>ERZ808275.112-NODE-112-length-49950-cov-4.049464_pt1 | contig 49950 bp, 82 predicted proteins | sample MGYA00520894_ERZ808275 | MGnify/ENA primary metagenome ERZ808275 (study PRJEB31516, sample SAMN03275598) | gut metagenome | biome: mammalia-associated habitat; material: feces | host: Papio cynocephalus | place: Kenya | collected 2012-08-03 ... | reverse complement strand
GTACGTAAATGCCCCACTTGTGCACCTAAAACGGCGATTAGTGTACGTACGTACATTTTTCACTTTGAACTTTTTGAGCTTCTAAACCCCTTGATTTTCTTTATTTCCCCTATTTTTCATAACTTATTTTTATATTTATATATATAATATTTTTATATATATGTATTTATGTACATAAAATATAGAAAGTATGTATATGTGGAGATAGTATATAAGGGGGTATGGGAAAACAGGGTCATTGTGTACATACGTACATGACTTTTCTTGAACACGATGTCAGAAAACCGACACAAAAGCCAAAAGCGTTTAATTATTCGTTTACAATTCATTCATAATTAAACACGATGTTGAGAAATGTATGCATGAATCAAAAGAATTAAAATTTACGGAAATATTTTTGCAAATTGTCTTGACAAATAGCTTAGGCGGGTGTATGATATAGGCACAACGAAAGAGAAAACACAACAGAGCAACCGGAGCTTGTAACCGGCGTTGTCCAGACGATAATTTAAGTACAAATAGGCTAAAGTGTGGAAATCTAAGCAAGTGTAATTTGCAAGATTTTCCGCGCACGACTTGCAAAAAAAAGGAAAGGTGAACGAATGAAAGTAGAAATTGATAGACAGAAAGCGGACGAATTGATTGCTGCGATCAAAACAGCAAAACATGCTACGTCTTTAGTACTGGCATCAGCACTCAAAAATGGCGATTTGTGCAACGGCGAACAGTCAGTCGTTGCGGAATATTTACAAACGCTCCAAAAGCTTGAAAATTGGGCGTTTGAGGTACAGCTACAAGCGATGGTGAACGAATGATTAAGTTAACCACAAAGGAACTGAGCTTGTTGCGAGTTGCCTGTCTGTTAGCCGCAAAAGAAGCAAGAGCACGTGCGGAAGACGTTAAAGACAAAGAACTTGTAGGAATCTATATGGAGCAAGCAGCAATATATGACGATTTATACAGCAAATTGTGGAGAAGAGAGGGCAAAAATGAAGGTTGAATTAACAGAAGAACAGATTAGCGCATTGCGTGTGGCGTGCCTTATAGCTGTAAAAGAGTACGGTGCGTGCGCAAAAGAAGAATTGCATGACCACGGAAAGGGTAAATGTTTGAAGTCCAAAGCAGCAATGTATAGTGATTTGTACTGTATGTTGCACCGAGAGAATGGCGTGAGAGAAATGAAAATAAACGACGCTACGGAAATGGAGCTTGATAAAAAATGGGAAGTTGGAGAAAGCACGAGAAAATGAAAAAGTTAGCAAAAGCAATTCGCAACGACAACTATAGTTACATCGAAAGTCGCGAAAGAAAAAGAAGAGAAGAACGCAATAAAGCATATCTTGAGCATTTTACAAGATTGTGTGAAGAAAGACAAAGGGCAAATGATGAATACTGACTTAATGTTTTCAAGCAAAACTGATTTGTGGGCAACACCGCAAGATTTTTTTGATGGGTTAAATCGAGAGTTTGGATTTACCATTGATGTGTGTGCGTTGCCAGAAAATGCAAAATGCGAAAAATTTTATAGTCCAGAAATCAACGGACTGGAACAGAAATGGGAGGGGCATGTCTGGTGTAACCCGCCGTATGGCAGAGAAATCGCTAAGTGGGTACAAAAAGGTTTTGAGTCCGTGCAGGCTGGAACAGCTTCGGTGTGTGTAATGCTGTTGCCAGCAAGAACAGATACGCGATGGTTTCATGACTATATTTATCACAATGCAGAAATTCGCTTTGTGAAAGGACGGCTGAAATTTGGAAATAGTAAAAACTCAGCACCGTTTCCATCGATGGTTGTTGTGTTTAGGAGGGGAGGTGAACAGACTTGATTATACCGCAACACGTCACATGCCCAATGTGCGGAAAAGAGTACAAGTTTTTGAGCAGCCCTGCATATTGTGAATGTGGGTATGAGTTGATTATTGCAAAAATGGTATTAAGGGCTATATACCACGAAATGCGGAGGGAAGAGAAGTTATGAATGTGTTGATTGCGTGTGAAGAATCGCAGACCGTCTGCATGGCGTTCCGGCGGAAAGGTCATAATGCATTTTCTTGCGACATCAAAAATCCGTCGGGGGGGGGCATCCGGAATATCACATTCTTGGGGATGCCACGGTTCTTTTGAAAGCTAAGGACATTGCGTTTGTAACGCTGGACGGCAAGGAACATTTTGTGGACAAATGGGATTTGCTTATTGCGCACCCACCGTGCACGTATTTATCAAATGCGGGTGCAAGACACTTGTGGAAGGGGCATAAATTAAATAGAGAGCGGTTTGAGCTTGGACTAGAAGCAAAATTGTTTTTCTTGCAATTTTTGAACGCACCTATAAAAAGAATCTGCGTAGAAAATCCCGTACCAAGCAAAATTTACAAGTTGCCAAAATACACACAAACTATCCAGCCGTATATGTTTGGGCATCCATATAGCAAGCGAACGTGTTTATGGCTTGATGGTCTGCCGGAATTGAAAGCAACGAATATTGTTGACCTTATAGCAACGTGGTGTCCTAGTGGCAGTTATAGCCACAAGCATGGAGAGCAGCATAAGGGTATGTTTACGAGAGACCGCGCGAAAATGCGATCAAAAACTTTTGAAGGTATCGCAAAAGCTATGGCAGAGCAATGGGGAGGGTTGGGTAATGTTTGAACACTTAGGAGAAGGGCGCAATATCACATTTTGCAATCACTGTATGAAGTTTGTAAATTATGATATGCAGGATGTAAAAGAAAAGCCTAACGGATATTGGGAAGGGCAGTCAAGCTATTATGTTGTGTGCCCCGAATGTGGAAAAAAGTTGGAGGTTGCGCCGTTTTGAAGAAGTATGAATTAGCGCATGGTATTTATACGGAAAACGAACTTTGGAATGTTATTTCCGAATTGTCAGATATTCGGGCGGGATATAGCATTTTTGATGCAGAAGAGTATCCGAAATACCGTGCTTGCCGTATCGCGATTGATGCGATTAGAACCATTATGGGTGTTGATAAAGAAAGGAAAGAGGGAAAAACATGACGGAACGGTATCACAGAAGCAAGATCAATCGGAGAAATTTATCTAAGATTGATTATGACAACATCGAACACAACGAAGAGAAGAAGCGAAAAGAACGCAGAAAACGCTATATGGAATATTTTAAAAAGAAAATGGAGGAATCTAGTAATGGGAAATGATAAGTGCGTATCTTTTGTAGGTCTGTTGGCTGCAACTTTTGGTTTAGGTTTATCAATTGGAAGTATGGTTTGGTTTGCGCCGTACTTAGGTCTTGCGTGCAGCGTATTTGCACTGCTGTGCGTGGGCGTTAGCGTGTATCTGAGGAAGCGTAAATAATGGCTATATGTGGCATTGTGGTTATTTTTATAGTCTGGGCAATTGTATATGGAGGAACGAAGAATGGTTGAAGTTGTAGATATGCTCAAAAGCGAACGGACTTGGTGCAAATATTGCCGTTCTGTTTTACAATTTTCTCCACAGGAAGATGTAGACGATGGGTTATATCGCATTATGTGTGACGGCGTGGAGTGTGTGAGACCTTATAAGTATATTGTATGCCCTGTGTGCAAAAGCGAAGTTGAGGTGTTTTGATGAAAGATTTGGAAAGATACTTTTTTGAGCGTCTTTGCATACGAAATATATCATTATGCCAATACCGCTAAGGAGGAGGGTTGAGCATGGAAAAGAAAAATATGGCATCTGTTGATGTGACATATAAGTGCGGTTCGCTTAGTGTTTACGATGTGGAGATTTGCGGCATTTCGATGAGCGACGGGGTTTTAACAATTCCGCTGAAAGATAAAGGCTACACCTTTATGATTCCGCTTGATGATCTTAAGTCGTTGCACATTTACAAGTAGTGGAGGTAAAACGTGAAGTTGTTTAAGGTTTTTGAATATGTACTTATGCTGTCCAGCGGGATAGCGTTTGGAATCCTAGCAACTGTGGAAGTTCTAAACGCTCAGTTTTGTACAGGCATTTTGCTATATGTATTTGCTGCATCTGTATTTGCGGTTGCGTTTTGTGTAATGGCGGGTTTGGTGTATTTAATGTTATACTTGATGTTTGATTTGGAAATATGAAAAATACTATATTTACTATCTTGCAATCAGATAACTAAAAACTATACGAAAATTGTACGAAAGATAGCCGTTTACTTGCTTGTGAACAGGCTATCTTTTTGTTATGCTTATGTTACAGAAAGGAAATAGCAAATATGAATATGTTTTATAATCCTTATCAGTATAACAATATGCAATATCCACAACAGCAATCACAGCAGGTATTGCGCGTCAATGGTGAAAATGGTGCTAAAATGCTAACTCTGCCGCCGAACAGTAGCGCACTAGCGTTAGACGAAAACGCACCTATTGTGTGGCTATGTCAAACTGACGGAGCGGGCTATAAAACTTGCACGCCATACAAAATTGAACCATATCAACAGCAACCACAAAGCAATATCACAGATTTGGAAATGCGCGTGAAACGATTAGAGGAGATGTTAACAAATGCTACAAAATCCAATTTTGCAAATGATGAACCAGAACGGCTCTCCGTTTCAAATGATACAGCAGTTCAACCAGTTCAAGCAAACAATGCAAGGAAAAAATCCTGAAATGATGGTAAAACAGCTACTTTCAAGCGGGCAAATGTCGCAAGCGCAATTTGAACAGCTAAAACAGCAAGCACAAACGCTACAAAGCATATTGAAATAAGCGATATATTGCACTGTGGAAGTTAGTGCACGAACAACCACACGCATATATAAAAATATATGAAAGAAGGTTTTCTCTATTTTGGATAATTATAGTTTATCAGACCTGAGAGCAGCAACCGAAAATAATGACGGTTGGGGCGGTTCCGGCGGTGCATGGTGGCTCATCATTTTATTCCTTTTTGCGTTTATGGGAAATGGTTGGGGTAATAACCGCAACCAGACCGCCGAACCGGTCACAGAAGCCGGTCTTTGCAATGCCATGAATTTTAATGATCTGCAAAATGCAGTGGGTAGACTGTCCGACCAGAACCAGAATCAAACACAGGTTCTTGGTAACGGAATTTGCAATTTGGGATATGAAATGCAGGGCAATATTGCACAGCTTGGCAAGGAAGCAGCTCTCACGCAGGCAGCAACCCAGCAGCAAATGAACCAGATTGGTTATGATACATCTAGACAAATCGCAGATTGTTGCTGCACGACACAAAGAGCGATTGACAGCGTGAACTACAACGCTGCAATTAACACAGCTAGCATTAACGCAAATATTGATGCAAAGTTTGCAGCTATGGAAAAGAACGCGCTTGAGCAGAAAATTGCAGAACAGGCGGCACAAATTCAAAATTTGCAGCTTCAGCAGCAAATGTGCGGTGTTGTGCGGTATCCTCAGGGATACACTTATAACGCAGGCGCATCTCCGTTCTGCGGATGCAATAACGCATGTGGAAATATTTAAGTCATTTTTAGACTAGGTTTTCGGGAGTGGCTTGAATGTCACTCCCTTATTTTTTATATCAGAAAGGAACATATATAATTATGAGTTGTAAAAGTGCAATCTATGTAAGCAACACAAGCCAGAATGCAGTAGCCGTAAATGGTACTATTCCAATCGGAACTACCATTCGGAGATATGGATGCAATATCAAACAAGAAGGTCAGGGCGTTGTGATAACCGGAACGGGATATTATGACATTACGGCATCTGTCACGCTTCTGGGCACAGCGGCAGGAACAGCAATTGTGCAACTGTACCGTGACGGCGTACCGGTGGCAGGTGCACAGGCAAAAACCACATTAGCCGCTGGAAGTTATGCAAATGTGAGCTTGACCGCACTTGTGAGAGAGCAGTGCTGTAATTCATCGAGCACCCTCACAGCCGTTCTAAGCGGCGTTGCGGCTACGGTTGATACATTTGACATTGTAATCAAGAAAATTTAATGGTGGGCGGCTATGGCGATGTATAAGCATATGTATGCGGTTTTGATGGATGATATAAAAGACGTCGGCATGATTTTAGACTATGCCGAACAGGACGAAGCACACAAAGAATTTTATGTGCAGAAAGCTAGCAAGCGCATGGATGCCCTAGAAGCCGTCCGCGATTATGTCTGTAAAGAGACCGGATTGATAAAGCGTGTGGAAGAGGGAGACGAACTGGCACATGCATTTAAGTCACACATTGATGAACAGGTATCCACACTGTGGAATAGATTGAATATGATGAAATGATTAGTTTAGAAGAGATTGAGAAGGAAATACAGGCATTAGAACAGCAAGACACAAACTATGCTGTAATAGAGCGTTTATCATGGCTTATCACTGTTAGGAATTACCTAAAGGACGAAAAACAGGACATTGAACCAATTTCCACAGTTAGCGCAGAGGGCGAAAGCGAACTGATGCAGCTCATTCACGGTATGCCAGATTGCGATGTGTGGAAAGTTATTGATGAGCTTGTAGGAGTTGTAAAAATAGTAAATCCTAAGTTGTACAATTCTTTCATACAAAAACTTGACAGAGCAAAGAGTATATGATAAAATACCCTATGAGGGGATGGTGAACCCCTTTCATGTTTTTTTCTTTTTTCTTCTTTCTTTTTTCGGCGGGGCGGGGCAATAGTCCCGCCTTTTGCTTTTTTTGATATTTGATATAGGTACTGTCCGGGCGAGCAGCACCTATTTTTTTTATGCATGTATGTATGTACACAAAAGACCTGTTTTTAATATACTATATATATAATATACATTTATATATACCTTTTATAAAAATGGATGTTTATGTACATAAAATTAAGGGTATGGAGTATAGATATATAGGTAAATAGCTATAACAAAAAGAAATCTAAAATTTACGGAAATATTTTTGCAAATTGTCTTGACAAACAAAAGAGACCGCGTTATACTATAGTCACAGTAAAACAAAGGACATCGACAGAGCAGAAAGGATGTTGAAGTAATGGCAATTAACAAAGTAATGTCCAGCGCACAGATTAGTAAGCAGGATAAAGCAAGTCTGATTGACGCAGTAAAAAACAGAGATGGTGCATTGATTGCTGAAATCGCCGCGCAGTACCTTGTTAACGACAACATGGTAATTATCAATCAGGGCAATAGGAAAGGCTGTTGTATGGCATCTGTGACGCTGGAATATGGCGTACTGATGCAGGACGGAAAGACAAAACCGCGCGCGTGGAAGTTGGACGGCACAGAGTATGATGCAACGGAACTATTGAAGGTGGTGCGAAATGGATAGTAAATATATAGACCCTAACGGCGGATGGATCAAGCCGGAAGGGATGACCATCTGGGCAAAAGAGAACAAGGTGCAGGCGCGTGAGCGCGTCTGCATCAACGGCATTGACTTTGAGTTGTTTACAATGTTGGACGGCTGGGTAGCAATTGCGGAATACAATCATTGGTGTGGATATTTGCCGCTGGTACAGACAAAGACACGCGCGGAAGCGTTTTGTTACATGGCAAGATGCGAACGTCCTAGGGTAGCGTTTGAGGTGATTTGATATGATTTACCTTTTTGGGGATATTATCAATGATTGCGATTATGACATTACGTTTTTCACGCTGTAATAAAAAAATAAAAAACTTTCAAAAAAAATGTCTTGACAAAATGTAAAAGTCATGGTATTATATAATCACAGAAAGAAACAAGAAAGAGGTAATTATTATGATTTATGTAAGCGTGCACAACTTAAAAATCCTCTCTGAGGAAGAATACAAGGCGGGCATCATTGAGCAGATGCGCCAGTACTGGGAAGATGACATGGACGAAGATGACCGTGAGGAATACGGCAACGACTTTGATTTTTATGTCAATGAAACATATGATGACTGGACAACCCGCGACGGCGATTTTGAAATGTTTGGCGAAAAGTATCGTCAGACCATCGAGGGTGTTTCTAGTGTCGGCGGCACTATTCAGGATTTGCGTAATGCGCTTGATGAGATGTGAGGAAAGGTCTATGAAAAAAACAATTATGAACTTGTATCGCAAGTTGTTTCCCAAAAAGATTGACCTTTGCCAGCTTTCGCTGGCTGAGGTCACGGAATACAACCGCAAGAAGTATGCAAAAATGCATAAGCAACTTGTGGAAAACTATCGACAGATCGAAGGGAGAGAAACAGAATGGAATTGAAGGTGGGGCAAGTTTGGGCATATCGTGAGAACGGATATAGTCCATATAGCAAATATCTTAAAATTACAAAAATGTACGAAAAACCTTATGCGGCGTTTGATTGCGACCATTACGATTCCGAACGGGGGCATTCTTGTTTTAAAGTTGAAGCAAGACATTTTTTGGAAAATGCACACTGGGAACTTCTGAATGCCGAGAAAGTTTGTACGCTTTTGGAAAGGTATATTGTAACTCTTGAATCGTGTAAAGATTTAAGAGCGCGTTGCGATAACGCACAAGAAGCAGCGGCAAAAGAACACGAAATGCGACAGCGTGCGGAAAAGGCAGTAAGTAAAATTGACAAAAAGTTAAGAGAGACCGAAAAAGAGCTTGAGCATGTAAAAAATAAGAATAAAGTACCAGGAGGTAGAGGAGTGAAGATCGGAGAAATTTATCTGCACAAAGATGTGGAGATTGGATGTGACCATATCCTTGAGATCAAGAATGTAAGAAATGCGACAAACGAAGCGGACGTGAAAGTAATCGACTTGATCTGTGGTGATGCAAGAAGCGATATAGTCAAGATTAACCATATCGGCAATCATTGCGGCTATTGCAAAGTTGACGCCCAAAAACTGTTTGAACTTATGAGCAATTCGGCGGTTGAAATTCGCGCATTAAAAGATGCGCTTGCAGATAGAGACGCAACTATTGCGAACCTTAGCGGACAGGTTGACAAAAGCTCTGTTGTTGTATGCCTTGAAAATGGAAGCACTGCAATTGTGGAAGGCGGTGTACGCTGGGAATGTGTGTATGAGGAAATTCGCATTTATGACGCATATAATAACCGCCTCGGAACGTTTGCGCGAGAAAAAACTTCTGGAATTTTTTCTAAAACCTCTTGACAAACTGTCATGACGATGATATAATAAAAGCATAGAAAAGAGGTGATAAATATCAAGTTAGATAGTTATTTTGTGGAGCGAATGATTGATTGGAGATGGACAAACAGATTAACACAAACAGCGTTTGCTAATCTGGTTGGTCTTTCCCGCCAGCAAATTTGGAATATCGAAAACGGCTTGTCTGTTGTTTCTGACAAAACCTATGAAAAGATCGCAGCCGTTATTGAAGGAAAAGAAGAATGAAAGTATCGTACAGCAAGATGCAATGTTTTAAAGATTGCCGCCGGATGTATGAACTAAAGTATATTTACGGTGTACGTCCAGTACAGCAACCGCAAACATTGCAAGATGGGTTATCGTACCATGAAGGCATTGAAAGGCTCATCAACAATACTGATGTGGAAATTCCACACAGCAAGATTGGCTCTATGATATATGCTTTTAAGCAACATATCACATTGCCAGATTGCCAGATAAAAACAGAACAGCCGTTTTTAGTTGATGTTGGAAAGCATCAACTGGTTGGACGGTTTGACGGTCTGGGGGATGGTTTTGTTTTAGAGCATAAAACCACGTCAAGTAATATTGATGGCGCGTATTGGCAGCAGGCAGAACGCAGCGAGCAGGTTTTAACGTATTGTTTAGCATCTGGACATACAGAGGTTTTGTATACGGCTTGTAAAAAGCCAACGATCCGACAGAAGAAAAACGAAACAGAAGAAGAGTATTTTTACCGGTGCTGTGAATGGTATGATGATAATGATACCAAAATTGGACAGCAAACTTTGTACAAAATGCCATTGCAAATTGAAAGATATGCTGATATACTAGAGCGCACAGCGGACGAAATGGAAAGCTGCAATCTCTTTTATAAAAACTGTGGGCATTGTATGAAGTGGGGCAGACTTTGTGAGTATGCTCCAATATGTGAAGAATATGACCCAAAGCAAGATTATGTGGATTTTGAAAGAAAGGAAGAGTAAATTTTATGAGAAAGTTAGACGCTCTCAAGCACGAGAAAATGCTTCTGGAAAAGACCTTTAAGTACTTTCCAAAATGCGAGCTTGACGGGGTTCTTGCATTTTATCAATTGGAAATTGACCGCATTGAAAAGTGGGGCGGGGATAACCCAGAGGTGTATCACTAATGATGGATTTGAGCACACTAATCAAACAAGAACCTAGCCGGACTTGCCTTATTTACGGCAACCCCGGCACAGGTAAAAGTACCGCATTGTGCATGTGGGCGTCGCATTATGACGGCAAAGTATTAGTGATTGACGTAGATCGCACCATTACAAACGCGGCAAGAAAAGCAGCAGCACAAGGTGTGGATATATCAAACATTGATATTTTGCAAATTGATGCGTCAGATGCTTTTACAAGCTGGCTGAGTACAATTGACGTACTTAACAAAAAGTATAAAGCTGGCGAATTACATCATAAGGCTATATTTGTGGACAATGTTTCAGAGCTTGAGCGGGCTATGCTTTCCAGCTTAGGCGCAAAGGGCAAAAACAAGGGCGTTCCGGCACAAGCAGATTATCAGTATATGCAGTTTAACATTATCAATTCTTTGCGCTGCATGAGAAATTGGAATGTTGATGTGATTTGGACGGCGTGGGAAGAAATCGAGGATTTCCAAAACCCCGATGGAACGCGATACACGCGGACATTTCCACGAATCAGCAAAAAGATAATTGATAATGTGTGCGGATTGTGTGACACAGTCGCAAAAATCCATATTGATAAAGAAGGTAATCGTGGATTGATCCTTGTACCGTCACAAAACCGGTACGCAAAGAATCAGTATGACAACCGCGAAACATGCAAAATTGAGGACTTTTTGAAAAAGGGAGAATAATACATTATGGCATGGACATTTAAGAGAGAAGAACAGACATTTGAACAGATTGCAGCAGGAGACCACCGCGCGATTATCACCAATGTGGAGCGCAAAACGTCCAGAGCGGGGAATGATATGCTCGAATTGACACTTGCGGTATCTGGGTATAACTCAACCATTAAAAGCTGGATTGTATTTTTGGAAGATCGACCGGAAATCACCAACCGCACACTGACACAGCTTATGGATAGCTTCTCTATTCCCGAAAGCGATATGCAGAATTGCAATGTGGAAAATTGGATCGGTCGTTCAGGCGGTATTCATGTAGAAATGCGAGAAGGCAATGATAGCAATGAATACGCAAGTGTTCGGTATTTTCTGACTGGTCGCAAGTTGGAAAACTTGCCGCCATGGCAGGGAGAAGCACCAAAAACTATTTCGGGTTTTGCAACAGCGACGCCGGGCGAAGAGGATGACCTTCCTTTTGACTTCTCGTAAAACAGCATATAGCATGTGTGGATATGTTTTCCACACATGCAAATATAGCGGAATGGTGTAAAGGCAGCACAACACACTTTGACTGTGTTTGTATGGGTTCAAATCCCGTTTCCGCTACCAACAAATGCAAAGTGTGGACAAAAACAAATATATCATGAAAGGATGTGAAAAAAATTCCCCCAACTACGGTAAAACAGCAAAAAATGATTTGTCCATGTAAAATGTCCACACTTTGCCATATGCGTTATTAGCTCAGTTGGTAGAGCAACCGCCTTTTAAGCGGTGGGGCGCGAGTTCAAGTCTCGCATGACGCACCAAAAGCGATAATCCTAGATAAAGCGCAAACTATTACACCTCCTTGTTTTATACCTTTATCTTTCAACACTCCTTTTTCTGTATTGTATATGTCCACATACTAGGCTCTGTGGATAACATGTCGGGGCTAGTTGCTAAACGCAAGTGCAATTCTTGCGCCCGACTTGTCATATTTTGTCTCCTTGGCAAAGCGGAATAGACGCTTGACAGCTAGGACAGACTAGCAATATATGCCTAAATGCGGCGCATGAACCGCATAGGGCACTTGTGATTCATTATCTTTTCTCCTAAAAACTGCATAGTGTGAGATTTTCACACTATGCAACATGCTTGCATAGCTCAATTGGCAGAGCGCACGACTTATAATCGTGTGATTCGGGTTCAAACCCCGATGCAAGTACCAAAGCGCAAATTGCAATAATGCATGAAAACAAGCCGTTGTATATTGCGTAAATGTGCGGGGATGTGGTCGCGTCCCCGCACATAAAAAAGAAAGAAGGAAGGTAAATTTATGATTACAGGAAGAGAAGGTGAAAAGCTGTTGGCGCAAGACCTTGATAAAAAGGGATTTTGGGTAAAGCTGATTCCTGACGATGCAAGCGGTGCACAGCCTTTTGATTGCATTGCAATCCGATCTAAACATGTGTTAATGCTAGATTCTAAAGTTTGTGGAAGAAGTCGCTTTCCGATGTCTAGAGTTGAGGATAACCAGTGGTTAGCTTTTGAAAAGGCTTCTAGGCGCACTGATTCGTGCATTGGTTTGGCTTGCTATTATAACGGGAAATTTTACTATATCCCATATACGCAGTTAAAGCAGTGCATCAATCAACCATCAATCAAACTGACAGAGGATATGAATAGACTGTATGAGGATTTAACAAAATGCGTGTAATCATCGAAAACAAGTTGAAAATAGAAGATTGCCCCGACAACGTGAAAAAAAAGTTGAATCGCATGTTGTCGTTTGATAATCCAGAATATCAAAGTAGGCAAAGAATGGGCTTATGGTGTGGAAATATACCGCGAAAGCTGTCTTTAATGGAAAAGCGCGGTAAAGATATTTTTGTCCCGCATGGAATTTTGAAAGAACTTCAAGACATGTCAGAATTTGAAAATGCGTTTTTTCAAGAAACGAAGAACAAGGTTTATTTACCGCATTTTGACTATAAGTCACATTTCAAACCACTGGGATATCAAGAAAAAGCAATTCATGCGGCACTTGATGCCGGTTCGGGCGTGATTGTTGCCCCGTGCGGAAGTGGTAAAACCAATATGGGTTTAGAGATTTGTGCTAGGTTAGGGTATAGGGCGTTATGGCTGACCCACACGGGCGATTTATTGCAACAGAGTATAAACCGTGCTAAGTCGCTTTTTGATATGTCAGAAGAGCTATACGGCACGATTACAGAAGGTAAAGTTGATGTGGGAGAGGTAATGACATTTGCCACAGTGCAAACAATGTCAAAAATCGACCTTTCGGAATTGAAAGATTATTTTGATATAATCGTCGTGGATGAGTGTCACAGAGTAGCCGGAACGCCTACAAAGATTTCCATGTTTTATAAGGTCATTTCTGCGTTAAACGCGCCGTATAAATATGGCTTAACAGCAACGCCATACCGTACAGATGGATTGATCGGGTGCATGTTTGCCCTGCTAGGTACTGTTTGCCATACTATACCATTAAGCGAGACCGCATGTATTACATGCCCGACATATTACCGCGCTGTATATCTGCCTTTTAATGTGGATATTGATGATATTACGCAAACGGACGGCACTTTGAGTTGGTCAAAGTTGTTAAATACACTATGTGCGGACTTTGACCGCACAGAGCAAATAGTGCGAGATGTAAAATCATGTATCGAACAAGGTAATACCTGCTTGGTACTTACTGATAGAGTAGCACACGCAAAACAAATTGCAGAAATGCTAGGAAAAGACGCTGTGCCGCTTGTTGGAAGTGTTAGCAAGACAAAACGAGCGAATACCGTGAAAAATCTAAATGAGGGCAAAATTAAGTGTGTGTGCGCTACTTATCAATTAGTAAAAGAAGGGCTTGACGTTCCGACGTTGCGATATGTATTTTTCGCAACTCCACAGAAAAACAAGGTGACTGTAGAACAATCAGCTGGAAGAGTAAAGCGTGCAGCAGATGGAAAACTGTATGGTTGCATTGTGGACTATGTGGACAGTTTCGGGATGTTGATGGGCTGGTTTAAGCAGCGAAAGGCTGTATATAAAAAAATAGGAGTGAAAGAATATGGGTAAATACTTGATTATGGCTGTAGGCGGATTCTGCATTTCCACACTTGCATTTTTGAATTGTTTACTGTGGCTATCTGCTATTAGCTTAGGCGTAGGCATTTACGGCATTGTGCAATATTATAGATATTATTAAACAAGGGAGAGAACAAGAAAATGAATCATTATGAGAATATACCGGAAGAATTGAAGCGGGTGAAAAACTGGGTTTGCTGGGATAATGGCAAAATACCAAAATGCCCCTATTCTGGCGGCAATGCTATGTCAAACAACCGTGAAACATGGTCTGATTTTGATACAGCGATTAAAGCGGTAGAAAAATATGGCTTTAAGGGTGTCGGATTCATGTTTTCGCCGCCGTATTTCGGCGTTGATCTGGATAAATGCATCGATAATGATGAATTTGTAAACGAATTTATCGAAACGCTACAATCGTATAATGAAATATCCACGTCAGGTACAGGTATTCATATTATTTGCCGCGGCGTATTGCCAGACGGCGCAAGGCGTAAAGCCAACGTGGAAATGTATCAAGATGGCAGATATTTCATTATGACGGGCAATTTGAAAAATCCACAGTATAAAGAAATCGTGGATTGTACAAATACCGTCAAGATTCTGCACCAGAAATATTTATATCAAGAGCGTGCATTATATGCACCACGGGAAGTAACGCCCGTAGACATGAATGACCAAGAAATTATAGATAAAGCCACAAATTGCCGCACAGGTGGAGCATTCAGCGAACTTTACCATGGTAATTGGCAGGGGTTCTACAATTCTCAGTCGGACGCAGACATTGCATTATGCAACCATCTTGCATTTTGGACGCAGCGAAACGAAGAACAGATTGACCGCATTTTCCGCTCATCCGGCTTGATGAGAGGTAAGTGGGATGAAATGCGCGGAAGCTGCACATATGGCGAAAAGACAATAGCCCGTGCAATTGCCGATTGTGTGGAAGTTTACGAACCGCAACCAGCAGCGGACGATACCAAAATAGCCGTTGCGGTATTTAACAATAAAGACAGCAAAAAGGAAAATACCAAAAAGAAACATTACGACCAGAACGACAGTGGAAACGCTGAGCGCATGTTAGATAAATACGGCGGTAGCATTAAATATAATTTTGCGCGTGGCTGTTGGATGTTTTGGACAGGCAAGGTTTGGAGATATGACACAACAGCAGAAATCAAAAAACTTGCCGACATTGTAGTAAAAGAGCTAAAAGCAGAAGCATTTGCGGAACAGGACGAAGAACGGCAAAAAGAATTATTGAAATTTGCGACACGTTCAGGAAATTCCGTTGCAAAGTGTCATATGATAAAAGAGTGTGAGCATCTGAATGGCATTCCGGTCACAATGGATGAGCTGGACATCAACGGCGATTTTTTGAACTGCCAAAATGGTATAGTTAATCTGCGAAACGGCGAACTGCTTCCACACGATGTTGGTATGCTGCAAAGCAAGATTTGCAGTGTGGACTACGATTCAAATAGCGGAAAACAGCCGAAAAAGTGGCTGAAATTCCTTGATGACGTAACCGGCGGGGATAAAGAGTTGCAGAAATATCTCCAAAAATGTGTAGGCTATTCCCTTTCTGGCAGCACAAAAGAGCAGTGCTGTTTCTTCCTTTATGGTATGGGTAATAACGGTAAATCTACCTTTCTGGAAACTATCTCAGATATGTTAGGCGATTATGCAGCGAATGCTCAGCCTGACACACTTATGATGAAAAGCAATAACAGCGGGGCTAACAGCGATATTGCAAGATTGAAAAGTGCTAGATTTGTCACTTCTGAAGAACCGTCAGAAGGTGTACGTTTAAACGAAGGTCTTGTGAAACAGCTGACCGGCGGCGGTAGAGTAACATGCCGGTTTTTGTTTCAGGATGAATTTGAGTTTGAGCCTGAGTTTAAAATCTGGATTGCAACAAACCATAAACCAGTCATTCGCGGAACAGATGTGGGCATCTGGCGCAGAATCAAGCTGATTCCTTTTGAGGTAAATATCCCAAAAGAAAAAGTTGACAAAATGCTGAAATACAAGCTAAGAGACGAAATGCCGCAAATTCTAAACTGGGCAGTTCGCGGTGCGATTTTGTACAATCGTGAAGGATTGGAAGAACCATCTTGCGTAAAGCAAGCGACAAGTGAGTATAAATCGGAAATGGATTTATTACAGACGTTTGCAGATGCTTGCCTTGTGATTAACAATGATTCCAATTCCCAAATGCCAGTTTCCAGCCTTTTTCAAATTTACAGAGCGTGGGCGGCAGAAACAAGCGAGTATGAAATGTCTAGCCGTAAGTTTTGCAGGGAGATAAAAAACAAAATTCCGTTTTATAAGAGGGCTTCCGCTGGTTATGTTTGTGGCGGCATCAGCCTGTCAGATTTTGGTAAAACCTTCGACAAAACGCATTATGTACAACAAATTTTCCGAAAATAGCCCGTTCCACCCCCATGGAACAGGGGCTTTCGGTAGGGGAGGGGAGGGGTTCTTTGTGAAAATAAGGGATTTACTCCCCTTCTTCGTGCTTGCTTTTACCTTGTACTTGTGTTCCACAGAAAACGCAAAAACAAGCGTCTGGGTAAATGTCACATTGTGTATGGTGGTTCTATTCCTGTTTTGCAATCCGTTTGACATGCTGGGCGAACTTAGCAAAAAGTCAAGAACGCTTTTAGCTGTATCAATTCCGCTTTGCGCTTGCAGTGTGGAAATTCCACAAGCTCCATTCAAAGCGCGTTTGTGTTTGTTGTTTATGGGCGTGTGTTTTGCAAGTGCGGCAATCAAAAATTGCAAATTGTGGAGAATCCAAGAAATCACATATCAGTCAGACGAAGTAAATGAAGTGCTGAATCATATCTATTATACAAAAAGCGAATGGGCAGTTCGCGACCGCTGGTATGAGTACGGGTATAAAGAAACACGTGCATTACTCCGTCAAGGTTTTGGCTTTGAAATCACAGAAAACATGCTTGCATCGGAATATATGGCCGCATGGGCTTTAGGCTTTTTGCATGGATGCACAGAAACTGAAAGCATACTAGATAACGTGGAAGACTTACAGGAACGCGCCGACAATCTCCACACAGAAATTGATGAAATGCGACAAGAAAAGAAAAATATCAAGTTGGATAAACTAGTAGAAAAAGCGGTTAGTGATGCAGATTTACAAGTGTGGGAGATGTCCACACAGGGTAAAAGTTTATCCCAAATTGCTAACGAACTAGGCGTATCCAAAACAACAGCGTATCGAATGAAAGAAAGAGGTGCAAAGAAAAATGCATATACTGAAATGGAAGAAGATTAAACGTTGTTACCTATACGAGGTTGACGGAAAACAATATGTCACAGAGAGGTATATTTCGCGAGAGACTTTTTGTTTTTATAATCCCCTTGGCGGCTATAAATGCAAAGTGATTTGTGGCTATAAATGCAGAAAGTGCGGACATTACCAAATGCGCAAAACGAAATATTGCGAAAATTGTGAATCGCACAGGGTTGAAGAGCACAAACCTATTGAGGGAGTAATGAGAAAGAGGTTGTGAGAATGACGGAATTTGAAAACGAACTTATTAAAGCGGCACAGCTTTTGAAAAAAAGCTGTCACCTAGATGCGTGTGCTACATGTCCGCTTATTAATATACATGGAGAGTGCAGCTTAGCATCAATTTATCCTTTTCACTACCCACACGAATGGGACATACCGGAAAGAGAGGATTAAAAACATGAATGAAAACGAGATGAAAGCATTAGAAGCAGCACAAACCATTGAAGACTATTGCCATACGCGCAAAGAATGTGCAGGTTGTTTGTTTGATCGGGGCACTTGCATATTGCGAGAAACTGATACGCCGTCGTTATGGTTAATTGAGGATTTAGTACAAGGATGTTGGAATGAGGAGTATATAGAAAAATGAGATGCTCGAGGTGCGGAAAAGAATTAAAAGATTGGGAATCTTTTGGAACTGGTAGCAGATGGGCAAATGATTATGTGGAAATCGTAATAGAGCCAGTCAGGAAAACAAAAATAGGCTACATGAACAAGGGGCGCGGATTGAAAAAAGAAGTTTATGAAGAGTGCGACAACTTGTGCAGAGATTGCACGGAATCTTACTTGAGGTGGTTTGATGATGGTAAAATGTGCGCGATGCGTAAAATTGATAAATACAGAGGTAGACGTTTTATCTTATGACGGAAAGCGTATTATTGTAAATGCTTGCGAAAGTATCTTGGGTGACGGTCAGTACAAATGCGAGATACACAAATTTTGTCCCGCCTGCACAAAGGAATATATCGAATGGTTAAAAAACGGAAGGAATATAGGAAAATGAAAGTAAAACTGATTGCATATACACAAGGCGTGAACGGGGAAAGCCCGCTTGATATTGTGGAGGGATGCGCGTGTACTTGTTATAACAGTACTCCCACACAGCAACATAAAGTTGCAAAAAGCTGTGCAAAAAGCGGTCATATGAGTGTTTACGAGCATGTTTCGTTTACCTTTATGATTGAAGGTGTTTCGCGTGCTTTGTTAGCACAGCATACGAGACATAGACACGCATCATATAGTGTACAGTCTCAGAGATATGTTGATATGTCTAATTGTGAGTTCGTGATCCCGAGCGAATTGAGAGATGACACAGACTATACAGAAGCACTTGAAGATATAAGAGGTTTGTATATCACACTTCTTAACCGAGGTGTTGCGAAAGAAGATGCAAGAATGATATTGCCGAACGCGACACCAACCAAGTTTGCATTTACTGTTAACGCAAGAGCACTTGTGGAAATTTCCGGTCAGCGTCTTTGCATGAGAGCACAAAAGGAAATTCGAGAACTTTTCCAACTTATCAAAAAGGAAGTTGAAAGCGTTTGTCCTGAGATTGCCGCGCTTATGCTTCCACAGTGTGAGCAGCACGAGATAGCATTTTGCGAGGAACACAATTGCTGTGGAAAACATAAGAGATTAAAGGAACTTGTAAAACAGTAAAATTTATAGTATAATGTGTTTATGCGAAAATGAAAGGCGGTGAAAAACGTGCGAAAGAAATTTAATAAACCAGATTTTGAGCATTTGCTAGAAATCGGCTGTGAGCTGGGAGAGGTTGCATCGTTTTTCGGAGCGACAAAAACCGCCGTGTCTGCATGGTGCAAATCTGCTTATCACATGAATTTTACGGAATTAAAAATCAGACATTATGACTGTGGAAATATATCATTACGCAGGGCGCAAATGAAGAAGGCGCTTGATGGAGATACCAAAATGCTGATTTTCCTTGGTAAAAATCGCCTTGGGCAATCGGAAGCGGTAACGAACAAATCGGCCGATGAAAACAGCGCGATTAACATTTTGGCAGCTCAAATCATGGAAGCAAAAAAACAAAAAGAAAGCGAGAACAAGAAGGATGAAAATACTTGAAGCATATTGCATTGTGAAAGATGGCATTTTGCGAGACCTTGCAACAGAAGAAAACTGGAAGCATGAAGACTATGAATTTTTGCGAACTCAACCACTAAACAAGGTAGTTTACAAGCTGAATGAATCGCTGCATAGTATTTTGCAGGGTAGGAACGAAGGCTTGCATTTATGCAGTATGCTTGTTTGCTGTCTTTCTCAATCTCCACAAAGGTTCGTGCCTACTATGGAAGATATGCACAGAACCGTTATCAAGAAAAACCATGATTACGGGGATAGTTTTTATAAGTTGCATAAATTGATGCCTTTTGCTTACAAGGTACGCGTTTTTGACAAGGTTGTGCGCCTGCAAACGCTCACAGAAAAGAAAACAGCAAGTGTGGAAGACGAAAGCATTATTGACACAATGCTAGACCTTGCAAATTATTGTATGTTGGAATTAGCTGCTAGAATTATGGACAGAAAGGAAAAGTAAACATGACAGGAAACGAATATCAAGAACTTGCAAATAGAACAAATGACGGTCTTTGTGGAGATCGTCTCGCTGCTGCTGTGTGTGAATCTCCACACCTTGCAACTGTCCTAAATGGCTGTTTGGGTCTCGCTGGCGAATGTGGAGAATTTAACGATATGATAAAAAAGTGGATTTTTCACGATTCCGGCATTGACGAACAGCACCTAGAGAAGGAACTTGGTGATATTTTATGGTATATTGCGCTTATTTGTAACGCTATGGATTGGAAATTAGATACCATTATGCAAAAAAATATCGATAAGCTAAAGGCACGGTATCCAGAAGGCTTTGATACTTATCTAGCAAATCACAGAAGGCGGGGTGATGTGTAGTGAACAGTCAGGAATACTATGATTTTATATCAAAGTTCGAGAAACGCACGAGTTCCGACGATTGCTATACCCCCCCCGCCGTATATGATGTTGTTGCCGACTATGTGGAAAAAAGATATATCCTAAACAAAGACGATTTTGTCCGTCCGTTCATTCCTGACGGCGATTATATGTCATTTAACTATTCACCCGCCAGTGTGGTGGTAGACAACCCGCCGTTTTCAATTCTGTCTAAAATCATTGATTTTTATCTCGAAAAGGATATAAAATTCTTTCTTTTCGCGCCGAGTAAGACGGTTTTAAACCTTCTTGCAAAGAATCGACAGGTGACCTCTATTTGTGCATCCGCGCCTGTAATATACGATAATGGCGCAAACGTAAGAACTTCGTTTGTTACAAATCTTGAGCAATCTATAGCAGCCAGAAGTTGCCCAGAGCTATATTTTGCCATAAAGGGTCTGTACAAAACGCGAACAAGGCGAGCTATTGCATATCCAGACAACGTTGTAAATTTTAGCAAGCTAAACACATTGTCTGAAAAAAACGTGCATTTTGAAATAAAACGTCAAGATGCGCAATTTACAAGAACGCTTGCAGACAAAACAAAAATTTACGGCGGTGGCTTGCTGCTGTCAGACAGCGTAGCCGCAGAGTATAAACAAGCTAAAGCGCAAGCGGAAACAAACAAACATACATTATAATGTATGTATAGACAGTCTCTAACGGGGCTGTCTATTTTTTATTGCCAAAACACCTGATAAAAATAAATCAAAAAAAACGGAAATATTTTTGTTATTTGTCTTGACAATCAATATAAACAGGTGTATACTATAGTCAAGATAAAGAAAGAGGAGTTGACAAAAATGAAATACGATAAGAGCAGAATCATGAAAAGAGCATGGGCAATCTACCATATGTCCACACGCAGAGGTATTAACTTTTCGCAGGCTCCCCGTGAATCGTGGGCGTTGGAAAAGGCAGTAGTAGAGACCGCAAAGCAGGAAGCGGAAGAAAAGGCGGCTGGCATTGTGGAAATGCACTACAGCGAGTATAAGCGCAACTATAAGTGTTGCAGAATCGTTGACGGGTCTTACAACAAGAGTACAAAGACTATCAAGGTCTACGCCAACGACAAAAAGACGGCATAAGAAAATAATCCAAATTTTCGGAAATAAATTTTCAAAATGTCTTGACAATAGTTAATCTTCATGATATACTATAGTCGCAGTAAGGGAAAACAGAAAGTTGAGGTAATAGCTATGAAAAGGTTTAGAATTAAAGGAACTACGGAAATTGTAAAGGCATCTTGCATGAGAAGAGCACTGTATAAGCTGGTTGACAGTGACGGAGATTTTACTTATAAAAACCACTGGTACACAAGAAGCAACAAGAAATCTTGGGCAGAAGTCGAAACAAGCTGTGGTTATAAATGCATCGTGGAAGAGGTGGAATAAAATGAAAAAGAACAACTATTATGTAATCGGCGGTCAGTACGAAGATCACTGCTATGGTGGTACTCCCACACTGCTAGGCGCAAAGCGTCTGGCAAGCAAAAACGAAGAGTGCTGGGACAATTGGAAAGGCTGGGTGACCCCGCGCATTTACGAAGCAGAGGACACGGAAGTTATCACAAGCAATGGACGCATTACCACACCGGATGGTTGTAAAATCCGCGTACCTAAGCAGGACGCAATCCCTTTTGTTAAGGTTAACGGCGAATGGGTTATTGGTTACTATGGATGAGGTGTAATGTGAAATCCACTAAAAAATTAAAATAAACGGAAACTTTCTTTTAAAATGTCTTGACAAATGGACGTTGAGGTAGTACAATAAAGATACAGAAAAGGAAAGGACGTGTAAAACATGAAAGCATTGAACTTTGAAGACATCAGAAACCGCATGAATGAAATCATGTGGGACGAAGGTTGGGGTATTGTAGCTCTGAGAGCACAACTTGAACCGTTTGAGTTGGGCGATTTGGATCACAATTCCGTTGTCTGGATTGACGGAGAAGAAACAGATGAAGAACTGAATGGTGCGTGCGGTCTGGGTGTTGATGACGTTGAACTTATCAATCAGTATTTTAATGACCACATTGCAATTATTGCAGGAGACCGTTATGAGTACGGTAACGACGCAGGCGAAATTATTATTGAGGACGCACAGGTTGTGAAAATCATTAGATAAAAGAAAGAGGTAATCAAAATGAGCGAAATCAGAGAGTTTTTAGACAGAGCGAAAAAGGAATCGTACACCGTGGAGCATTGGGATGACGCGTTCCGAATCAAGTTGGCGCATAATTTTATTGAAAGCAAGTCTTGGATTCAGGTTCTTCCGTGCGGTGGCTCCGATGTTAATGACTACAAATTACGCGGCAACGGCGCGAAATTTGCGTACAGAGAAGCACTTCGAGCAGCCAAGAAGCTGCATATGGTGACGGACGAAAACGCCAAAATGAGCTTTTTCCGCGTCAGAATTACCACAAATAAGGATGTGAAACGCCTTGAAGAATTGTGGAAGTATTTGACCGGCAAGCGGTTTAACAAGCGAATTTTGAATAACGGGTGGTGGGAGTAATGCCAGACATCGACGCAGCACCTTATATCGAGGACATTAGGCAGGAATTGGACGAAATTTTTGCAAAGAAAAGGGAAGCTGCAAAACGCATACAACAAAAAATGGAGAGCAACTTTAAAAAAACTGCTGACGCTTTGCAAAAATGCACAGAAGAGAAGAAGGAACGCGCAATGAAAATTGAGGTAACAGAAAACGAGCTTGGTATGATTTTGGATGGGCTGCTTGCATACAGCGAAAGCATCCACAACGACCTGCACGCCCTGAATGCCATGAAGGGGACGCGATTTGAGTTTGAGTGTATCGAGGAAGAGATTGCGGAAACCGCCGAAAATCTGAAAAACGTCAGAGAGTTTCGCGCATACCTTGTAGACATTTACAACGGGAAGGAAGAAGAGCAATGACAAACAGTAACGAAAACATCTTGCGTTTATTTGCTAAAACGCAAGAGCTGGAAGATCTGGGCGTTATCAGCTGGGGCGGTTCTTACGAATACTGGAAGTCGTTCCAATATATCCAGATGAAAGATTACAAATATTTACTCAACGATAACGGCGTAACAAGCCTTCATATCAAAAAGCATGATGATAGTGGTGAATATTATCGCATCGAGCGGTATATCCTTCCACATGGCAAGAAGCGACTTCTTGCGCTTGCCACAAAAGAAGAATTGCAGGAGCTTATGGAAAGACCACACGAAAGAAAGGAATACGACAATGAGAAGAAAGAATATCTTTGCACGTTTTTTGAGAAATAAGTGCGTGAAGCACGTTGGATACTTTATCGATGAGGATACCGGCGTAGAGTATCTTTGTAAGTACAATTGGTGCTCTGTCCGCGTGAATCAGGACGGGACGCCGCGAATCAACGAAGAATGGAAGGAACAGCACAAATATGACATTAACGGATAATCAGACCATCGGATTGCGAATGCAATTTTGGAGACTGTACGCAGGATATACAAGAAATGAAATGTCAAAATGCGTGCATAAGTCACCGCAAACAATTGCAGAATGGGAGCGCGGCACTCGCGTTCCCAGTGTAGAAAACGTCCTAAGATGGGCTTATGAGTGTGGAATCCAAACAGATTTACTCATTGGAACTAATGCAGCAGGTGAGGAAGAAATGAAAGAACTGATTTCCACACATAGCAAAATGAAGAATGACATTATTGCAAGGTACTCATGGGGTGCAGAAGTATATAGAGCCAGAAAGCAATTAGGATATACCACGAGACAATTTGCAGAAGTATTGGGAAAAACGCCTACATGGGTATCTAGCGTGGAATCAGGGCGGGAAGTGCCGTCACTGATCGGAATGATGGCAGTAAACAAGGAGCTGGGAAAATATGATGAAATCGAAAGAAATGGCAGCTTATGCGCTGTTGGGTCTGAGACTGACAAATAAAATGTCTCGTACAGAGCTTGCAAGAAAAACAATGTATAACAATATAACGCTTGCGCGAATCGAAAAAGGGGAATCAGCTCCCACATTAGAGGTGTTGCAAGCATATGCAAAAGCGTTTAATATGACAACAAGCAAGATTGTGGAAAAAACGGAAGATGAGCAATTTGCAATTTTGGGGAAACGCTTATATGACACATATCGCAAAATGAACAATAGCGCAAACTTTTGCATGAAGCAGAAAGATTATATCATTGCAGCAGCAAAGCGAAAAGGATATAGAAGTTTTACAAAGGCAATGTTGTCGCTTGGTATGGGAGAACGGTCGCCGTGGAATTTTAAGAGAGCGTACAATGACGGACGCTCAAATATTTCCGCGATGCGCGACTATGTGCTATATCAATTTGTGAAAGGGTTTAACATGAAATATGACGAAAAGGAAGGTTTTTGGAAATGAGCAAAAGTAATATTGGTGAAAACATCCGATACTATAGAAAGTATCGCAGAATGTCACAACGTGAACTTGATAAAAAGGCGGGTATAGGTCAGAGCTATATTTCAGCCGTTGAAACCGGAAAGTTTTCGCCAAACGCGAAAAAGTTGGAAGCGATTGCAAAAGCCTTGGACACTACCGTTTTGTCTTTGATTGACGGAATCGGAAAACCGCCCATCACAGACCGTGAGCGTTTATCTCCAATTGTGGTATATGAAAAGCGGCTTGAAATGGACTTAAGTCAAGCACAACTTGCAAAGCTGGCAGGTGTGAGCAGATATACCGTTATCAAGCTGGAGAGTTATACACCAATGTCGCAAGAAACAGAGGACAAAATCAAAGAGGTGTTGGGCTTATGAGCACAATTGGGCAAAATATCAAATATTACAGATTGTGTGCTGGTTGGTCTCAGCGCGAACTTGCAAGACAAGCGAACGTTTCCCTTATGTCTGTCAGGCGATACGAAGAAGAAAAAGGGGTGCAAAGTTTAAATATTTTGAAGGCTATTTCAGCGGCGTTAAATATCCCAATAAGAGAACTAGTGGACGAAACGAAAGACCTACCTAAACGGGCAAAGATTCGAGTTCCTCAAAAAGAACCGCACGAGCAAACATTGCCAGAAACCGAGAATTTCACATATTTAGATATTGACAAAAGTAACAAAGCGAGATATAAAAAGGGATTGTCGCAAAGTCAACTTGCGAAAATGACGGGCGTATCAAGATACACAATAATCAAAGCATTAGCCGGGAAAAGAATCAATGTAAGAACAGCGGAAAAGATCGAGAGGGTGCTAGGTATATGGGACTAGGCGAAAGTATTAAATATCACAGATTACGAGCAAACATGTCTCAAGCAGACCTTGCAAAACGCTTATATATCCACAAAGTTACTTTGTCGGGATATGAAAGAAACGCACATAATCCCACTAAAGAAATGGTTACGGCTATTGCGCGAACATTAGGAATCTCCACACAAGCTATATATGCAGATGCTATAAATGAATTCCCTGATGTTTCTGGCAAGGATTGGAGAACGCAAAATCTGGTATATCCAGATGTGGAAATTTTGAAACGGGCACGGCTTAATCTTGATTTGTCACAGTACGAACTTGCAAAGCGAGCCGGTGTATCACCGCAAACCGTTAAACAAATCGAGGAGGGCAGACCGGTATATAATTATACTTGGGAAGCAATAAAGCAGGTATTGTGTAATGATCCTTTCACAAAAAACAGGACAAGTTCGGTGAGTAAATAAATATGCTAAAACATGCAAGATTATACAAAGACGCAAGCGGACAGGTCTGGCATATTAAGTCAGACGAAACCGCGGTGAAATATCCACAGTTTGAGGAATGTGCGGAAGTACCAAACGGCGCATATGAAGAAATAACGTTTAAAGGCAAAGGCGTAGAAGTATCTAATCAACTGTTTTTAGCAAAAGGAATAACGTTGGTTTTGTGTGTAAAGACAAAGGCTTCCGAAGAGGACTACCTTGTTATAGCCTTTGATGTGATAAATTGTGAATTGTTGGGGCTTTATTGCACAGACGATGGTGTTAATTATGATGACGTAAACAATAAATTGTTTCCTGTTGCTAACTTGAAAGTTGGAACAAAATATAAGGTAAACGGAAAGGTCATGACCTTTGACTCTTACAATGACGAACACTGCGTATTTGTGTTTTTGCCAGACGAAAATGACTTAGGTTCATGTTTAAAAGTTCATCAAATTTGCTGTGTAGAGGAGGTTTTAAAAATGCCGAAAATGTTTGAAATTTGGAAAGAGCAGAACGGAGAAACAAAAGGCAGGGATTGCAAGACCGGACGAGAATTTCCAATTAGCGAGAATGTCTTTGGGTACGTGGAGAGATATAGCAAAGAGCCGAAAGTCGGTGATGCGGTTTATATCCACAACGCACAAGGTATTTACCCTTATGAGGTTTGTTACGTGCTGACAGCAGCACGCGACCTGCCGGATAGCAAAGACGATATTTTGCTGTATTACGCATACGGACTACGTCCAACACCTGCGCACGTGGAAACTGACAACATGCGCCTAGTAGTTAACAAAGACTGTTTGACCATTTACCCGCCTGAGAGCGATTCTAAGCGCGACTAAGGGCGTAGGGGTATAGTTTAATGTCCAAGAAATAAAAACGCAACAGAGGGGAGATTTAGCGGGTCTATGACTATTGCAAGCACAAAGGTGACTATTACACAGCAAGACGGATACGAAACGATGTCCACACAGCACACCAGCAACGGCAGGACGTGCGGCAGGACGCAGGTATACAAAATGCCAACACCGCGTGAGAAGCCCGTAGGCGAACGTTTAGAACAATCACGAGAAAGTATACGCCGAGCAAATAAAATCCGCTTAGAGAGGCTGTACGATGGGCAATGAGCAATTAAAAGCCGCCCGCCGGAAAGCATACGAGCGAGAATTGACAATCATGCGGGACAGAATCCGCGAAAGCATCAGCATTGCACAAGAGCTAGGGCGCCCAATTCCAGAGCATTTGCAAATGCGGGATGAAACCCTGACGTGGGCACTAGAGCGGATCAAAAATCAATTGTGGTAGGCGGTAGTCGCTTAGATTTCCACACTAGCATAAATACCCGAGGGGCTAATTCCTCGGGTATTTTTTTATTTTTTTATTTCTTGATTTTGCAACTTTTTGAGGGTTTTAGCGATAATTGTACAGTTTGTATACTATTCATGCTGTTTAGTGTACGTAGATGCACGTAAAAACGCAAAAATGTACGTATGAATGTACGAACGGTTTTCGTGCACTTGAACATTTTTGTACCCTAAGCGGTGTTTTTCCTTTGTTTCCTATATGTTTTTGCAATTTATTTTTGCTCTAGAAGTTTCCAAATTTTGGCAATGTACGAATGTACGTAATTTCTTATTTATATATATATAATATACACATGGGCTATATACACGCGCGTATATATAATATATATACAATATTATTTTTATAATACCTATTTTTAATATTTATGTGCATAAGTACATTGTATAATATTACAAGTATATAAAGTTATATATTTTGGGTGAAAAGAGAAGAAAAAGTGGGTTATGTATATTGAAAACTTCAATGTACGTATGTATGAACGTAGAAATGTGGGTCTGTACGTACACGCTTCGTCATTTTGCACATGCAAAGGAATTTTGCACTATCTTTTGTATAGTGTCTCAAATGAGACAAATGTTCGTCTGTCACGGACAAAATGAGAATGATTCCTATTTTCACTTTAGTATACTAAAGTGAATGTAGTATTGAAAACTACTTTGTCAAGACGCTTCATTCTCTTTAATCAACTAAAGAGTGTTAAAGATTTAACGAACTGTTACCATTTTGTAATCTCTTGTAGTGTATGTACGTACACTCGTCGCGAAAAACGCTTTAGTATGCTAAAGTGAAGCTCGAAGGTGGTTTTTTCAACTTTTGCAACTTTTGCAACTTTTTAGGGCACTTAACGGATATGCTAAATTGTGGAAATCCCCTCTCTCTAAGAGGGGTGGGGGCGCGCAAACTACTTAGGAAACTAAGTAATATTAGGACATTGCAAAAAGCTGATGGGAATGTTATAATTAGGTTGCGAGTAATGCTTGCACATACCTATATATATAAGCAAAAAAAAGAAGGCGGTGAAAAATATAACTGTGGAAGACGAGAAGATAGTAGCAATGACAGATAGACAATTAGACTTTATGCTAGAGCCTTTGGAAAGAATCAACCTGTTAGAAGGTTCTGTTCGTTCCGGCAAAACATGGATCAGCTTAGTGGCATGGGACTTGTTTGTTAGGTCAATGCCTGCTGATTGCGAGTTCCTTATGAGCGGCAAAACGTTAACAACGCTGCAACGAAATTGTTTGAATTTGCTGCGAGAAATTGACCACTCATTTACCTTTTCTGTTAATGCAAAAGCTGGCTGGCTGGGCGGTCGAAGGGTATGGCTAGAAGGTGCTGACAACAAGTTCGCAGATAACAAAATCCGAGGTATGACGCTTGCAGGGGTCTATATAGATGAGCTTACGCTAATTCCTGAGGAATTTTATTATATGGCATTATCGCGTATGTCTGTTCATGGCGCAAAGCTAATTGCAACGACAAACCCAGATAGCCCCATGTCATATGTATATAAAGAGATTATACAAAATGACAAGATTCGCAAAAAGGTATCTAAGTTTCTCATCACGGAAAATACCTTTTTAGATGATGAATATGTGGACGCATTAGCGGCTGAATATCAATCGAGCGGTACTGTATTTTATCAAAGATTCTTTTTAGGTGAATGGGTAATTGCCGAAGGTCTGGTATATCCGATGTATAATAATACAGTCGAGACGGTAGCAAGGGACTACGAACGGTTTGTTGTTTCGATGGACTACGGCATTCAAAATCCGACTGCTATGTTGCTTTTTGGATATTGTGGCGGTCAATGGTTTTTAGTTGATGAGTATTATCACAGTGGCAGAGAGACAAACCAGCAAAAGACAGATGACGAATATTACCAAGAACTAGAATACCTGTGTGGAGATCGAAAGATTGATAGAATCTATGTTGACCCGTCAGCAGCTTCGTTTATAGCCTTGATCCGGCGTAAGGGTAGGTATTCGGTCGTCAAGGCAAAGAATGACGTGTATAATGGTATACGCCGTGTGGCGTCTGTATTAGCTAATAAAATGATATTGGTGAATGACGTATGCGAAAATACCATAAAAGAGTTTGGCTTGTATAGCTGGGGAAAAAACAGTGTGGATGATAGAGTAATAAAAGAGAATGACCATTGTTTGACTGGCGATACATTAGTGCATATGGAGCGTGGCGCGTTTCCTATCCGCGATCTGGTTGGTAAGAGCGGCAATGTTTGGAGTTATAATATTTGCACAGGCAAACCAGAGTTAAAACCGTTTGCAGATTGCAGGATGACGCAGAAAAACGCACAGATATATAAAATCACAATGACAGACGGGCGTGTTATTAAATGCACGGGGGAGCATCCGATACTGACAGAAAGAGGGTATATCAAAGCGCAATATTTAAATGAATCGGACAGGGTTATTGATATATCGGATTAAACGAGTTGTAATATAAAAGTGTATGGCGAAATGCGCTTTAAAATCTTACGGAAACAATCAGAATTCTTTTTGTTCCAACAAGTGCAAAGCAGCATATAGGCGAATGGTTGGAATTGATAACGATGAAAGGGAGTGCGTAGTTTGTGGAAGCAAGTTCACAATTAACAAGTATTATAAACAGCAAAAATGTGAAAACTGTCGGCATTGCAAAAATAGAAGTTGATGGCATCGAAGATGTTTATAACATGGAGGTTGCAGATAACCACAATTTTGCAATAAACGGCGGTTTAATTGTTCATAACTGCATGGACGCTTTTCGTTATTTTGTAAATAGCGAAAAGATATATCAGAGGATAGAAGACAAGACGGAAAGTAAGTATACGTCCATATTTGGATAAATAAAAAGGCAAGGTGATAACATAAAATGCTTTTAACTTTTCAGGATTTTCAACAAGCCGGAAGAAATAAAGCCGCGTTTATTTCTCAGGCAATTTCAAATCACAAAGCAAGCCAAACTTACCGCATCGCAAGAGATGCAGACCTGTACGACAGACAGCAAAATAGCACAATTAACAACTATGTTCAGCGCATTTTTTCGCTCTCTGGAACGCCAATTGAAGACTTTACCGCTAGTAATAGCAAGATTGCTAGCAATTTCTTTCATAGACTAAATACGCAAAGATGCGCATATTCTTTGGGTAATGGCGTTTCTTTTGCGTCTGCCAGATTGCAGGATGATGAATTTGGCGGTACTTCTCTTGTGGATTCCACAAAGCAAGCACTAGGAAAGCATTTTGATACAGACCTTTACAACGTTTGTTATAAAGGTTTGATTCATGGCGTTTCGTTTGGTTTCTCGTATAATGATAGACTGTATTGCTTTCCGGTGACTGAGTTTGTCCCATTTTGGGATGAGTATGACGGAACGCTAGGTGCGGGCGTCCGGTTCTGGCAATTGGCAAGTGACAAGCCGATGATGGCAGTACTTTATGAAAAAGACGGATATACAAAGTTTGCGTCTGAGGGTGACGGCGATAATTCCACGCTTAAGGTCATTCAGGACAAGCGACCGTATATATTGAAAATTGCTACAATTGCAGCAACGGGTGATAGTGCAATTGTGGGAGAAGAGAACTACTCATCACTTCCGATCGTGCCGTTTTGGGGTAGTAAATTAAAACAAAGTACGCTTGTTGGTATGAAACAGTCTATTGATTCGTTTGATTTGATTCGTTCCGGTTTTGCGAATGATTTGACGGACTGTTCGCAAATATATTGGATTGTGGAAAACTGCGGTGGTATGCGTGATGAGGATTTAGCGCGTTTTAGAGATAGATTGCATTTATCTCATATTGCCAGTATCCCAAATGCGGAAGAAGGTGTTGCTGTAAAGCCGTATACGCAAGACATTCCGTTCGCAGCGAGAAAGCAATATCTTGATGATATTAGGGCTGGTATTTACGAAGATTTTGGTGGGCTTGATGTCCACACTATTGCAGCAGGCGCAACAAACGATCATATTGATGCAGCGTACCAACCGCTTGATGAAAACGCTGATGATTTTGAGTATAATGTCATCGAGTTCATTCAACAGCTTTTATCGCTTAAAGGTATAGATGACGATGATCCTATATTTAAGCGCAACAGAATTTCCAACCAGCAAGAACAGGTTGATATGGTTCTGTCTGCTGCGAACTATCTGGATGACAGAACGATTTTGGAAAAGTTGCCGTTTATTTCCGTTGATGAGGTAACACGCATTTTGAAAGAAAAAGGTCAAGAAGATTCTGAGCGCTTTGAAGATGTGGAAGAAACAGAAGAGATTGAGAACGTATGAGTTATGTAGATGACAAGGTAAAATTCCTGTCCAATCAATTTAAGTTGATATATCAAAGAGCGGACAGGGAAATTAGGGTGACATGGGACGCTTATATGAAGGAATGCGGCAAAGAAGTCGCAGACCTTCAGCAAGCGTTTGAACAAGCACCCACACGTCAGGAAAGAAATGCAGTTGGTTATAGACTGCGTGCAGCAAAAAGAAAGTTGACTATTTATAACCGGCACTATAAAAATATGGTAAAAAAGATTGCTGAACGTTTGCACCTAACCAATGTGGACGCGGCAAACCTTGTAAACAATCAATTGAATTCTGTTTTCATTGATGCATATAATAGGCAATCTTTGCTGACTTCTCAAAGCATTTTGGGATATTCGTTCCAATTAATTGATACAGAAACGGTAGAGCATTTGGTAAAGACAGGAAAAACTTTATTGCCATATAAGACAATCAACAGAAGGAAAGATATAAGATGGAATACTGGAAAAATCAATGCGGAAGTGATGCAAGGCATTATTCAGGGCGAACCAATGGACAAAATTGCAAACCGTTTCGAGCGGGTTTTGAACATGAATCAAACGTCCGCTATGCGAAATGCTAGAACCGCAACCCTATCAGCAAGAGAAGCCGGAGAGTATCAATCTATCAAAAAGTCAGAAGAGCGTGGAGTTATATATAAAAAGTATTGGGTATGCACTCATGACGAAAAGACAAGACCGTCACACGAACAAGCAGCAAGAAGGTACAACAAATCTCATGCAATCGCGGTTGATGAAATGTTTCATATTGGTAAGTCCGAAATGAAATATGCAAGAGACCCGAACGGTAGACCGGAAGACGTTTATAATTGTCGCTGTAGAACGATATATACGCCAATGGGCTTTAAGTCCACACTTTCGCCAGAACTGCACGGTAGAATAAGGGTGGTTGATGTAAATGAGTAAATCAAGCATTACGGTAGGTAAGGGCGCGTTATCCTTTAATGTGGAAGTTGAAAACAATTGTCCAGAGATCGAGAAAGCAATTGAAAATGCATTAAATCGTGCACTTGATGCAATTGGGGAATCAGCGGTAGAAAACGCACAAGAACGACTTGAACAAACCGTATATTCACAAACCGGATTACCCTATCAATTGACCGGCAACTTAAGAGAAAGCATAAAAAAGAAAGTTGGATATAGCGAAAAGCAAGTTGTTATTGGCTCGAACCTTGTCTATGCTTTAGGCATAGAGACCGGCACACATAGAAAAAAGGGCGCGGTGCATTATTTGCAAAATGCTGTGTCTGGACACAATGACCAGTACCGAAAAATTGTTATAGACAGTTTAGAAAACGCTTGACAAATATTACATTTAGTAATATACTAGAGGTATCTAAAGTACACAGAAAGTACCCGAAAGAAAGGAAGATATATCAATATGGCATTAACTAACGCACAAGTCCGTGAAATTTTATCCGAATGCGGCGTACCAGCTGAAAACATTAAGAGCGCGACAGCGCGGATTATTGAGGGACATGTTGCATCTATTGATGCTCTCCGTGAAACCACAGACGGTTACAAGAAAGACGCGGAGCGGCTTGCAGAAGCTCAAAAGGAATTGAGCGAATACAAGCTGAAATACCAAAATGCTGAACCGTATCAGAAGAAGTTTGAAGATATGGAAAAGCAGTACAATGACGAACATAGCGCATTTGAGACATACAAGACCGAACAGGCAAACGCAAAGGTTAAGACCGAAAAGACCAATGCGTATAGAAAGATGCTGAAAGATGCAGGTGTAGCAGATACACAGATCGACAGCATTCTTCGTGTATCCGGTGAAAAAATTGATGCGCTTGAGCTAGACGAAAACGGAACTGTGCAGAATGCAGAATCCGAAGTATCTAGCATTAAAGAAGAATGGGCGGGCTTTATTCCGGTCGTGACCACCAAAACAAGTGAACCACCGGCAACACCGCCGAATAACCCAAAGGGCGATGAGATCACGAAGGAACAGTTTGCAAAGATGGGGTATAAATCCAGACTGAAACTGTACAACGAAAATCCTGACCTGTACGCCGAACTTACAAATTAAATGAAAGGACGTATTTTTATATATGGCTACAACTAAGCTCGAAAATTTAATTAACCCGCAAGTGATGGGTGATATTATCGGCGCAAAAATCGAAAAAGCAATTGTGGTAACGCCGTTTGCAACTATCAATACCGATTTGGTAGGTTCTGCTGGCGATACCGTAACGGTAGCGCGATACCAATATGCAGGAGATGCGGTTGATGTTTCCGAGGGCGAGGAAGTGTCTCCGGTTGTCCTCAAGGCAACTGATGTGTCTTATAAGATTAAAAAGGCAATGCAGGCTGTCACCTTGACGGACGAAGCAGTTCTGTCCGGCGCGGGAGACCCGATTGGCAAGACCAATACTTTCCTCGCCGAAAGCATGAAGGGAAAGGTTGACGGGGATGCAATTTCCGCCCTGTATGGTGCGTCTAGACGATATTCCGGCGAAAGCAAGGCAATTAACTATGCTGGCATTGTGGACGCAATCGACCTATTTCAGGAAGAAATGAACACCGAAAAGGTGATGTTTGTAGCCCCTTCCCAAGTTGCCACTTTGCGTAAAGACAGCGATTTTATCTCTGCTGATAAGTATCCGCACGATGTTATCATGACGGCAGAAGTTGGTATGATTGCCAACACCAGGATCATCATGTCTAACCGTGTGGAGAAGTTTGCAGAATGGTATAAGTTTGATGATGCCGGTACGGTAACTGTTGCGGCTGCAAATATTGCAGAAATCCAGAAATCCCTGCCATCTGCAAAGGTTGGCGACAAGGTGACCAAGGTTAGCACCGCGGCATATCTCAATCCGATTGTAAAAATTGAGACTGACGAACGTACCGAGGACGAAATTGCGGCTCTGACTATCTTCTTGAAGCGCGATACCAATGTGGAAACCGAGCGTCACACACTGAAGAGAACTACCGACATCTCTGTTGATAAGCTGTACTGTGCAGCTCTGACGAATGATGCAAAGGTTGTTATTGCAGCATTTAAGGCATAAGGATATATTGCATTTTGTGAAGGGAGTTGTTAAACCATGCTCAATGAACTGTGTGGAAGTTTGAATAACTGGTTTGTGCGTCCGTCTGAGGGCGATATTAAAACCGGCAAATATACCATTAAGTCGAGCATGATTGACGCTCCCTTTTTGGCAGAAGGTCAATATTTCCGCATCGTCGGTTCTGTGTTTAACGATGGAATATACCAATATCCGACATATGAGCTAGTCGATGAAACATTTAATGGTGAAATTTGGTGCATGAGAGTGCCGCATGAAATTGTGGAAATAGCAAAAGAAATTGCAGACTGGAAAGAACAATACAACGCGAAAGTGCAAAGCCCGTTTACTTCCGAATCGTTTGGCGGTTACAGCTACACTAAAGCAAGCGGTTCTAATGGTGGCGGTGCAAATACGCTTTCATGGCAAGATGTGTTCTCTGGTCGGTTGAAAAGGTGGCGCAAAATATGAGCTTGTTAGACGAAGCTATGACAAAATGCGTTTTTATTGAGCAATCAATTAAAACGGACGGTTATGGCGGTTTTGAAACAAAGTATACGGAAGGCGTTACCTTTTACGCTGCAATTACTTTTGATTCCAGCATTGAAGCACGAGCCGCCGAAAAGAACGGCGTGAGCTCTTTGTATACCGTCACAGTTACACGCTCTTTTCCTGTCAAGTATCATGATATATTTAGACGTGAGAAGGACGGAAAGTATTTTAGAGCAACAAGTGATGGTGATGATATATTAAGCCCACAATCTTCCACACTGGACATGCGACAATTTACGGCTGAGGAGTTTGTTTTGAATGGATAAAGTACAGGCTTTCAATACTTTTTGGTCGTCTTTCGGACTTCCTGCGTATGATGAGAACACAGTACCAGACGGCGAACATGCACCTAAATTTCCATATTTAACTTACTCTGTATCCGTTGCTGAGTTTGACAATCAAGTACCAATCAATGTATCATTGTGGTATAGATCAAGCACTTGGAAAGATGCAGAAAATAAAATGCGTGAACTAGAACAAGCAATTCCCGCCCGTGGTGGTGCACATATACCATTCACAAACGGTGTTGTTTGGTTCATGCGCGGCTCTCCGTTTTATCAGCACATGAATGATGATTCGGACGAGCTGATTAAACGTATATATATAAATGTAACAGCCGAATTTTTTACGGCTGAATGACAAACTGAGGTGATTATACAAAAATGGCACTTATTGCAAACGAATTGCCGGAAAATGTTTGGCAGAAAATCCAAATCAATGCGGGCGTGCTGTGTAAATCCTTTGACACAAAGACTTGGACGGTAAAGCAAGCGGATATTTTGGGCGCGACGTCCGGCGGTCTGAACTTTACCGATACGCCGGAATACTCCGACTTCGGTGAAGATATAGACAATTGCCCGAAAAACACTTATCAGCTAAAGAGATTTTCTTCCCGTGAAGTAAAGGTTTCTGGTACTTATGTCGCATTGGGCAAAGATACCCTTAAAAACACTATTGGCGGCGCGGACATTACGGAAACCTCTAAGGGTTCCGGTCAGGTAGCATTTTCCACAATTAAGCCGCGCGACGAACTGAAGGAAGCAGATTTTCAAGACCTTTGGATCGTTGGCGATTACGGTGACAGCGGTAACGGCATTGCTGTTCATCTTATGAAAACGCTTTCGACTGGCGGTTTGAACTGGCAGACTACGGATAAGGAAAAGGGGCAGTTTAGTTTTGAGTATTCCGCGCACTATTCCCTGACTGATTATCATACTGTTCCGTACGAGGTTTGCATCAAGGATGTAGCGGCTAGCGAATAATCGCAAAAAGACATAAAACAGAAAGGAAATACAAGAGATATGAAACTGTCTGAGGTAAAAGGCGAACGCGCACTTGACGCAATCGCTGAAATCATTCCCCCGATTTGTAATCTGGCGGCTGACGACAATGTAAAGCAACTGTTTTCTAACAACGCAGCTTTGCCGGAAGGTATGGACGCAAACCAGTTCACACTTGAGCGGATCAAGAAGGGCTTGCCTGCAATGATGAAAGCGCACAAAGAGGACTTTATCCACATTTTGGCATCTATTGAAGGTGTGGAAGATGAGGAATATTCCCAAAATATGTCTATCGTAACGCTGATTAGAGATGCTCTTGACCTTGTTGTTGACCCAGATTTCCGTGCGCTTTTTTCTTAAGCCGTGATGAGATAGGCAAAAATATAATATTTATCACTGAGGGCGAGTTTTGCGGGAGGTCTATTTCTCAATTTGTACGCTATGTAAAGGCGCGTTACGAACAAGAAATAGACCTTTTCGCATACAAAGTGTACGTTTCAGACACTTTGCGTTTTATCTCACTAAACACGGCTGCAAATCCATATGCAAAAAAGCCAGTAGCGGCGGGAGAGCGATTCTTTGAGCGTTGGGAGAAGATGCGCAAGCCGCAAGAACCGCAAAAGACCGCAGAAGAAATTATTAGTAATCTCACCGAAAAAACCGGATTGGTGGTGATATAGCATAAATGAATATATTTGATGTACAAGCTAGTATTAGTTTGGATACTAGCAAGTTTGAAAAGGGCGTAAATTCCGCACAAAGCAGTGCGGATAAATTAGGCTCTTCCCTCTCATCTGGCTCTAAAGGCTTTGATGAGATGGGCAATAAATCCGACAAAGCCAAAACAAGTACGGAAGGTTTTGCAAAGTCAGCAGATTCAACTGCAAAATCTGTACAAAGTGTGGGAGACAAGACAAAGGCGCAATCTAGCAATATGGATAGTCTCTCTAGCTCTGTCGATAAAGTAAAATCTAGCATGACGGGTGCAGAGTCCGGCGTTAAAGGTTTGGGTTCTGTCATTTCCACACTGGGGAACGATACCAACAGCACGGAAATTGAGCTAAAAGATGTGGGAGAAAGTGCAAAGCAATCAGGCAGTGATGCAAACAATGCCGGTTCTGGCTTTTCTGCATTAGGGGATAAAGTCAAAAGTGCAGGCGCAACCGTAACAGCTGTTAAAGGTGACTTCTCCGGCATCGGTGATGGAATAAAGCAATCCATTGACGAAGCAGCACAAAGCACTGAAAGTTCGCTTTCTGGTATAGGCTCTAAGATTTCCAGCACCTTTAGCAGTGTTGTTGAAGGTGTGAAAAGTAAATTTTCCGGTTTTGGTGAAACTGTTTCCGGTGCTATGAAAAAATCTAGCAGTGAAACTGATACCGCCGGAAACAAAATGAAGGTTATGGAAGCTCGTGTAGCATCTGCAAAAAGCAAAGTTGATGAACTTTCTAGGGCTTTTAATGAATCTGTACAAAAGACCGGCGCACAAAGTAAAGCATCTCAAGAACTTGCGCAAAAGCTAAATGATGCAGAAGCAGAAGTTGAAGGACTAACACAGAAAATGGATGGTATGCAAGGGCTAACAATGTTAGCTGTTGCCGATCAGATTTCTGGCATTGGCGATAAAATCAAGTCTTTTGGTTCTTTGGCGCAATCTAGCTTTTTGTCAATTGGTGACGCAACCACAAAGGTATCCTCTTATTTTGGAGAAACCGGCGCGAAAGCAGAACAGACCGCAAGCGTTATAAAATCTGTGTTTGAATCCGGCGTTGGCGAAAGTATGGATTCCGTAGCAAATGCCATTGTAACGGTTAGGCGAAACTTAGGTGATGTGGATAAAGTCACATTGAGCAATATTACCACACAGGCTTTGCAGCTTGAGGATCACTTCGGCATTGATATGTCAGAAAGCATCCGCGGCGTTTCTGCTCTAATGACGCATTTCGGTCTATCCGCAACGGAAGCGATGGACTATCTGGTTACCGGTACACAAAACGGGCTAGACAAAACCGATGAACTTGGCGATAACATTTCGGAATATTCCGGCAAATTTGCACAGGCGGGATATACCACGAGCGAGTATTTCCAGATTTTAACTAACGGCTTGCAAGGCGGCGCGTATCAGCTTGATAAAGTTAACGATGCAATAAACGAGGTAACAAACAAGCTCGCAGACGGAACAATAGCCGAAAACATTGGCATGTATTCCGACAAAACAAAAGAATTGTTTGAAGCATGGCAAAATGGCGGTGCTACTCAGAAAGATGTCATTGATAGCATTGTAGCAGATATACAAAATTGCGATAATCAGCAACAACAGTTAAATATGGCTACTACCGCATTTGGTACACTTGCAGAGGATGGTTCTTTACGCTTTGTGGAAGCATTAGGTGCGGTTGGCGATCAGTACGACAATGTAAGCGGAAAAGCTGCTGCTTTTGCGGAACAGTCTATGACCCCCACGCAGCAGTTGGAAGCAAACATGAGACAGTTGCAAGATGCTCTCGAGCCTGTCGGCGATACATTAACGCAGTTTGCAAATACCCTTTTGCCGCCTATTACACAAGCACTGGAAACGCTAGGAGAAGCATTTGGCAATCTTCCACAACCTGTACAAGACTTAGCGGTTGGTTTAGGAATCGCATTGACTGCATTCACTGCTTTACTGCCTGTTGTAGCGGCGGTTAAATTACTGATTAGTTCTGCGTTTGGTGCTGGCTTTTTGTCGGCTCTCGGTCCAATTGCCTTAGTTGTTGCTGGTATCACAGCGGCTATTGTGGTATTTAAAAACTGGGGCGCGGTATCCGATTTTGTAAAATCCAAATGGAGCGATTTTAAGGATTGGATAGGCGGCATTTGGGAAGGTCTAACCGGCAAAGCCACAGAAGTTGGAGAAGGCATCCAAACCGCATTTGGTGATATTGTAAGCGGCATTGGCGAAAAGTTTACCGGCATCGGAGAAGCAATTCAAAGCGCGTTTAATGGTATAGTCGATTGGATTTCCACAAATGTAGTAACTCCCATTATCGAAGGTTTTGGAAGTGTCAAAGATGGCATTGTGGAAAAGTTCACGAGCATTGGAGAAGGCGTTAGTGCAGCTTTTGAAACCATAGGAAATCTTGTGCAAGTTGGTTTGATGCTTATCGCTGAGATTATCAGTGCAGCATCTCAAATTCTTCTTTTGCCATTTTCTTTCATTTGGGAAAATTTCGGAACACAGATAACAGAGTTCTTCACGGGCATTGCTACACAGGTGCAAGGCTTTTTTGCAACTTTAGGCGAACTGTTCTCTGCTGGATGGAATACAATTGTTAGCACTGTAAGTACCGTTTTAAGCCCTATTATTACCACCATTCAGGGTATTTGGACACAAATTACTAGCACTGTAAGTACTGCATTATCCACACTGTATACACAAATTTCTAGCGTATTTTCACAAATCGTTTCAACTATATCTAGTATCTGGTCAGGCATTGTGGGAATCGTATCTAGCATTTGGGCACAAATCACTAGTACAGTATCTAGTGCTGCTAGTTCGCTTTATAGCCTTGTTTCAAGCGCATTTAACAACATCCGTTCTGCTGTATCTAGTATTATGTCAGGTATTGCGTCTGCAATATCTAATGTGTGGAATAACATAAAATCCACAGTATCTAGCATTATTTCAGGTATTCAGTCGGCGGTTTCTAACGGATTCAATGCAATTAGGAATACAGTTTCTAGCATTTGCAACGGTATCAGAAACGCTGTTTCAACCCCGTTTAATGCAATCAAAAACACGATTTCAAACGTTATGAATGGTGCAAAAAACATTGTATCAAATTCGCTTAATTCCATACGAAGCGCGTTCAACGGTCTGCACCTGAAATTCCCATCTATCAAATTGCCACATTTCAGCATTTCCGGCTCTTTCAGCATCAATCCGCCGAGCGTACCGCATTTTTCGGTATCTTGGTATAAACGAGCTATGAACGGCGCGTATCTGCTGGACAGTCCACAGTTGTTTGTGAACGGTTCTTCTTTGGCAGGCGGGGGAGAAGCTGGGAACGAATATATTGTAGGACAGCAGAGCCTTGCAAACACTGTTAGAACTCAAATGGACGATGCAATAGCGGCGGGACTTGAAACCATCGAAAATCAATTGAATGTGGTAATTGGACATATAGCAGAAGGCAAGAATATCTATATTGATAAAGACAAACTTGTAGGTGCAACAGCGGAAGCGATGGACAAGAAACTAGGCGAAAACAGACAGCGTTTTAGAAGGGGGCTGGCATAATGCAAGGTATCACATTTGGTGATAAACATACATTTGACGATTGGGGTCTCTATTTAGTGGAAGCTCCATTTGTTGAATCGGCTGAACCAAACGCAAACCTGCTGGAAATTGACGGCGCGAATGGATATATCAATTTGACTGAAATCATGACGGGCGAACCGACATATAAAAGCCGCAAACACACGTGGAAGTTCAAAACAGACACAGACAGAAGCGACTGGACTGACATCATGCGAGATATAGCAAAAACCGTGCATGGTCAATATATCGAAATTCGACTAGACGAACAGCCGAACGGTTATTACGAAGGTATTTGCACTGTGGAAGCCCCAACGGTTAAGGAAAATGTACTTTATCTAAACATTTCAGCGACTTTGCAGCCGTTTTGGTACGAAAACGATTATGCTACCTTTAACGAAACATGGACAAGTGCAGAAACGCGTAGCATTGCTCTGACCGGAATGCATTCTTTGGGGGAGGGCAGAACGGAAACTGACTTGCGTTTTGGTACAGCAAGTTTTCCAGAGTTGAATTTATCTCAATATGATAGCATTCGTGTTGTGTTTGATAAAGACAAAGGCTCTAAAATGTGGACAACTGACAACACTTTTTTTCTGTCGGTTGCTGCTGCTGACGGCGGCGCATTTCTAAAACAATACACCATGCCATTCAGCACAATTGGACGTTATGTAAATATCCCAATAAGCGACATCAAGGCATCCGTAGATGTTTTATCTAAAGTATGGCGTATTTGGATAACTGGCGTATCGAATGCATTCATTTATGGTCTTATAAGCGGTCACTTTGTGAAATGTGCAGGTGGTGCGGTTTCTGTAAATCCTATCATTCGATCTTCCACAGCTGGCAATGTTGTATCTGGGAATATAACCGAGCACTACGATTCTGGTACGTATGAATGTAACGATATAAAAATTCCACCAGAAGGTACAGAATTATGCTTTAAAAATTCGTCCGGTTCTGCTATAATATCATATAGAAGGATGTGGTTATAACAGTGTATCGTGTATACCTAGATGACAAAATCATACATGACCCAAGCAAGACCACACAGCAGGGCTTGATATGTGATAATATGGTTGTTTCCCAGTCAATTGACTGGGAAATTAACCAGTTTACATTCGATATGTCACCAAAGCACCCCAAACGGGACGATGTGCATGTTTTGCGCTCTTATGTAAAAGTGCTAGATGGCAACGGCGAACTGTTTTTCGGGCGCGTTATCCGCATAGATAAAGCATTTGACAATACGCTAACCGTCACTTGTGAAGATAGGGCAGCATGGCTTTGTGATATATATGCCGAACCGATTTTTACAAAAGGGAATAGCAAATATACAAGCCCAGCAGAAGCGGATACCGTTACGGGTTGGTTGAATTTTTGGCTGAATGATAAACAATGGTCTTACAATCAGAGAATAGAGAATGACAGCAAAAAGATATATGTGGGTGATATTGCAGGTTCTCGAAGCACTTTAATTCAGACGCAAGAGCCTACAAGTATTTTTGAACTATGTAAAACCATTCTTGATAATTTAGGCGGTTATTTCGTTTTGCGACATGCGGACGATGGAAAAAACTACCTAGATTACAAGACTGATTTTGTAGATGCATCAGGCAACCAAATAAGAAGTTCTCAAAAAATCGAATTTGGTAAAAATATACTGGACATTACAAACTATCTAAATGGCGCAAGTCTTTATACAGTTTTGTATCCAGTTGGCAAATTACTAGAAGATACCAATAAAGCTCATGAAGGTTGGCAGGAACGCAGAAACATCATGCGTGCAGAACATCAATCACGATATGTAAGAAATGAAACACTGATTAGCCTTTATGGTATAATTCAGGGTACAAAAACATATGATGAAATTGATGACCCTGCAACACTTCAAAATCTCGCACAATGGGACGTTAACGGACAATCGCTCAAAACATCGCTCACAATTACCGCCTTTGATTTATCCATATTGGACAGCGATATAGCAAGAATCGAAGTTGGGCAATATGTCAATGTGGTTAGTAAGCCGCACGACTTGAATCTGTGGTTGTTGTGTAAAGAGAAAAGCATTGATTTAACGCATCCTGAAAAGTCCACAGTTACGCTGGGGGCTACTCAATCAACTATTTCCCGCTCTGCTGCGGGTTGGAAGGACTGATGATAAATATGGCGCAAAACTGGACCATTAACATTTATATTGGATCAACAAATGCAAATGAAAGCCACTTAGACTATATCAACGAAGGACAGATACAAGTCCCTGAGGATTACGTTTTAAGTGGATTTAAGGGCACAATTGACCTGAATTTGACCGTACAAGACACAAAAAATCAAAGCGCATGGAAAGCGGCTAATACTGTGGAAATCGTGCTCATGTCAGCACCAAACACATATCCGCGTTTGAGTAAATATCAAGAAAAGCGTGTTGTGTCTGAAAAGATTACCACACGAAATACTAGCAATGGCGGCGGCTCTTGTACGCTGTCAGCTGAAAATGCCCTTGTGCTTGTTGGTGGCAATAATCTATATATCGGTGCGGTTGGTTATGATTCCACAGGCAACGTTGTAAGAACTACAAACATGCAATATGCTTGTCCAATTGAACAGGGTGCAAGTGTGGAAGAACTGACCGGCGGTGCTCAAATGTCGCTTACTGCTATGGAAGCTCTTTTACAAAGAGTAAATACCGCCGTAGAATCTGTAGAGCAAAAAATGGATACAGCAGGCTATGACCCAGAAACGGACTTTGCAAACATTCCGGTAGTTTCTGCTGCTGGCAATCTAAAGGTACGCCCTGTTGAGTTCGCAATTGATGATAGTGATAATTTTGTACTGAGAGGAACTACAACACAAGTTATAGCAACTATACCAAGAAGTGATATAGGCGGCATTCCTGCGTCTGGCTATGATGGAACAGCGGGAAAAGACTTAGGTAAAATTCCGGTCGTTGCACGTGACGGTGCGGTTTATTGGTATAATCCTATGTTTTCATTTGAAACATCCGGCGGTGTCCGCTGGTTACGCTTACGTGCACCACAGCTCGATCAAAATATAGCAAATGTAAAAATTGCCGATTTGCAAAAAGAGCTTGGATTAACAAACGAAGAGGTTTCGAGTGGAATTTGGTCTGGCTATAAATTTATGGACGGTAGAGCCGTCATAAAGGCTACTGTATCGGTGTCAAACAAGGCTTTAAGCTCTCAGAGTGGCGTTTATGCTACTTCCACACTGTACACCTCCTCTACCTCAAAAATGCCAGAAAACCTGTTTGTCGAAAAACCAGAGGTTCGCGCAACGTTTATACCTACCTCTAGCGATAATCACATTAGTGCATATCCAACGTTTAAAGTTGGAGACAGCAACAATACGCTGAACAGCTATTATATATACCCGCCGCTTGTGCAACTTGTTTGCAATGACCACACAAGCAATAGCATAAACGGAGAATTGCGGCTAGTTGCAGAGGGACGGTGGAAATAAACATGGTATGAAAAAATACAACTTTCCTTTAAACCTATGCGGGTTGTTGATTTTAGGCAAACAAGGCGAAAATGAAGTAACTAGCATTACGATAGATTTACAAACGTTTGCAGATCAATATGGCATAGGACGCGTGGAAGCTATCCACGAAAACGCAAATGGTTATATATACCCCGTTGATATATCGCAAGAAGGAAACAATATCACATGGATTGTAACAGACGGCGATACAAGTGTATCGGGATATGGACGTGTGGAAATCAGATGGTATGTTGACGAAAATCTAGCAAAAAGCAAGTTTATAGATACTTATGTGTCACCGTCAATTGACGCACCGCAAGACCCGCCAGAACCGGCGCAAAACTGGGTTGATAAGGTGCTAAAAGCAGCGGAAGAAGTAAAAGACGCATATGCAAATATACCAAAATACGAAGGTGACTACACAGTAACGCCTAAAACCACACAGCAGGAAATGGAAACAGAAGGATTGGCAATGAAAGACAATGTAACCATTAAACCGATTCCGTATTATGAAACATCAAACGGATATGGTAGTACGGTATATATCGGCGAATAAGAAAGGAATATATCAAAATGGCAAACACTACTTACAACAAGGTCGTTTATGGCGGCAAGACACTTATTGACTTAACCGGCGATACCGTCGCAGTTGCAACACTTCTCAAGGGCGCAACAGCCCACGATAAATCCGGCGCAAAGATTACCGGTACTTGTGCTTATGATTCCGATACTTCCGATGCAACCGCTGCGGCTGCTGAAATTTTGTCTGGCAAAACGGCATATGCACGCGGCGCAAAAGTAACCGGCACCATGCCAAATCGCGGTGCGGCTGGTGGTACGATTTCCACAGTTGCAGGCACTGTGACCATCCAAAATGGTTATCATGACGGTTCCGGTAAAGTTAGCATTGCGGCAGATGAGCAAGCAAAGCTGATTGCAACTAATATCCGCGAGGGCATTACCGTCTTGGGCGTAACCGGCACAATGAGCGGCTCTGAGGGCATGAAACCGCAGGCAAAGACCGTTACGCCGTCCACCACAAAGCAGGAAGTGCTTCCTGATGAGGATTACAACTGTCTGTCCAGCGTTACCGTTAACGCAATTCCGTATTCTGAGAGCGACAACACCGCTGGCGGCATTACTGTAACAATCGGCTAATTTATCACAAATAGGTATATATACAAGGTGTGGATATTTCCACATCTTGCATATCCTGATGCACAAGAGGTGATTTTTCATGGCAGATAAATATATCAATAAAGTAGTTATCAATGACACAACTTTGCTCGACCTGACTAATGACACCGTAACGCCTAAGACTTTGGTGGAGGGCGCAACCGCACACAATAAAAGCGGTGCCGCCATTACCGGTACTGTAATTAACACTGGTAACGGATCTTATGTTTGGGCTAAACATGCCTATGGTGATATATATGGAGAGACAACAACTTCATTGGGAACCGTTAAGCCTGACGATGCCCGCTCGTTTGCATACGGAGGATATACGCTTAGGTCTGATGGCTATTACACGCTAAATTCTGACGGTTCCAGCATTTTCGTAAAATACTCTTACATTAGAGGCGACGATTTAAGTACCGTAAAACGGATATACAAAGAGACGCGGACTGTCCTAAGTGATACCAAGAATTATTATTTGATTACAGCCGATGACGAGCCAAGTAGCGTAGGCAAGAGAGAGCTTTTAGGATATGTGACATCAAACTCATCCGGCGCGTATCCAACAAACGGCGAAAAAGATGGTTATTGGTATGTGAAAATAGAATTTTTAGATACCACAGATGCAACCGCAACAGCCTCTGACATTATCAAAGATAAAACAGCGTATGTGGCGGGCGAAAAAATTACAGGAGCCCTTGTTGCTACAGATACCACAGATGCAACAGCTACTAAAGATGACATCCGTAACGGTAAAACAGCATACATTAAAGGTGTACGAGTACGAGGTAATGTTGGCGAGATGGATTTATTGTATTACAACGAGCAATACGGAAATTCGACTGTCGCAATGCAGGAAGCGTCTAACTCTACGATGGTGGACGGAAAAAAAGTAACTTATAAAACTATAGAGATTTTAGCACCGAAAATATATCCAAGCCCTAGAGGTATGTATGAATCCGAAACTACCAAAACAAGAATAGCTCCACTTGCAAGCGCTTTTGGTAATGCTTCAGCTCCGGACGTGGTTAAGGGCAAGACGTTTACATCCGAAGCCGGTTTGCTGGTTACCGGCACGTACGAACCGCCGACATTTACAACGCAGGAAAAAACCGTTACACCTTCCACACAGGTGCAAGTTGTAACGCCTGATGAAAATTATGACGGATTGTCACAAGTTACAGTTTCCGGTGATTCCAACCTAACCGCCGAAAATATCAAAAAAGATATATCCATTTTTGGTATAACCGGAACTTATGCAGGCGAATCGTCCAGCAGCACAAACAATTGTGAAGCGTATGAAATTGATGTCACGAACCCGACCGTTTCTTTTAATACCGCATCTGGGGATATCAAGGTGTATGGATATGCATATGCTACTAGCTCTAGCGGCTGGGGCAGTACAAGTACTACTATGTACGCATTTTGTGGTGATGGATATTATAAAAGTGCATTGTACGGAAGCCCATCAAAAACAAGCTGTACTTTTGCGGTATCTGGTGGAAGTCTGACCGGCTTACCGTCTGGCTTAACCGGCGGCAATCTTATAGCAGTAAGAGGTATTTAACAAAATGACATATACAGAACAAATGAAGGCAATCCTTGCAAAAGCGGGCGGAAGTACAGACAGTAATCTGTATTCCGAAATTCTGCTGGCAATTCTGGACGCGCTGAGCACGAGTTCCGGTGGAGGAATTGACGAAAAAACGCTTGCGGATATAACCGCAAACACAAATGCGCGTCATACGCACGCTAATAAAACAGCTCTTGATGGTATCGCAAAAAGCGACATTGACAACCTGAAAGCACTGCTTGCCGTTGATTATTATAGCACAGACGGAGACACTTATAAGATTATAGACGAAAACGGCGCAAGTCCAGCATTTGAGCAGATTTCCGGTCAAATTGGCAGCATGGCATATACACTTTCTGACGTATCGGAAAGGCTTGGTAGAGTTCCGCAAAAAGACGCACAAACCGCCATGGTTGCGGGCGGCATGGACGGGGTTTATACGTCATATATACCAGTATGGGACGATAACGGAACGTATTATTTACGCTCCGGCGTATGGCGCATGTGGGGTTCTGGCAAAACGGTAACTACAGAAGTTGAATTCAACGTAGGCGGCGGTTTGTCAGGTAATCATGAAATTGTGGTAGAAAGTTTGGATTCTTCCACAAAAACGCTAAATACGCTGATTGCAACCAACGGAAAGTTCAAATTTGCAAATGATATTGCGCTCGGAACGTCCGGCGTTATGATTTATATGATAGAAGATTAACGTTTTCTTATCTTGCATATTTATATATACAAGAGTATACTAGATGTATATTAAGAAGGACTATATAACAAAATGGAAAGTATACTGTTACAAACGTATCCTATCGTCCTGACCGCCGTGCTGGGATATGTTGTGTGGTTGCTAAAAAAACAAAATTCCACACGTGATGAAAACGCGAAAAAGCAAACAGCTTGCAATAAAGCAATTGTAAACGGTTTGAAAATCCTGCTGAGAATCCAACTCATGGAATATCACGCAAAATGGATGAAACGCGGATATGTCACAAAACACGGTTTGGAAAACTTTTTAGAAATCTACGCAGCATATCATGCGCTAGGCGGGAACGGCGTTGGTACGCACATGAAAAACGACATCGAAGAATTACCTATCGGAGAAGGGGATGACCAGTAAATGAAAGTAGATACCATTGCGAGAACTATTGTGCTGGCTTTGGCACTGATAAACCAGTGTTTAGCCATGGCAGGACGCGGAACTATTGACATTGCAGAAAGTGACATTTATCAAATTGTCTCTCTGTTGTTTACCTGTGGTGCATCTGTGTGGGCATGGTGGAAAAACAACAGCTTTACAAAGGAAGCAATTCAGGCTGACAAAATCATGCATCTGGATAAGTTGAACAGAAAGGACAAGTAAGAAGAATATGGCTTATGATGTACATTTTCAAACTTACGCACCATACAAAAAAGTAAAGTATGGACAAGGCACGGTTTATAGTTCCGGTTGTGGTTGCGCCGCTCTGTGCAATGCACTTGACGTTCTTGGTATTGCAAAAATAACCGTTAAGGATATGTGTGCGTATTCCGTATCAGTCGGTGCACGTGTAGAAGGCGGTACAGATGAACAGTGTTTGTTGCGAAATGCATGTAAAAAGTGGGCTTTTGAGTACAAAACCACAAGCAAAAATGCAGAGCTGTTGAAACACCTGCAATCCGGCGGTGTTGCCATTTTGCATGGTGGCAGCTCTCACAAGCTATTTAGTTCCGGCGGGCATTTTGTTTGCGCTGTGAAGGCATCCGGCGAAACAATTACTGTGCTTGATAGTTATTGGTATAGCAACAAATATACCTCTACCGCACTGAGACAGCAAAAGGTGAAAGTGCTGTATGATGGTGTTATTACCACGTCTTTATATCAATGTGGACTTGCAACGGCTGACAGAAGCCCGTCCTACTACCTGATTAGCAAAAAGACGGTACAGAAGCCGACAACAGATACCAAAAAAGAAGAAACAACCACTCCCACACCAGCAAAGGAAGATGATGACGAAGTGAAGTATCAGAAATACGAAAATGTGCCTGAATGGGGCAAAACAGCGGTAAAGTATGTTATGGACAAGGGCTATATGTCCGGCACTGGCAACGGAAACATTGACTTGACCGAAAGCATGTTGAGAATGATTGTTATCCTCTATAATGCCGGTGTATTTGGCAACAAGGAAGAATGAAAGAAGTATCTTATTTAGTGCATGAAGCGGCACTAGCACGCGCTGAGAGGGTTATAAAACGCCTTTTTATTGCATTGTGCATTGCTATTATTGCCCTCTTTGCAAGTAACGCTTTATGGCTATATGCGTGGATGCAGTACGATTATGAAAGCACCGAAATATCCACAGTATATAGCCAAGACGGAGAAGGGACGAACATAATCGGAGAAGGGAATAATAGCTATGTCGCAGAAAGTTGTGATTACTAAAAAGGTACGAAAACGGACGAAGAAGAACGGGAAGAAAAGCGGAAAGAAAATCAAAAAATGAAAGTTGACCTTGTAAATCTTGCAAACTCGGAACTTGAAAACATCATTGATGAGTGGATAAAAAATGTAAAACACCGCAAAATCTTAAAATCTAGATATATAGATGGGCTTACCTATGCAGAGCTTGCGGAACTATACTGTCTATCCATCCAGCAAATCAAAAACATCACTTACAAGCAGTCAGCAATCTTGTTTCGGCACATTGACGCGGGGACGGGCTAAAAATGGCCTGCCCCGCCTTTGTTTTGCCCACTTTGATTTCCACACTATGTCATATCATCTGCAATGCCCAATAGACCCTTCTGAGAGCCGCAACATTTAATTTTTATGATTTAGACATCAAACTATATTCGGAGCAACCAAACCGCCCCTTAGAACGGCTCTACGGGGCTAGTGTACGTAAATGCACCACTTG
>ERZ808275.108-NODE-108-length-50952-cov-5.451697_pt1 | contig 50952 bp, 60 predicted proteins | sample MGYA00520894_ERZ808275 | MGnify/ENA primary metagenome ERZ808275 (study PRJEB31516, sample SAMN03275598) | gut metagenome | biome: mammalia-associated habitat; material: feces | host: Papio cynocephalus | place: Kenya | collected 2012-08-03 ... | reverse complement strand
ATGGATCTGTGGTGTAGCGGTTAACATGTCTCCCTGTCACGGAGAAGACCGCGGGTTCGATTCCCGTCAGATCCGCCAGTTTGCAGGTGTAGTTCAATGGTAGAACATTAGCCTTCCAAGCTAATTACGCGGGTTCGATTCCCGTCACCTGCTCCAGTGAATAAATAAGTCCGATAAAATCGGGCTTTTTTTATTTTTGTAAGGGAAATGTAAGGGAAAATGCTAGGGAAAAATTTTGAAATGATTTTAAAAAGTCACGAATGGTGCAGGTCATTTGAATTGCACTTTTAATACACTCATTATTTTATTTAATAGCTCGCTATCATAGCGGATGCCGCAGTTAAGGGACTCCAATTGTCTTTTAAAAACTGAGGGAAATCTTTTTCATAAACCGCTATTAATGCTTTCGCTCTTGAAACGGTAAAATTACATCTCTTTATTAAATACTCTTCTACCTTCTTTTTGTATTCTTCTAAAGTCATTAAAATTCCTTCCTTTTCTTTATTGTAAAAATGAAGTTAGAATGTTTCCAGTCGTATACAACTCTCTTTTTTATTTTAGATGTATCCTTCATCTCAATTTATGATATATTAATTTTAGAGGAAGAAGATACCCCAGATGGCGTTTTGGACGTAACACTTGGTAAGGATTCACTAGAATCATGAGAGGTTGGGAGAGATTTATTCCTCTTTTTTTATTTCTAGAAAAAGCCTTAAAATAATAAAACTTTTCCTTGACCAAACTAATTAAATTAGTTAAAATATTATCGCAATTAGTTTAGGAGAAATTTATGGCAAAACAGAAAATAAGTACTGAAATGATTATCAAAGCATCTGCAGAACAAGCCAATCAATTTGGATTAGAGAATTTATCTTTAAAGTCGCTTGCAGAAACATTAAATATTAAATCACCTTCTTTATACAATCACATTTCTAGTCTTGAAGAACTCAAATCTCTTTTGATGATCTATGGATGGACTCAAATGGAAAAACAAATGGTAGATTCCGTGATTGGTGTTTCTGGCTATGAAGCTTTAAAAAATATGTGTGAAGCATTTTATCATTACGCAACAACAAACAAAGGTGTTTTTGACGCTATGCTATGGTATAACAAATACGATAGTGAAGAAAAAAATAACGCTACATCTAAATTATTTCAAATTGTATTTAAAATACTAAAACCTCTTCACATCAGTGAAGCAAATATCAATCATATTCTTCGAACATTAAGAAGCTTTTTAGAAGGCTATTCACTGCTCGTTAACAATCAAGCCTTTGGGAATCCAATTTCTATTAAAGAAAGTTTTGATGTATCTCTCAATATTATAATTAACGGAATAAAATCCTTAGAAGGAGTAAATTAATATGAACGAATATATCAATTTAACTTTAGATAATATGGAGGATGAACATATTTGCTGTGCTATTGGGGATAAGAAGCATCAAAAAGGCGTTGAAAGTAAAAAATTATGGATAAAAAACAAATTAAATGATGGTCTCATTTTTCGAAAATTAAATGCGAGAGGAAAAGTTTTTATAGAATATGAACCCATTGAAACGGCTTGGGTTCCTATTATTGGAAGTCAATACGAATATATTTATTGTTTATGGGTTGCTGGTAGTTATAAAGGAAAAGGAATTGCTAAAGAACTTTTAGAATATGCAATAAAAGATGCCAAAGAAAAAGGAATGCATGGACTTTGTACCCTATCATCAAAAAAGAAAAAACCATTTATTGGTGAAAGAAATTTTTTTCTTCATTATGGCTTTAAAGTTGTGGATGAAATTGAAGATTATGAATTATTAGCACTTTCTTTTGACAAACATGAAGTTCCTCTTTTTAGTGATAGTGCTAGAAAAATGGAAATTGACTGCCATGACTTTACAATTTTTTATAGCCATGAGTGCCCTTATGTCGAATATGAAGTTCAAGAGATTTCAGAATACGCAAGAAATCAGAATATTCAAATTCGTTTTGTAAAAATTGATTCATTAGAAAAAGCTAAAAATGCGCCTTGCGTATTTCATAATTGGGCCAATTTTTATCAAGGAAAATTTATTTCAACCACCATATTAAACGCCAATGCGTTAGCAAAGTTGTTAGATAAAATTAAAGAATAAAAATCATAAAAGGATTAGTAAGCTTTTAGTTTCACTAGTCTTTTTTTGTATGCGTATTCCATCTTTATACGATGGATTTTAAAAGAAATTCTTTGATTCTGCTATTAATAACTTACTTATTTCTAAAGCAATATCGTTTAATGAACAATCCAAACATCCATTAAACCATTCTTGATAAAGGTTAATGATTTCTCCGGCAAAATAATTCACTCTTAGTTGCATCTCTTTTGAATCTTTAATATATTCGGGAATATCTGTTTTCGTTAATATATATGTTGCAAAAACTTTTTTTAATTTCCCAATAAGGATTTCACTTCCATTTGCGCCTAAAAGCGTTTTATAAATTTCATGATTACTTTCTAAAAAGCGACTGACTTCTAATAATAAAGGTGCCGGATCTTTGAAAAAACTTGTGAATTCAATTTTTTTTAATATTTCCATCATTTTTTTAATAATCTCATTTTCTAATTCTTCTAATATTCCTCTAATATCAGGATAGTGAGCGTAAGCATCAAAGTAGGCTTCATTTCTTTTAAATAAATGAAAATAGTATCTTAATTAAAAAGAAAAATGTTATAATGCTTTGGGTGATTAATATGAAAAAATTTGTTTTAGCAACGCATAACGCACACAAAGTGCAAGAATTCCAAGATGCATTAAAAGAATTTGGAATTGAAGTAATTTCGGCTTCTAGTTTAGGTATTGATGAAGAACCTATTGAAGACGGAACTACTTTTGAAGAAAATGCTTTAATTAAAGCAAGATTCGTAGCAAGCAAAACCGATTTACCTGTCATCAGTGATGATTCTGGTTTAGAAGTTCATGCTTTAAATAACTTCCCAGGCATTTATAGTTCTCGTTTTATGGAAGGCCATACGTACGTAGAAAAATGCGAAGAAATTATTCGAAGATTAAAAGATAAAGAAGATAAAACCGCTAACTTCACTTGTGTAATTGCGTATATTGTTGATCAAAAAGAATATTTATTTAAAGGCACATGTGATGGAGTTATCATTTCTGAATTAAGAGGCAATAACGGCTTTGGGTATGACCCCATTTTCTATATTCCTCATCTTAATAAAACCTATGCAGAACTCACCGAAAAAGAAAAAACCTCGATTTCTCATCGAGGTAATGCGATTCAAAAATGGAAAGAGTTTTTGCTTCAACATTTATCTTAAGAGTTCGATTTTATCGAACTTTTTTATTGATATTTTTTCTTTTTTATCACAAGTGAATAACCCAAAATCGATAAAAGTCCAATTCCAACGATGAATAAAATCGTCTTACTATTTTGATCTGTTTTTAAAAAGAAATTAACAGGGGTTAATTGATTTTGTTTTAACTTATTCGCAAAGAAGTATAATCTTTCTAAATACGTTGTTCCATCTTCAGAAATAATAGCACTTTCAAAGAAAGCCTTATCTTCTTCCGACAAATTTTGATAACGAGTTAAGAAACCATTTGCTAATGAATAGTCTGAGCAAAAGTCTGCGTCTTGAATATCTTTCATTAATTGGCCGACTTCTGTATATGTTGTCACTTCATATGTTTCTAAACGATAAAGTTGAATAAGTAGCATAGACGCATTTGCACTTGAGGTATAGGTAGTAAAACGTGGGTCTTTTACGTTATATAAAAAACGTCCATTGCCTGAAGTTGTATTTTGAATGGTTGCCTTCGCATTGCTATCAATACTAATTTTCCAAGTTGTTATGCCACTTCCAAAGGCTACTTTCTTTACGGCAGTTGCGCCCAACATTTTTCCGTTTTCATTGGTGAGTGTCCATGCATCATTTTCCCCGCCTAAGGTGAGTTTTAGCATATTATCTACACTATTCATTATTTTCTTATCATCGGAGAAAGTTGCATTTGATGGAGTGATTACATTGCTTGATATGGTAGTGGAAGCCACTTTCATTTCGGTATTCTCTGCTAATACGAGTTGATCTCCTGCTTTTAAAGTAGACGCATCCTCAACTAATTTCCAAACACTTTGTTTTTCAGTTTTTGTTGGAATTTCGGTGGGTGTGTAGGTGGTTGGTTTTTTTATCACTTCAATTTCAATCGAAGCGGTAACTGAAGAATTAGAAGTTGATGTAACTGTTACTTTCGTTGTACCAGCTTTTAATGCCTCTATATAGCCTGTTTCGGTTACACTTACGATTTCATTATCTTCACTAGAATAATTTACCGTTTTATCTTCTGCGTTTTCTGGTAAAACATTAATTTCTAATTGTTGACCTTCTCCTTCATAAAGTGATATTTTCGTGCCGTTTTCAATTTGAATTTCATTAACCGAAATCGGTTCTTTTTCTTCAACAATAATTGTAACTTCTTCAAAGTATTCATTTTCTTCACTATAGACTTCTATGGTCATCTCTCCTAAAGAAAGTGCTTCAATATTTCCATCATCATCAACGGAAGCTACTTCACTATCATCATAGAGATAAATAATATTTTGGTTGGTAGCGTTTTCTGGTAATACATGTGCATTAATTGCACTCGTTTCCCCAACTTTTAAATGAATTTCTTTTGAAGGGATTTCTAATCCAGTTACATCAATATGCGCATCAGATAAAAAGGCCGTAACGTCTACTCTACCATTTCCAAATTGACTTTCATCTTTTAAGTCCACTGCAGAATTATAAAGCTTCGTTTCCATAAAATGACTTTTCGTATTGGGATATTTGGATTTATATAAAGCAAGAATACTTGAAATCATTGGACTAGAAAAAGAAGTACCTTGGGTGTTTTTATAACTCGTTGCACTTCCGATTGCTGGAACATAAACGTAACCTGGTGCTACAATATCGACGTTGGTACCGATATTCGAAAATCCTGCTTTGGTATTTAAAGAGTTTTTAGCTAAAGAGCCTACAGCAATCACATGATCCAAATTAGCGGGATAAGCTTTCTCATCCGTGTTATAGTTTCCGCCAGCCGCGACTAAAGTACAACCCTGATCATAAGCATAACTAATGGCTGATGCCATTCCCGTTCTTGCTACGGATCCTAAGCCTGTAGCGGTTGAACTTCCATAAGTTACCGTATTTTCAAATGCGGTAAAGGACATATTAATAATATCTGCTTCATTATTGGCGGCGTAACGAAGTAAAGCATTAATAGAAGCAAAAGAATAATCAGCTGTTTTTAAAATCATTAAATTAACATTTGGAGCAATACCTGCACAACCTTTTTGATTGATTTGAGAAGCAATCACACCCGCGACATTTGTGCCATGTCCGTTTGTATCATCTAATATACTATAGTCGTTATCACTAGCTTTTACGGTTTTTACACTAGTACCAGAATAAACAGCAGATAAATTAGAAATAATTGTATTCCCGTTAATATCATAAAAATCTTCATGCAAATAGTTAATGCCTGAATCAATAATAGCAATAGTAACATTCTCTCCTCTTACTTCATCCCACGTTGTCCCCATATTTAAATCATTCAAATAGGATTGACTTGAATAAGAGGGTTCATCTTCCATTTGATAGTCATAACTAGCAGGAAGCGCATAGACGTGGTCTAAATCAACAGTGCTATTCTTTTTAGTAAAATTAGAATTCGTCCCTAAAGAGAAAACTGTTGCGAGTAATAATAGAATTGGTGCTTTTTTCATAGCGGTAACCTCAGTAGTTACATTTTATTAAAAATGTAAAGTTTTTGCAAATTAAATATTCAGCCATTATTCTTCTTTTTTAGTCATTTCTTCTTTTTGCTCTCCTATTTTGAATTGATGTAGTTCTTTTCGATATAAAATTAAACCAATACCACCGGAAATTAGTTCGGATAAAGGAAAGGAAATCCAGGTATAATTTAAGCCAATCAAAGAAAATAAATAGAAAATTGGAATCAAACAGAAAATTTGACGAGTTAACGATAAAAGTGCACTTACTTTTCCTTTTCCAATCGCTTGAAAGAAAACTGGCATGGTTAAAGAAAAAACGGCCATAAAGAAACTTGCGCCGATAATAGGAAACGCGACTTTCCCTACTTCAAGAACTTCTTCATTATGTGAGAAGAAACCAATAAACTGCGTAGGGAAAAAGACAAAGCAAATAAAACCTAACACCATGAAAACTAAAGAGATATAAAATGTATCTTTCATTGTCTGATGAACGCGCTCATAATTCTTTCTTGCATAGTTATAACTAATTAAAGGCACAATACAAGTTTGTAAGCCAAAAAGAGGAATAAAGAAAAAGCTTTGTAATTTATAATATAAGCCTAAAACGGTCACAGCTGCATCGGTAAACTGCGCTAGAATCATATTTAAAGCGACAATATAAACCGTATAAAGAAGTTGCATCAAAATATTGGAATAGCCATAAAAATAAATCTTTTTGGTATAGAAAAGCATTTCTTTCCCTTTAGGAGGTTTACTAAAAGCAGTTATACCTACAATAATACTCGAAACCAATTGACCAATAATTGTAGCGTACGCGGCCCCAGCAATACCTAATTCCGGAAAAGATCCTTTCCCAAAAATTAAAAGCGGATCTAAAACAATGTTCGTTACTGCTCCTGCAACTTGTGCAATCATCGGAAGACGCATATTTCCTCTCGATTGATGAATTTTCGAAAAGACACCTTCTAAAAAGGAGGCTAAACTTCCAATACAAACAATATTTCCATAGATAATTGCGTCTTGAATGGCTTCTTCATCCTTACATGAAGTTTTTACATAACTTTTCATCAATAAAAAAGAAAGAATAGCGAATATAAACCATGAAATAAAAGCTAATAGAATTCCCATTCCTGCGGTTTTTTTGGCCATATCATCCTGTTTTTTAGCGTATTTTCTTGCCATATAGGTATTCACACCTACACCCGTTCCTACTGCTAAAGCAATAATCACTAATTGCAAAGGATAAATAACCGCTAAAGCTGTCTGAGCATTATTGGAATATTTACCAACAAAGAAACTATCAACAATGTTATAGAGAGCTTGTATGAGCTGCGCTAACATGACTGGCGGTGCTATTTTAAATAAAATTGTTTTAATCTTTGCTGAGTTAAAAAACTCATTATTTTCCATTGAATTTGCTTCCATGTTTTTCATCTCTACTTTTCAATTTTTAATGCTTGAATTAATGCGGAATCAAGCTTTTTTAATAATTTTGTAATTTTTTCCACTTCTTTTTCACCTAAAGAAGAAATCACGTTTTCTTCTAACTTAGAAAGTTCTATAAGGATGTGATCATACTTTTCATGTCCTTTTTTGGTTAAAACACATATTTTTTCTTTCCCGTTTGATAATGCTTCATCTAACACCAAAGTACCTTCTTCACGCATAGAAGAAATGGTATGGTGAACCGTTTGCCGTGGCAACAAATAATTTTGAGCAATTTGCCGTTGTGAACAACACCCTTTATCCCGAATAGAATATAAAACCAAAAGTTCTTGATATGAAATATGATGCCTTTTAGCCCAGGAAGAATAAAAACCTCTAAATTGGATTATTGCATGATTCATATCATTCATCTTTTGTAATTGTATTGTTTTCATATTTTGCCTCTTATTGTCCCATATGGGACAAAACAATCATAGTCTTATGTCTATAAATAGTCAACAAAAAAGTGCTTTTAAAAGCATCAAAAAAACGATGACCCTCTATAAAGAGTCATCGCCTTAATTTTAAAATACTCAACTATGCTACTTTTAACGTATTATAAGTACTATAAACAAATTGAATGGATGTAATTCTAGTTTGTACACTACTCACATATTCAAAATATTGATATTGGTTCGTAGTGTCAAAGGTTAAAGTCGTAGTTAAATTAGAAATAGAATACGTAACTTCTGTTTTATGTGAAGCATCCGTTCCCGCATAAATCTTATTGCTACTTAATTCTTGGGTGTTATAATCTTCAAATTGGATAATCACTTTTTCTAAGTAAGCATTATCTAAATTAAAGCGAGTTCTAGAATTTGCATACCATCTTCCATATTCATTGGTTGCACCGACATAGGTGTATGAAACATAGCCATTGATGGTTTTGGTTACTCCACTTTCAGTTGTATCCGTCTTATCCGTAGTCACTTGGTTGGATTGTGTTTTGCTAAAAGTTGCTTCTACACTAATATCTTCTGTTACCGTAATGGTAATCGATTGACCATTCGTTAACGTATAAGATTTTCCGTTAATCAACAAACTTTGTAAATAGGCACCATTATACCAATCCCAACATTCTAAATAAATCGTATCACCATAATCTAAAACGTTATAATATTCCGTATTATCTTGATAGGAGTTTCCTTCTTGATCAACTGCCCAGATACTGTTTAAAGTCGAATCATTATTTGTAATATGAATCGAATATTTCGTTTCTGAAGATTGAATATCTAAAATCGTTAAAGAAGATAAAGACACTGTTCCATTTGATTTCGATAATTTGGCTTTTATCTTCATCGTGTCATTGACTTTCAAAGTGTCGATGTTTGTGTCAACGGAGAGGACAAATGAGATGGTTTGTCCACTATCATCCGTTAAGGTAATGAGACGTTCATCTAAATCAATGGTCGATATTTTAGCGGAGAATTGATAATAATTATAGCTTTCTTCATTATCATTTAAAGAAGACCCAGCATCTAATAAATCACTAATAGACTCCACTTCAATTGTTGAAACTTTTTTAATAAAGACTTCATCTTTCGTTAATTCTTTTTCTGCATTTTTAGAAGAGAAATATTTATGACAGGCAGAGCATTCCCAATAGTTAATATTTCCATCTTCCGTTTCTGTTGCTGCTTTTGCTTCATGATAGGTTAATTGATGTTCTGCATAACCTAAAGATGTATCCGTAACTTCTATTGTATTGTTACAATAGGTACAGGTTTCAGTATGATATCCATAGCTCGTACACGTTGGATCAACATAATCACCATTACTTACATAATTATGACTTTTCGTCGTTACTTTTTCATAACTATGTTGGCAAACAGAGCAAGTAAAGCGACTCTTACCTGAAGAAGTACAAGTTGCCTCTTCTAAAACTTCTTCGACATAAGTATGATTTTTCTTTGTTGTTTGTTCTACTCCACAAATAGAGCAAGCCTTCCAGTGATAATTATCATCCGCTTTATAGGAATCCCAAGTATGTTGTTCTTTTTCAATTACTTCTTCTACTTCATCCCCACAAGCACTACAAATTCGTTGCATGCGTCCTTCTTTGATACATGTCGCAGGTTCTAAAACGGTATCAACATAACTATGACCTGGCGCTTTTAAAATCTTTGTACTTCTTACATAGCCACAGGTTTCACATTTACTTTCTTCTTTACCATCGACCACACAAGTAGCTTCAGTTGTAACGGTAACAAAGCTATGTTGTTCTTCATCTAATTTAGCGTCACAATCTTCCACTAAACAGGTATGCCAGTGATGCGTACCATTACTCGTCCAAGTAGATGAAGGCGTATGATTATTCGTCTTAGGAATTGAACGTTCATCTAAATAATCACAAATAGTGCAACGATAGTCTTCATGACCTTCTTTTGCACAAGTAGGTAAACGATTATTACCATTTGGGCAATCACAAGCTTCTAAGTTATGCTCTTCCTTAACGGATTGTTTACAAGTTGTACATTGATAGAAGTGTCCTGAACTATTTTTAGAAACGACTTTAGTCTTGTCGAGTTGATGTTCTAAAGCATCTATTTCCTTGGTATAGGAATAACCACAATCACAATAAACGCGAGTGGATCCTTTTTCGTCACAAGTTGCTGCACTTATTACTTCTTCTTTAAAAGTGTGTGGCGTAAGAATACCTTCGCTTTGATTACAGGTTTCACAAATATTCCAGTGATTGGTTTCATCATATTGAACTTTCGTGTAACTATGGTTAGCAAAATCAAGTTCTTCCTCATTTTGATGTCCACAAGCGCATTGGAAAATTTTCTTTCCTTTCTTTAAACAGGTGGATGCTTCTTCATGAATAAGCTCTGAATGATTATGTTTTTCTTTGGAATCTTCTAAAGTAGTGTGGCAAAGATTACATTCTTTCCAGTGATCTGACTCATCAAATTTCCAAGCATAATCATGCTCTTTTTTAGGTAACACTCTTATAGATTCATAGCCACAAGCGCATGATACTTTGGCTTTGCCTTCCTTATCACAAGTACTTTCAGTGACAATTTCTTCTTTTAAGTTGTGTTTTTCTTTTTCTGATGGTTTTTCACAAACCGTGCAATATAACCAGTGTTGTTCATCATCAAACTTATAGTTTTCTGATAATACATGTCCTTTTTTATCGATGACTGTTTCATAATAATCTCCACAATCACAGGTATAAGTAATTTTTCCTTGCTCTTCACATGTTGCTTCTATTTTATTCGTAATATGATAATCATGCGTATGTCTTGATTGGCAACCTGTCGTGCCTAAAAGAACACATGATAAAGCAACAAAGAGAGAAAATATTTGTTTTTTCCGTGCCATAAAACGCTCCTTCTAATTATAATTATTATATCTTCTTAAGAAGATAAATGCAAACGAACCCCCTAATTTTAATACAAATTAAAAAGCGATAAAAGAGGATTAAAGCCTAAAGCAACAAGCTTTTTCTATATGTCAAATTTTTATAAAAAAAACTAGATATATCAAATATCTAGTTTTATTTTTAACCTGGCGGAGCAAGAGAGACTCGAACTCTCGCACCAGTTACCCGATCTACGTCCTTAGCAGGGACGCCCCTTCACCAACTTGGGTATTGCTCCAACGGCTATGTAATAGTAACATAAACCAGCATTTCTTTCAATACTTTTTTTGTTTTATTGGAGCAAGAAAAAGTGGAATATTAATTTTTTTATTCTCTTTCGTCACCTAAAAAATAAATTGCAACCGTACCTGGGCCACAGTGTGAGCCAATAATCGTACCAATATCCCAAATACGGATTTTATCTTCTAATCCCGGCGCTTCTTGAATTAAAGCTTGACGAACGGTTTCTACCATTTCGGGAACATCAGAACCATTGATCCATAATTTTCCTTGATAATCTTTTCCATTTTGAATGTGTTTCATGACTTCTTCCACGGTTTTACGAATAGCGTTCTTTCTTCCAAAGGCCTTACTATATACAATAATTTTTCCATCTTTATTGAGTTTCATAATTGGACATGCTTTCATAATGGAGCCAAAGAATGCCGTCATCATGGTAATCCGTCCACTTCTTTTAAAATAACTTAAATCCGTGCAAAAGAATTGGTGGTGAATTTGATTACGATGATCAATGACCCATGCTTCTATTTCATCCATGCTTTTGCCTTCATCTCTTAAATCTAAGGCATAATCAACGAGTAAACCATAACCAGAAGAGCTACATAAAGAATCAATGACATCAATTCGGGCTTCGGGATGTTTTTCTTTTATCATAGATACCGCTTTTAAAGCATTGATCGTAGAATTTGTCATGCCCGTTCCTAATTCAATATGTAGAATTGGTAAGTTTTCTTTTAAAAGTTCTTCAAAATATTCAATGTATTGATCAATCGCAATTTGTGAAGTAAAAGAACGTTTTCCATTTTTTAAGCTTTCAAAAAATTGATGAAGTTCTTCTTTATTTCTTCCCATAATATCTTCATGTTCAACATCGTCCATCATGTAATGATAATAAAGAATGCGAACATTTCTTTTCATAAAATAACTTGCATCGACATCGACAGGTGAGCTACAGCTCATAATAAATTCTTTGTTTTCCATTTTCTTTTCTCTCCTTTTTTATAAAACAACAATGAATAAATAGGCGCTTAAAAACGCAATGATAGAGGCCACTGTGCCCCACGCTAATTCAGATAAAGTATGGCGCTTCATATATAAGGAAGACCAATAAACGAAGACTAGAAGGATAAAGCCAAATAAGGCATAGGCGCCTAAAAAATAAGTAAGATAAATAACAGGACCTGCTACTCCACAAGTATGTCCACTCGCTTTAATTGGAGTGAACTTGGTAAATAGAAAAATTAATAAACCCGCAACGGAATAGCAAATAAAAATCATCTTCGTACCGTCCGAAAAGGATAATGCAAACGATAAAATAATGCCTAAAGCATAACCTAAAACGGACATGATAATAGCGAGTTGTCTTTGTCCTTTTCTTCCTTTACTTTTAAAATGTGGAAATAAGGGTTGCAAAGGATATGCCAAAATAGGAAACACGACAATAAATAAAATAGCGAGTAACAATCCTTTTACATTCATAAAGACTTCTCTTTTTAAGAACCATAAAAGAAGAAAGGCGATAAGCGCCATTACCGGGGCCACCGTCATCACACGTATGGTTTTAGCAAGTCCCATCCATTTCTTTTCCTTGGTATTTAAACAAGTTGAGGTAATTTTAACACGAGATTTTTCCATAACAATTCCTCCTTTACACTACCCAATTTATACCAAAGTAAAAAAAGAATCACTCTACTTAGCTTTTTAAAATTCTCTAATAAAAAAACAAAAAGTAGAGTGCGATAAACCACACTCTACTTTCATGATTTCAATAGTAGAATTGAATGTTTTTTCAATCATTTCATTAATTTTTATTGTTTTTTTCCACCTTTTTAGGAAAAAATCTCCATTTTTCTCTTTTGATGCCTATTGACTTTTTTAAGAGCCACCAGAAGAAAATAGCAATCTGTAAAACACCCGCAATTCCATAAATAAGTAGAATCATAATATTACTAAACGTGAGATGAATGGATACGGCAATGCTCCAAACTAATCCTGAGCATACAATTTGTTGCCATAAAGAAGGCCACCAAAGAGAAGCAAAGACAAGCCATACTATAAAAGATACAGATACGCCATATAAAAGCATCGGAAGCCACCATTCTTTAAAGACAGCTGGTTCTAACGTTCCTACAAAGAACATACAAATGGCAAGCACTAAGTAAGGAATACATATTGAAATTAAAGTAATAAAATAATGATTCCAAGTAAATAGTTCTTTCTTCGGCGCTTGCGCTTTCTTTGTCATCGGTTTATATAATATTTCATTACTTGTAACACCTAACACTTCTGCAAGTAAAATAATCGTTTCAGCATCAGGAATGGCTTCGCCTCTTTCCCATTTGGAAACCGTTTTATCCGAGTAATGTATTTTATCAGCAAGGTCTAATTGAGTCATTCCTGCTGCTCTTCGTAAATCAGATATATTTTTAGCAACGATTAAATATAATTCCTCTTTTTCCATTAGCAAAACCTCCTTGTATGTAAATTATCTATAAAAAGACTTTCTTTGTCAAACGCATTTTGTCATATTTTGTTTTTGTATAAAAAAAGAAGGAGATAAAGGATAATCCCCTTTATTCATCCTTCTTTTATCCATTGATTAATAAGCTTTAGCAAAGAGAACGACTTTCTTTGCTTTCTTACCACAGATTGGGCAAACATCATCAAATGGTGTTTGATCAAATGGCATACATCTTGAAGTAGCGTTCGTGTCGGCTTTAATCTTGTTTTCACATTCTTCATCACCGCACCACATCATCTTGACATAACCGCCCTTATGTTCAAGCACATCTTTGAATTCATCATAAGTATGTACTTCGGTAGTGTGGGATAATAAGTAGTTCATTGCTTTTTCATACATTTCTTCATAGATTAAATCTAATAAAGCATGTACTTGTGGCACTAATTGGTCTAATGGATAAGTAGCCTTTACGCCATCATTACGTTTAGAAGCTACGAAGACGTTATTTTGAATATCACGTGGCCCAATTTCAATACGGAGAGGAATTCCCTTCATTTCGTATTCATGGAATTTCCAGCCTGGTGTCGTAGAAGGATCGTTGTCTAAATGAACACGATATCCCGCTTCTTTTAAAGTCTTTTCAATTTCTCTTGCTTTTTCTAATACCCCTGGTTTTTGAATTTGAATTGGGACAATGACAATTTGAATTGGCGCAACACGTGGTGGAAGCACTAGACCATTATCATCGCCATGTACCATAATTAAAGCGCCTAATAAACGAGTAGACACACCCCAAGAGGTTTGTTCTACAGGTTTTAATTTGCCATCTTTATCTTGGAAATGGATACCAAAAGCATCGGCAAAACCATGACCAAAGAAGTGGGAAGTTCCGCTTTGTAATGCTTTTCCATCGGGCATTAAAGCTTCAATGGAATACGTTTCTTCTGCCCCTGCAAATTTTTCTTTATCAGTCTTTCTTCCAGTGCTAAAAGGAATCGCTAAAAGTTCTTTTCCTAATTGGTTATAAATCTCTAACATTTGTAAGGTTTCATGTCTAGCTTCTTCTTCCGTAGCATGAATGGTATGACCTTCTTGCCATAAGAATTCGGAGCCTCTTAAGAAAGGACGAGTAGTCTTTTCCCAACGAACAACAGAACACCATTGATTGTATTTTAATGGTAAATCGCGATAGGAAGATACAATCTTTGAAAAATGCTCACAAAACAATGTTTCACTCGTTGGACGAACGATTAATGGATCATCTAATTTGCTCTTTCCTCCGATGGTCACAATCGCACATTCAGGGGCAAAGCCTTCTACGTGATCTTTTTCTTTTTGGAATAAAGAAGAAGGAATCATCATTGGCATATACACATTTTGATGTCCTGTTTCTTTAAATCTCTTGTCTAAATATTGTTGGATTTGTTCCCAAATCGCATAGCCATAAGGACGATAAATAATAAAGCCCTTAACGGAAGAATAATCCATTAATTCTGCTTTTCTACATACATCCGTATACCATTGCGCAAAGTCTTCTTCTTGCGAAGTAATTGCGTCATTTTTATTTTCTGTTGCCATAAATCTCACTCCTTATTTTCTAACAACACTCATTTTTCGAGGCGTTAATTCAACAATGTCTTCACTTCTCATTTCAATTGCATTGCCACCAAAGATATTGAATCCTCTTTCGCGTAAAATTTGAATCATCGCTTTGGTCGTCATATCTAATGCAATTAATGGTTTTTGGAAGACGGTTAATTTGGTAGATAACCGTTTAATTGCCGAACTCGAATCTAAACTTTCTTTTCCACTAGTTAACGTTTTATCAATAACGAAGTAATCAAATACTTCATATACACCATTGGCCCAAGTTAAATTACTGCTCTTTAAAGCTAAAGCAATTTCATACTTTTTCTTTTTAATCAATTTCAAATATTCAATCGCTTCTTCATAATTTTTAGAGACGATTTCATTCATGTCATTTTCATCCATCATGATGACTACATGACAATCTTTGGTATGTCGAATTTCCGAAAGAACTTTTAAAATTAAATCTTTATCGTAAATCATGACGGGTAAGAAAAGGCGTAAGTTGTTTTCTTGACCACTTTCAATAAGGCGTTTCACCACTTCATTATAGAACTTATTAATTAGTGTCTTGGATGTTAAAGATAATAATTCATAATTGCGATTATATTCATTCGCTTTGATTTTCATTTCTTCAAAGCTATGGAATTCGGAATTTTCTGGTTCTACATATGTAATATAACCAAACATTTTAACGGGTAACGTAGCTTGCACTAAAGGAGCATATAAGAATTGTAAACGGCGGTCTTTCTTTTTTCCGCGTATAGCATTATCCAGTTCTTGTTCCCAAACTTCTTCACCAAATTCTTTAACAGAATCGCCATTAGAATACCATTCCATTTTGCTATCTTGACGTTCCGCTGCCATTGCTTTATTACGCGCAACTTCTAAGCATTTCTTTCCATCGGTAAAATATTTTAATTCCGCTACCCCAATAGAGAAATCAAAATCCTCTTGGCAAGAGTTAATTTCTAATCGAGAATTTAATTTTTTAATTAATTGGAATACTGTTTGTTGCTTTTCAGCTAAGCTAGCGGTATTTACATCTAAAATAACAAAGCATTTACTATCATCAAATTCAACTCTAGATCTTGCTCTCTTCTCTTTAATAAAAAGTAAAATGACCTGTCTTAATTCATTAGCAATTGCGTTTTGTTTTGCTTCATCTAATCGTTTATCTAAAGGAAAGAAGCGAACAAAGATTAATGCACCATTGGCCGTGTTCTTTTTGGTATAAATTGAATCAATAGGAACACCTTGCATTTCTTTTAAAGGCGCCATGAAGTATTTTCTCTTCTTTAAAGAATCTTGTAAGTATTCGACATTATAACTACATAAGTGAATGATTTTTTTCTCGGCATTTAAACTATCTACCGTAAAGAATAAAGATAAAATTTGTTTGCCATCAAAATTCAAAACGATTTCGGATAAAAGATTATGATTATCAACAAAAAGATTCTCCAACCATTCTCTAAACAAATCGCGTTCTTTAGGATTCAAAATATGTTTATATAAAAAATCTAAAGTCATAGAAGTCTGTTCTTTCGGATTCGTACGCTCAAAAAATACAACATTTCGTTGCTCCATATAAATGGTAAAAATGTAACATTTTCTTTTTTTGAAACGAAGATGATCTTCTTGTTTTTTCTTAGAGTAGCTAGAAAGAACTAAAAGGACAATAATAGCGATGGCTAAAAGAGAAAAAATAACAACCATAGCTGTCATAATTTGGGGTTGATGCTTTAAATACCATTCTTTCACAGCTTTCTCACCTCATTTGATATTATATACTTTGTTTATTAAATAAACAACAGATAAAAAAGAACTTCCTAAGAAGCCCTTTTTACGTTCTATTTTCAGGATGTTCACTAAAAAAATAATAAAAGCAATGAAAAGTCATGATAAATATGTTATAATTCTTTTCACTGGAGAAATACCCAAGCGGCTGAAGGGACCAGTTTCGAAAACTGGCAGAAGGTGCAAGCCTTGCGGGGGTTCAAATCCCCCTTTCTCCGCCATAATAGCTATACATACTCCGATGGTCATTGGAGTTTTTTTATTAATATTAAAAAAAGCACATTACAAATCATAGTTTATGTATCAATTTAAACGTATTTGTTGAAAATATAAACAAAAATATTTATAATAAAATCGTAAGGATGTGATTCATATGCGCATTGATGAGCAAATAAAAAAGTTGTGTGTATGCAACAATATTAGTCTTTCCGAACTTGCCCGCCGCTTAGATAAATCACCACAAGCCTTTAGCCAAAAACTAAATCGTGGTTCGTTCTCTTTAAATGATTTAGATGAAATTGCTATGGTTTTGGGATGCAAAATAGAATGTAGGTTTGTTTTGATGAATGGTGAAATAATAGAACTGACTAAGTAAGGAGGAATCCATATGATAGAATATATTGAAGGAAATATTTTTGATAGTCCTGCACAAGTAATTGTAAATACCGTTAACACTGTAGGTGTTATGGGAAAAGGATTAGCCTTAGAATTTAAAGCAAGATACCCACAAATGTTTGAAAAATACAAAGAAGCTTGTGAAAAAAAATCTCTTAAAATTGGCAAACTTATGCTCGTGTCCTCCTCTGATCATTTATTACTTCTATTCCCCACAAAAGAAAACTGGAGATTTCCCTCTAAGCTTTCATACATAGAAAAGGGTTTAAAATGTTTTTGCGATAATTATGCGCAACGTGGAATAACTTCAATCGCTTTTCCAAAATTAGGATGTGGAAATGGTGATTTAAATTGGGAGGACGTCCGACCTTTAATGGAAAAATATTTAAGCCCATTACCCATAAGTATCTATATATACTTAGATAAGCTTAGTAATGAAATAACCCCAGAACATTTCACTCTTAAAGAAACGCAAGAGTGGCTTAGAGCTAACGCCAAAGATCTTTCATTTAATGGCATGATGGACGATCTTTGTACTCAATGTAATCTTGTTCCTTATGAATTTAATATAGAAAATATAAAAGGCGTCTTATGCTTTGAAAACAATGTTTTTAAGATTACATACAAAGATAAAATATTTGCAATTGACGAAGAAAAATTATATCAATTATGGGACGAAATTCGAAATCAATCTATTTTTGCTGTTGATAAATCTAATATGGAATTCTACTTAATAAGCCACATTTTATATTCTCTAGGATATCTTTCAAAAATTAAAAAAATGGATAAAAGTGGAAATATGCTAGATGGTTTCCAATTAAAAGAAGGACTAGGAAGAACATTTGTACTAGGAGGAAGAAATTCATGAAAACTTTTTCTGAAATAATAAAAGAAAACAAAAGTAATCTTCCTAATGAACGAAAATGGTGGGCCAATTATGCATTTCATTATACCGATATCTCTAACGCTCTAGACATTATTCAACATGAAACGTTATTCAGTAGAGCTATTGCCCTACAAAATAATTGTATGAAAAATGATAATGCTAGTTATCAAGTAATTGATATGACCTCAAAAGAAGTTCAATCCTTTGTTCGATTTTATTTTCGGCCCCTCACTCCTACTCAATATTTTAATGAAGGATTTAAACATCCATCATTACGTTATAACAATGATGTAAACGCTAATGTTCCTGTTCCAATTTTTTTCATCTTTAATTTGGAAAAATTATTACAGAATAGTCAAACCAAGTTTTCCAAGTCAAGCCAAGCTGGATATGGCGATGAATTGCTTTCTGGTGAAGAGGCCTTTTCAACATTGCCATTTAAACAAATATACGATAACAGTGCAACTTCCGATGAAGAGCGAAAATATCGGCATGCCGAAATTCTTTTTCCTAATTCATACCCAATTCAAGATTCTTTAGAGGCCATCCTTTGTCGTAATGAATTTGAGCAATCTATGTTGCTTTCACTTCTGTTAAAAAAAGATAAACGTTTATTTTATAAGTATCGGCCTTATATTAAAGTATGTAAAAGCAACCTATTCGAAAATAATGGGTTGTTCTTAAAAGATATTTGTTTCGAGCAAAATTTAGTGTCATTTTTCTTTGCTGATTCATATGAAAAATGGAAGTATACCAATAAAATGATGTTACTTCATAACATAACTGAACTCGATAAAATTAAAATGACATTCATATTTGAGTGGAAAAATTCAAAAGAAATTCTTTTGCGTCAATCGATTGGATGCTACCTTGACTACAATTCGTGTAACGCTATGTCTTTTCTTCTTTCTCACGTCGAAAAAGCTACCATTTTAGCCGTTTCTGCTAAATGCTATGATAGCTTTATTGGCTATAAAGAATTTATATTGTCTGAAATTTTTTAATTATTTTATCTCAATGAGAAAACACAATCAAATACTTCTTCCGTCCATTCTTTAGGATGACAGAAGAAAAATGTTTCGTGATTCATATTTTGTTCACGAATATCTGGGTTTTTAAAATGTTTTAAATAACGAGCTCGATACTTTTCACCCATACCTAAAGCATAAAACACATGTACAGTAGTGCCTTCTTTTTGAATATGATCATCAATTTTAGTTACTAAATCGGAAACATATTGATTGTAGATACTTTTTTTCGTCACGACATTTTGTATTGTGGGAACCATGAATGAATGTAAGAATTCTTGCATTTGCTGGTAGCGTTCTGGTTCTTTATCTTTCATTTTATTTAATTTCTTTTTCATCAATTTAGGAAGCTTTCCCGTATGAATCATTTTATAAAGTATTGGTGCCATTATCTTGCCTTTAATTTTCGCTGAAAAAGCACCACTTTGATCCATATCACTACTACCTAAAATGATTTGATCCACTAAAATATTGCCTCTCTGCACTAAATAACTAGCAAATGAGCCACCTAATGAGCAGCCATAAATACAGACAATATGATTTTGAAATCTATTTTTTATATACGCTTCAATTTGGATGATTTCTTTTTCCATACTTTCATATTCAGCATTCTCGTTTTCATCAAAGCCATCAAAAGAAACAACAACTGTATAAAATTTTTCTTGTAACAAAAGAAGGACTTTATCAAATAAACTATAATGACAGCACGTTCCTGAAATTAATAAAATTACCGGTTTTTCTTGATTTCCACTTTCATAAAATTTCACGGTTAGTTACCTCTAACTAGATTATACCACAAATGAAGGTAAGGAGTATTTTTATTTTTCTTTTTTACATTTAATTAAGCCTTTAACGTTTTCAACAATGCCAATTGAGGTCGCTAACATAATAAAAAGGCAAGTAAAAAACATATCTCTTAACCGAGGATAGTTATTTCTATCTTTATTAAAAACTATATATATTACCGCGAATGCACATAAAATAAAAACAAAGCCGGCAGCGATGATTCCAATAATATATTGTTTAATTTCTTTCTTTTTTTCTTTCATTTTTCTCTTTCCTTTTTAAAATTCAATATGATCACCTGTATGAAGGTAATATAATTGCTGAGGCAATACGATTTTCATTCGTTCATATGCTTTTTTTCCGGTACAATGGCAGGTATAAAAAAGCGTTGTTGTTTTATTGAGTTGCTCTGCTAACGAATCAATGAAAGTGTCACTTTCATATTTTTTCGTAGGTGGATTAAATAAATGAAATCCACCGACCGCCAAGAAAATAGGGCCACAAATTGAAGAAGCTTTTTTAAGAATATTTAAAATCCCAGCATGCGAACATCCGGAAAAAAGAAAGTTCATACTTTGTAATGAAACAATCAAATTCTGTTCATGGCTAAAATCATCTTGAACGATTTTCCCATCTTCTTTTTTCTTAAACAATTTTTGATTACTCTTAGGAAGTTCACCTTCCATTTTCACATGCGAAAAAAGCATCAATTCATCATCTATTTTTTCTATATCATTTGTAAAGATAAAACGTTCTTTATTGAATTTGTGGTATTTTAAACCAATGGAAATATAAAATCCTAAAACACGGATGTAATGTCGATCTAAAGCATTTTTACGAATGTATATTTTTGCTTTTTTATTTACTCTTAAAAATGCTTTTAATCCACCTACATGATCTTGATGTCCATGGGATAGTACTAGAATGTCTACATCTTCAATTGAAATTCCCATTTTACATGCGTTTAATAAGAATTTCCGACTGGGTCCCACGTCAAAAAGTACTTTATGATTGGGAGTTTCAATATATAAGGACAAACCATGTTCTTTTTTATATTGTTTTGAAGAGGTTGTATTTTCTAAAAGTGAGATAATTTTTACCATTGTTTTGTCTCTTTTCTAACTTTAACTGTCATTACGAACTATATCCACCTTTACGAATATAGATACCCATTAAATCACGTAAATAGCAAGCTTCTTCGGGTTGTTCAACGATTTTGAATTGATTCTCTAAACTATAACCTTTTCCATAGATATAATAGTCACTTCCAAATGTATCGGTAACAAAATAATAGATTTGTGTATCGGAAAGGTTACTTGATGAACTATAACCAGAATTATACGCTATAAAATAATAAGAGTTCGTGCTATTCATATAGTATTTCTTTAAAAATGCTCCAGTAGCCGAACATAAAATAATATCGTTATCAAAGGGGAATAAATTAAAAATGTCTTCTACTGTTTTAAATCCTGCTGTTAATTTATTTGATCCACGAACACTTAAATATCCGCCACCTAAAACAATATCATATTGACTTCCCCAAAGTTTTTGACCATATTCCATCATTAATTTTGCACCAGTTGTGCGTAGTTCATTACTATTTCGTTCCTTTGCATTATAGCCCACTTGTTCTTTAGGATTTCCAATTGTTTCAGAATATTTTTCAAAAAGCGCAGTTGTATTTTTATCCATATCACTATTGAGCCAACTCTTTGTGGAAATATTTTCTGCAAGGCTCGTATCAACGCTTTTTGTTTTAGGATTGTAGGTTAATGTGGCATGTGAAATCCCTGAATTATAGGATCCACTTTGAATGTGATAAATACCATAATCGTCCGTTTTTGCATATTCTGTGTGCGTATGTCCTTCAAATACGACATCTACATATTTTGATGTACTGATGCTATTTTGATAACCTGATTTATCAAAAGAATCGTGTAAAGAATAAACAACGATTTGACAATCTTCATCATCCTTTAAACGTCTAGCCTCATTGATAACTAGATTAGCAAGAGCGGTTCCAGTTTTAAATTCGACATTAGCGACTTTAGAAGCAGAAATAGAAGAATAACAATTTCCAATCGCACCGATAATACCAATTTTAATGCCACCTTTTTCGATAATTGTGGATGCATCTAAATAGCTTACTCTTTGCTTTGTTTCCTTACTATAAACATTAATTCCTAAGGTTGGAAAATTTGCTAATTCACGATTTTTAATAATGGTTTCTTCGCCCCAGTCGAATTCGTGATTTCCTATGGTCATAGAAACAAAGTTCATTTGATTCATCCATTCAGTGACAAGATTTCCTCTCGTGTTATTGCTATAAATACTTCCTTGCCACATATCACCACTAGAAAGCAAAACAGCATTTTCTTTGGTACTTGCTAATTCTTTTAATTTCGTAGACATCTTTTCAATGCCTGGACTGGAACTAGAATCTTTTACTGCACCATGGAAATCGTTAATCGCATAAAAATCAATAACGATATTTTCACTAGAAGAAATTTGCGGTATGGTTTCTTCTTCTAAAACAAAACCACATTTTGTACATTCTTTATGTTTTTTACCAGCACTTGTTGTCGTTGCTTCTTGATCCACTATCCATGAAGACGATTCATGTGCTTCTAAACGTTGATCTCCACATATGCATTGCTTATAATGATAGCTACTATCATAAGGTGAAAATGTATATTGGTGAACATGCTCTTGGTTATCTTGAAGTGTTAAATCTTCTAATTGACCAACGCATAATTTGTAAACACCACTATGAAAAGTAATGTTTCCTTCCATCGTGAATAGTTTATCATTATTTAAATTTTCTATAAAATAATTGGCAATTGTAGTGGTATTCGTCTTACTTCTTGTGTCTACTTTTATTCCAAGTTGTTTGCCATCTACTTCTACTGTTGGATAATAACCAGAAGTGTCACCAGCTAAATTAATGGAAGGTGCTGCTACAACTTTGGCATTTTTTATAACGGTTCTGCAGCCTTGATTTAAATAATTAGAAGATAACAATTCATTCACTGTTATATTAGAAGGTGTTACTAAATGTGTTCCTTCTTCAACAATTGTTTCAATACTCGTAGGAATGATTTCTACACATCCTCTAAAGTTTTTAAAAGAGCCTGTCACTTCTATGGTTGCGCCTAAACTAGCGTTATCCATATCAGAAGCGCCATAAACATAAAGCCCTACCGGTTGATTTGTACTTGATACACTTTCTATATATAGATTATTTTTTCCATCCGCACCGAGATCAATACGATTCACGACGCCACGAACTTTATATGATTGAGTTCCATCTACAATATTAGAATAATCGGCAAAATTTAATTCATCATTTGCTGCTACTATAGCCTCTTCAATCGTTAAACAATCTCTTTCTTCTATAGAAGATGAGCTGGATGAAGTATTTGAAGTTGAAGGTATTATTGTTGAACTTGATGGTGTTTGACTTGTCGAAGGTAAAGTGGATGAAGTCGTATTAGAAGTTGTCGGCTCTTTGCTAGTGGAACTTGATCCGGGGGATATTTCAATCGTGCAACTTACTAAAAGGCCTAAAAAAGCCGAGACGGCTAGAATTGATTTTTTCATATATTTACCTCCAACGAGTATTAAAATTATAGCCTTTCTGCTCGAAGAAAGTCAAGAAATATACGATGTTCTAACGTAGTTTATTTGCTCTCTTTAATAAAACGAACCGTGATAATTGTGTAGCTAGAGGCATTAATCGTTATTTCATAAGGAAAAAGTCTAACATACCAGTTTTTTCCTTTTCTAATGATCTCTGCTTTCGGATTCATAGCCATAGCTTTACACCACGAAATAGCATCCTCATTTCCAGAAAGATGTGCGTTCTTTTGAATCCTTATGATACCTAATTCCGTTGTGTGAATTTTATCTACATTCTCTAATAATTCTTGATATTGTTTACTTTCCATTTTTTTGAAATAGCACCCACTTCTCTTTTAAAGAAATCTTTTTAACACTATAGCCATACGCTAGTAAATCTTTTTTATACTTTAAAAAAGAATGATTCATCGGCGAATGAATGATTTCTTCAATTTCTAAAAATGTTAATCGAATTTCTTCTTGATTTTGGTCTTTTATATATTCCCATAAGGCATCATATTGACTCATTGGTTTTCTCCTTGTTTCTGTGGCTCTTTTATAACATAATCTCCAGCAATTTCTTTAAGCACATTCAGTTCTTCTTTTGTTAAGATTGAGCAAGGAATATAAAAATCTCTAGCATTATTTCCGCGGATCATTACCCAATATTTTTCTACTTGAATTAATAATAATTTTCCTTCACTTTTAAAAGGATTTTTCTTAGCATTTGTGGTTATGATATAGTACCACACTTCATCTTTTTTATTTAAAAATATATCTATATCGCCTTTTAATCCGCGATTATACGATTTAAACAATAAAATAAAAGGTGAAGCAATCAGTAATAAAACAGCGGCAATCATAAGGCCAACACCAAATAAATCAATGGCTTTATGTCCAACGTTTCCTAGGTTGTAAAAAGCTACAAAAACACCACCAAAAAATAAAACAAAAGACAAAAAGAAATCGATGATAAATGTTTTAAATTTTAAGCGCAATGTTTCTTTTAATTTTCCTTTAAATCGACTCGGAAATTGAATATGAAATTCCGTCATTTTACCTCTCCTTATGTTGATAAAGCTATTAATGTTTTATAAAATTTCTTCATTCCTTGCTTTTCGAATCACATAAACTTTTTCTTTTTTTCATCAAAAAGCACAACCATGTATTTATTGTTAACCTCATTTGGATAGCAAGTGGAAAAGAAAGAACTTGAAAAAAGTGGTTTGGTAGAATATTTTCCAATCACATGCTTGTCTTTATCTCTAAGTACCACTTCATAAAATACGCTTTTTGGGAAATATGAAGAAGTAGAATAAGAATCAAAAAGCACTATGTAAGCCTTCATTCTTGTATATTTCTTTTTTAAATAATCTTTTTTACTTTTGTAATATAAAAAAATAAAAAAAGCGTTTAAAGCCCAAATCAAAGTCAACACGCCAGAAAAAGCAATAATCACAAGTAGTCGATTTTTCTCTACTCCTGCATTTATTGCATCCAATAAAACAATTAAAAATAAAAAAAGACATGCGCAACATAAAATCCCACTCATAATGGAATTCATCTTTATTCGATATTTGAACCATCGAAATTCGTAACTTTTTTCGATTTCATCTTTGGTAACTTGAATTTCCATGTATTTCCCCTTAAAAAGCGCTAGAACATCAAATTCTGCGCTTTTAGTATAACATAAACCTATATAAGTACATAACTATCGATGGTATTATTTTTCTCAAAGTAAACTTTAAAATAAGAAGATGATGCTTCTTCACTAGGGAAAAAATAATAAGCATTTGTGCCACTCTTTGTTTTTTCCAAACGATCTGCAGGACCTAAATAAGCTTTAAGTTCTTCATAAGTTAACCCATATACAAAATGAGTATCTACAAATAAATTAATTAAGGCTTTCCGCTCTTTTTTTGACGCTTGCGCCCATTGTTCTACACTAAATTTTCTATTAAATTCATTTTCCAATATTTCTACATCAACGTTTTCTATCGATTCATAAACCAAATCTTTGTCTTTATCCCACACATAAATTTTTTCTTGATAAATATAAAGCCAATCATGAATTATATTAATATTTTTTTCGAAAATGAAAAAACTATAAGTGTAATCTATGCCATCTTTTATATCTCCATCATAAAAAGTTTCACAATCAAAAGAACTTGGAATATAAGGGATTTCAAAAAAGAAAGCTATTCGCACCCAGGAAATCCCACGAATAGAAGAATGGTATACGCTATTACTCACACCAACCGAACGATCCATTTCTTTTTTGATATCATAACCTAAACATTCTTTTAAAGAAAGTCCCGGTTGATGGGTCGAACAAGAAGAAAATAGTAAGGCCGCTATCAGTAAAATTAATGCATTCTTTTGTTTTCTCATGGCTAGTTCTCTCTTTCTATATAATTTTTCTTGTTTTCCTTATTTGATAGATAAATATTGAAAAGCTCTTAAGAAAATATCCCCTCCTAGCGTACATCTTCATTCGATATATCTCATTCATAGCGTTATTCAGCTTCTTATTTGATAACTTCATCATCATATTATCTTTAAAAAAGCGCTAGAACATCAAATTCTGCGCTTTTATTATAACATATACTTATTGAATTACATAACTGTCGATGGTTTTATTTTCATAATAATGAACTTGAAAATAAGATGAAGCGAATTCTCCATCCGCAAAATAATAATAAGCATTTGTGCCGCCATCCATCGTTGGATAAATATCAAGTGTCACCTTTTCTAAACGATCTGCATCGCCTAAATAAGCTTTTAGTTCATCATAGGTCATATTTTTTACATTATATTGGTCTACAAATAAATAAATTAAAGATTTTCGCTCTTTTCTAGAAGCTTTTGCCCATGTTTCGGTATTAAATGTTTTTTCTAATTCATTGGTTAATTTCTTTACATTAAATCTTTTCGTTGATTGATAAATTAGATTTTCCGTTTCATTCACCACATATGCTTTTTCCTCATATACATAAATTCGATCGTAAGTTGTTTCATTCTTCTTATGAATATAGAAGCAATAGTTATAATCAATATCGCTATTGCTTAAAAAGATTGATGAGTCAAAAGTACTAGAAGCATATGAAACTTCAAAAAAAGTCGAAATTCTTTCCCATGAAATAGTAAAAATAGCCGATTGGTACTTACTCATATTATAACTAACATAATAATCCGATTGATTCATGTCATGACCTAGGCATTCTTTTAGAGATATTCCAGGTTGATTCGTTGAACAAGAAGAAAATAATGTTCCTAAGGCTAAAATAAATGGTAATTTTTGTTTTTTCATTGTTCATTTCCTCTTTCAATATAATTGCTAAATGAGAAATTATCATTGAGCACACTGTAGTATTTCTTTGTTTCTCCATATTTTATAGAGAAGTGAGTAGCGTCTAATATTTTTAATTGATTATCTTCAACATAAGATAATGTCCACACATAATCCTTAAATTCATCAAGTTGTGCACATTCATCGCTGACTTCATTGAATAAAATATCATTAAAGAGCGATGTGTCAAAATCAATTTCTTCTCCATTCTTTATCGTTTTTAAAGTGTACACAGTTTGCCATAAAAAGGAATAACCCAAAAGGGTGGAAAAACTCGGTCCCTTTTCCAAAATTTCATAATATCGATTTGCAAATGAAAACCGATAATTTGTGTAAGAAAAAGTATAAGAGTCACCACTTTTAAAGTTAACAATATACCTTGTGCTATATCCACCTGGTTCAAGAAAAGAATCATCTGAATTTAGATATGTAGCATTTTGAAAGTAATTACACGCTTTTTGCTTTTCTTCATCTGAAGCAATATATGTCCTATTAAAGGAATTCAATGTAGGGGCAATTGAACCTAAATCCGTTTTTAAATAAATGGATTCAAGATTTTCTTGATTCATTTCTTTCATCCAAGGATAAAGTAGATAAAGTGATTGCTTTGTTGCTTCAGAATGCCCATAACTTGTACAGCCTGTTAAACACATCAAATTCAATATGATTATAGGTAAAATTCTTTTTTTCATTGGTTATTCTCCTTTAATGAATGCGTATATTCTTGAGAATTCCAAGTGAATTTCCATACGCCTTCTTCATAGGTGAGTTCTATGATTTCATTATGATCAAAAACACGATTTAATTCTATACTTATTTTATTTTCATCAAAAGAGATAAGACGGTAATTAAGTGAATCAGAATATGGTTTAATGACTCCACCGCGATCAATATACATTGTGTAATTAAACCATCCTTTTTCAGTTAGTGTTATCTTTTCTCCTTCTGCACTTTTATAATCGCCTATAAAATCTAAATTTGCATATAACGCATTATTGATTTCGTATTCTTTTTCCTCAATAACTAGCTTTTCTGCATTAAAATTGAAAGTTAAAATAGACCTTGCATCATCAAGCGATAAAACTTCTAACGTATCAATATCCAAGAAAGCAAGCCAACCCACTACCACTTCTTGATAATGATCATAATGCATTAATAAATACCGATGTTGAGTATCCGCATGAATTCTATTGTTGGAAACAATTTGATAATAATCGTCATATGTTCCAAAAGTATTTCCTTCAATCTCAAATAAATATCGACTTATATGTCTAACACTAAAGGTAGTATCTTCTTCAATCGGCGTTCCTTTATAGCTATTAATCTCTAATTGCGTATATGAGCCTTCTCGAGCAAATCCTGTAATTAAAGGTTTTCCTTTCTCTACGACTACTCTTTGAGCACTACGACCAGTAGATAAAGTCACAAGGCATTGCTTTAAAGCATCATATCTTGTCAATTGATTTCTATTCGTCATCGCTTCATCCGTAATAAAAGCGTCATATTCACCAATATATAAGTATTTTTCATTATGACTAATCCAAAGAAGATAACCTTGACTTGTTTCTTGTACTCGATAATCTTCTACTTCCGAGCCATTACTATTTATTAATTTTCCATTTTCAAATGAAAAAGCAACGAGATAAGGCATACGGAAATAGTCTCTATTAAAATACCATGTTCCAAAATAAGGCTCTTCTTCTTTTTCTTCATATGGAGTAAAGCCGACATACAATGTTGAATTTTCTTGAATTTCAACATCCTCTTCTACTCTTACATCATCTTTAAAGCTTTCATCGAAATAAACGCCTCCATAGGTATATTGAAGATAACTTAATGTCATTGCGTCCATGTATCCATCTTTTACAATAAATTGATAGTATTCATCTTCATTCACGTTTTCTCCTTGAATAGAAAAAGCTTTATCATAATCATTTTTCGCATAAAGAATCCATTCTTCATCTATCATTCCACTTAGTTTTAGAATTCGTTCTTTTGGGAAATATTCCAGATATTGGCTTTCATTACTCCCTCTTAAAATCAATCTTCCATCAATAAATGAATACGTAAGTTGATCCGATGTGCCATTATAAAACTCAGCAAAATGTGGGATAAGCTTTCCTTCTTCAATACTCGCTACATAAACGTTTACTTCGCCGGATAAACATTCATCATCATAAAAGTAATAATCACCATCTAAATTAATATCTTCTAATGGTTTTACCTCTACTTCATATTCAACATTTTTAACACCTTTAGCATTTATTAAACTTACTTCAATTTTATAAGTTCCCACTCGATTTGCATCATAATTAGAAGTATCTACTTCAAATTCCATTCTTTTTACTTCTTTTGGATCTAACGTTTTTCCATTAGAATCAACGCAGATCTTATTTAAATAAACATCTTCTTTTAAAACTGGTTCACCTAAATAATAGACTTTTCTTGTTTTACTTTGATCAATTTCAATAGATTGAATCGTTTCATCAACGACTTGAACTTCATAGCGCATTTTAAGATGCTTATTCGAGTTAGAAGAAATCGTAATATTATATTTTCCTACTTCTCCTTCTTTAAATTCCGTTGCATCTACTTCAAATGTATCATTTAAAGTTTCAGAAACTTGAAGTGCTTCATCAACTTTTACCATTTCAAAGCCTGTATCAATAAAAGAAGCATTTTTTTCATAACGATCCACAACATTTCGTTTATTTTTAAACGCTAAAGTTTCATATTTTTCTTGAGGAATCGTTGGTGTATTGTGATCAGGTGGATTATATCCACCATTGTTACTGGAACTCGTATTGCCACTACTTGTTGAAGGATTGTCTCCTTTAATTAAAGCAGTAACCGAAACGATTCCAATTAAAAATATAGCAAGCAAAGACCAACCCCACTTTTTAAAAGGCACGACCACTTTCTTTTTTTCATACATTGAAAAAGAAATTGATTTTTTAAGTGAAGAAGCGTCTTTTCTATAGTCGGATTTTTCTTTGATTATCTCTTCTATTTTTTTCATCTCTTTCACCTTCCTTATACATTTTTCTTAATTTTTGAATTGCTCTTCGATAGCAACTTTTCACCGTATTGATGGAACGATGCTCTAAATTTGCTATTTCTTTCAATTCATACCCTTCCAAAACATGTTTTAAAATCAAGCGAATTTCTTCTTCAGTAATACACCTTTTCCATTCTTCAATGAGTTCGGTGTAACTTGAATCTTCATGGTGCTGCGCTTCAATCGAATCCATATCCACTGTGACGTAGCGGTTCCATCTTCTTAAATAACTTAGTGCTTGATTTTTAGCTGAAGTCATCAAATAATATTTAAAATTCTTCTTTGGATCCAAATCATCTAAATGAGTGAAGAAAGAAATAAAAACATCATTTGTTAATTCTTCAATATCTTCTTTGATAAAAACATATTTGGAAATTAAGACAAAGACTAAATCGGCGTATTGTTCGTAAATCTTATCAAATAGTTGCTCTATTTTCTTGGTATTTCCTTGTTGATAAGCTACGTATAAAGCTTTTGATAAATTCAACGGAACTTCCTCCTTTCAGTCTTCAATAAAGTAATACGCTTTTTAAAAGCGAGAAGGTGCAATTTTTTAAAAAAAATACGTCTAAAAAACTAGACGCATTTTCAAAACTATTGATTTTTAATATGAACATCCAATTGATTATAAGGAATTTCAATATGATTTTCATCAAAAGCCTTTTTAGCAGCTTCTAATAAATCAAATTTTACGTCCCAATAATCGCCATTAAGGACCCATACTTTTAAGGTTAAATTAATGCTACTATCGCCTTGCTCAGACATACGAACACTAGGCGCTGGATCTTTTAACACTTTTGCATGTTGGTTACTTAAATCCATTAAAATGCTTTTAGCTTTTTCAAAATCATTATCATAAGAAATTCCAAAAGTGATATCGACACGTCTTGTTGCTTCTTCGGAATAATTTACAATTTCAGCAGCCGATAACTTTCCATTGGGTAAATAAACAATTTTATTATCGGGAGTTCTAATTTTAGTATCCGTAATTCGAATATCAATGACGGTACCTGAATAACCTTCTGCTTCAATAAAATCATCAATTTTAAATGGTCGTGTAATTAAAATTAAGAAACCACCAGCTAAGTTAGATAAGGCACCATTGACCGCTAAACCAACGCAGACACCTAATGAAGTAATTAATGCTGTAACACCGCTAGTATCAATTCCTAAATAACTAACTAATGCAACAACAACTAAAATCTTAGCTAAAAGATTACCGCAGCGCAATAAAGTTTTAGAAATGGTTTTATCCACTTTTTTATTTTTTTGCATTCTTTTTTTAATGCGATTGGTCACTACTTTAATAATGAAAAATGAAACAATTAAAACAACAATCGCAATTAAAATTTTAACACCGGTCGTTTTTGCCCAATTCCATAGTGCTTCAAGAACTTTATCAAAAGTTATATTGTTATTCGTAGGATTACTTGGATTTGTATCCCCACCAGTAGTAGTACTAGATATAACATCTTCTAATATTTGAAAACAATGTAGCATAAAAAAATCATTCCTTTCTCAATCTACGTATATTTTAACATATTTTCTTTTTACAAAGAGAAAAACATTTTATTTAATTGGCTCAACGTAGAAACGTCCATAGACGGCCGATACAGAAACGCAATTAATAAAGGCTTGTGGATCGGCTTCTTGAATGACGCGAATAGCTCTTTTTACTTCATAAGTTGACACAACCATATAAATAATTTTCTTTCCTTCACCAGAAAAGGCGCCTTTAGCGTCCACAACTGTACAACCATGATGGAAGTTTGCCATTAACACTTTTGGTAAAGTGTCTTTGGTTGTGATAATTTGAATTTGTGTTTTTTTATTTCTTCTACTTAAATGATCCAATACTAAAGAAACAACAAATAAGTAAACAATACCATACAATAATACAATCCAAACGTGATCATGAGTTGTATCGCTAGCGTTGACTGGGAAATAGCTTAAAAGTGTAAATAAAACAACGACAATTCCATTAAAAAGTAGAACGTATTTACCTACAGAAGTGGACTTTTTTGTAGCAATATAATAAGAAATAACGTCTAAACCTCCAGAGGAACCATCTACCATAAGTGATAAGCCACTACTTAATCCAATACAAATTCCACCAAATAAAGCCCGTGAAAAGTTATCTTCCAAGAAATTTCCTGCATCAAATAATCCCACTAAACTTTCTGGAATAATTTTATTAAAAATGGATGTGGCAACAACATTTATCATCGTAAATATAGCAAAACGTTTTCCAATTCCTTTCCATGCTAGAATGAAAATTGGAACATTTAAAGCAAAGTATGCAATTGAAACAACCGTGTTTTTATCTTCTGAGCTCAAATAACTTCCCCTAATGAGTTGAAAGGTTTTTACAAGTATTTGTGATACACCACTTATACCGCCAGTTGCTAGCGTTAAAATCTTTGGATTCTCCGCAGCTGCGGCTGGAGAAATAAACGCTCTAAATCCAATCGCAAAACATAAAGCGGATACTAATAAAATAAATACACACCAAATATTCTCAAATACAATTTTTGCTTTTTTATGGGTTTCAACATAGTTTTCGTACTTTGTACGAATTCGTTCTCTTTGTGACATAGCTATAATTCAAAATCCTTCCGTGTATTTGCTTCTTCGCTACATAATTGTATACTTTTATTGGCAAAATACAAGATGTGGAAGCAATTTTCTTTTGATTGTTTCTTTCATGGAGAGGCAACCATTTTCTTCCAACATAAAAAATATTATTTTTTTTATTGAAAAAAAGTCGTCGAGATGATATTATTATTTCGCTATATCTATATCTAGGATATAAGGAGGTCTATATTAGTTATGAAAAAGTTTTTTGGGGCCATTGGCCGTTTCTTTGCAAGAATTTGGCGTTGGATTGTAGAAACCGCATGGATTCAACCTCTCTTAATTGTCGGTTTAATCTTCGGTGTTGTCTTCTCTATTCCAAGTATTTCTTCTTGGATTAGTAATTTATCTAAATCTCAAAACAATTATGCTTTCTATAATAAAAACACAGTAAGCACAACTGATCTACTTAAATATGCAGAATCTAATGACTTTAGCCCATTATACGATAACGATGAAGATCAACATTTCTTACTCGTTTTCATCAAAAAAGGCTGTGATTCCTGTGAAACCGATGAACAAGCATTTAAACTCTTTAGCACAGATTGGAATGATTATAAAGGAAACAAAAAAGCTCCTTCCGTTTATTTCGTTTATTCCGACTTTGATAAAGATGACGATAGTGTAAAAGCTACAAATTATAATAAATTTGTAAAAGAAATGAATTTATTTGATACCGCGATTGCTTATTATCTTGATACTGTTGATTATTATGGTGAGGATGTTGTTTCTTATAGTGCCGATTACATCTCGAGTATGGAAGATGTCATTGATCCTAAAGCACCTACTCCAATGATTGTTTCTTTCGTTGGTGGTTATATTGATGAAGTCATTATGGGCTTATCTCCATCCACTAAAGATGATGATATTCCTAGAATGCAATATTTACGTAATTTCTATTATCATCAAGATCAATTCGAAAATGTAAACTATAATTAATAAAATAAAACAGTCTAGTTTGACCTAGGCTGTTTTTTTTATTCAAAAAAGAACTAACGATTATATGGACGGGCATTACCTTCACAAACGTTCTCTTCTGAAGTTGTGTAAGTCGGGTAATAAACCGGACGCGGAACAAAATGATTTACAATGCGTGTGTTCATTGGGCAAATGACTGGTTGTTCCACACAATAGTAACGGTCACAAACTCTTTCACGAACAGGTAAAACGACGGGGTCGTATTTACACGGGCATTGTGGCGTACACCGACAGTGCATAAAATCCCTCCTTGCTTACTTTATAGAATATGAAAGGAAATACGAAATGGAACTATCTAAACTCTTTTTCATTCATTTATCTTCTCTTTTCTAGTTGAGGTATGTTTACTTTTTTTTGAAATTTTTTTAAAATAAATCGAAAGAGGATAAAATTTATGGGATATATATACTGGGATTCACTTCCAAATGTAGTGGCATTTACTTCTGATCGAAATGGTGGCTTTTCTAAAGCTCCTTACAACTCTTTTAATCAAGCTTATCAAGTAGGCGACGATAAAGAGTGTGTTATTTTAAATCGTACTCGTTTATGCACGGACCATCACTTAACATTAGATCATTTAATTACTGCTTATCAACAACATACAGATATTATTATGAAAGTAGATTCTTCAATGCTAGGAAAAGGCCAAGATTCTTTTGAAAGTGGCGTCGGTCCTTGTGATGCTTTATATACGTTTGAAAGCGGCTTAGCCCTAGGCGTTTTTCACGCTGACTGCGTACCTGTTTTCTTTGCTTCTCCTAAACACCATCTAGTGGGTATTATTCATGCCGGTAAAACAGGCACTTTAAAAAAGGTCGTCTATAAATCACTTACCTATATTATTAAAGAAGAACATATTGATCCTAACGATATTTATGTTCATCTTGGACCTGCTCTTACCTTCTCTCATTGTTCTTTAGATATGACTCCTGAAGAATTTATTCAAATCTACGGAGAAGATTTCTTAAAAGGTATGAAATCAACAAGTGGTGTTCATTTTTTAGATGTTCCCCTTTTAAATGTTATCCAAGCAAGAGATGCCGGAATTCCTTCGATAAATATTTCTGTTTATGAAGGTTGCACTTTTGAAAGCGAAGCTCTTTTCTTCTCTTATAAAAGAGATAAAACTACTGGTCGTCATTTAAGCGTCATTTTCCAAAAATAATCATATTCCAGCGCCTTTTCCCATATGGTAAAAATGGTGAAGGCCATGCGAAAATATCTATCTTATTTTTTCTTATTATGCTTACTACTCGTGATTTATTTTTCACGAGCTTTTTCTTTTATTAGTCAAGAAGTATTACACAATTTTTTATTTACTGTTCTTCCCTCTTTAGCGCCCAGCATGCTATTTGATTATTTGTTTCTTCATTCCGGTGGACTTTATTATCTCTATCAATTCTTTAAAAAGAAAAGAAGAAAAAACGCTCACGCGATTTATCGTAATTTAATTATTTTACTCGGTCTATTTAGCGGAACCCCCACTTTAGCGAGTTACGTTGAAGAATCTATTCAAAAAGGTTTCTTTTCTAAGCAAGAAGGTGAAATGATTTTATCTTGTTATTTACTCCCTTCTTTTCCTTTTATTTTTAGCATTTTACTTCCTCATTTTTCTTTGAAAATGAAAATCATTTTGCTTGTTATTCTTTATGTACCTAATACGCTTTCTTATTTTCTTCAAGCAAAAAAATTTAAAGAAGAAAAAGAAGAAGTTTTTTCTTTACCTCAAGAAGAAAACTATGTTTCAAAAGCCATTTTTTCTACCGCTAACACATGTTTACTTTTATTAGGTTCTATGCTTTTATTCTCTTTTCCTTTTTTATTATTAAAGAAAATTCCTTCTCCGCTTTTAAGCTATGGACTATATGGCTTTTTTGAATTTACTAATTCCACATTATATTTCGTGAATCATTTATCTCAACTTTCCTTTGCTATCTTATTAATTATTCTTTCTTTTTCTTCTTTATCTGTCTATACTCAAGTCTATTTATTAGCACCTTCTCTTCGCATTGGAAAAATTCTAAAAAAAAGACTCCTTTTTACAGGAGTCAATGTGTTTTTAATTTTGATTCTCTTTTTTCTTCAAGTATTCTAAAACTACTTTTGGAACTAAAGAAGAAATATCGACATGATGGAAAAATAATTCTTTAATGGTGGAAGAAGAAATAAAGTTAAATTCTTTTCTCGACATTAAAAAGATTGTGTCAATTTGATCATCAATAAAAGAATTAGCGGCATGAATTTGGAATTCAAATTCAAAATCTGTGACCGCGCGTAAACCACGAATTAATGTACAAGCACCATGCTCTTTGGCGTAGACTAAAGTAAGTCCATCGGTGGAATCTACTTTCACATTTTGAATATGTTTTAATGATTCTCTCATCATTTCTAATCGCTCTTCAATAGAAAAAGTAGATGTTTTATTTGGATTAATGGCTAGAACCACTAAAACTTCATCAAACATTTTAGACGCTCTTTCGATAACGTCAATATGACCATTGGTAATGGGATCAAAACTTCCTGGATATACGGCTATTTTCATTTTTCTCACCTCGAAATAATTTGTACATGGATAAATCCATATTGGTAGTGGCGTATGTTATACCTACTTTCATCTAATAAAATCGGATGATCGCTTTCCATAACAATTCTTGCCGGCTTTAATAATAAATCATGTTTTTCTAAAAAATCAAGAATTTCTACATAAACATCCATTTTATAGGGTGGATCTAAAAGGACTAAAGAAAACTGAATATGATTTTCTTTAAAATATTCTAAGGCTTTTTGATAATCTTTTTGCATTAATACCGCATTATGAATATCGAGTAAACTTATATTGTGGCGAATGGCTTGGATAGCTTCTTTTCTAGCATCGACAAAATAAGCTTTCGTCGCACCTCGAGAAATCGCTTCTAAACCTAAAGAACCAGAACCCGCAAATAAATCTAAAACAACTTCATCTTCCATCGTATTCCCTAAAGCGTTAAACATTGCTTCCCGAATCCGATCTTTCGTCGGACGCGTTTCATAGTCTTTTGAATGCTCTTCTGGAAATTCGATGATTCTTCTTTTATATTTACCGCCCACAATTCTCATTTTTGTTCACCCGAACTTTATTATAATAATTTTTGTATAAAAATAAAAGGCACGGGCACACTATCTATGCACGAAAACGTGCCCTGTTCCTCCCTATGAAAAAAAGTAGCTCCCCTTGCTACTTTTTTTCTTTACATTGATAAGCGGTGTGAAAAGGTTCAAACAAAGTTTGTTGAATCTCTTCATACACCTCGCGAACGTCTTTGTACGCTTTTAAATAAGCTTGGACAAGTGGATGTTCGTCTAAGGCTTTTTTCTTCTCAAACAAGATCTTTTGGGCCTTTTTTACTTCTTCGCTTTCTTCTTTAAAGTGTCGTAAAGCGTCATTATATTCATCTTGAGCGCGTTGGAAATAATAAGAAAGAAGCATGACCTCTTCATTTTCTTCCATTTCTCTTTCTTTTTCTTTTAATAAAAGAAGTCTTTCATCATGATCGAGACTTTCTTTTAAAGCGTACGTTTTTTCTATTAATTCATCTTCCATCTACATTAACTCCCTCGCTAAAGCCATCATCATCGAAAAATCTTCTAAGCGATCCACCACTCGTTTTCTACGAATTAATTTATAATCATCTAAAAACTCTTTAAAATGTTCAGGATGTCGAGATAATTCTCTATGCCAATAAGGTTTTTCTCGCATAAAAATCCAATAGTCTTGGTTTTTATCTAAAGATATTATAACGGAACTATGCATATTAGTCATCATTCCTTTGATATGGTTTAGACATTTTTCTTCTTGAAAGAGGTGGCGTCTCTTCAGGACGCGTGACTTCACTTAACACATTTAAGATTTTTTTCATGCCATTTAATCCATCACTAATTTTATCAACGTCAAACCCACTGATGGCATCTAAAATAGAATCAAGTCCTTCTTTTTTCTCTTTTGTTTCTGACGTTGAACTTTCTTCTTTTTCTTCTTTCTTTGGTTCTTTTTCTTTAAAGATTTCATCATCCGGACCATAAATGTCGTAGCGTTCATAAAGCTCTTGCCAAGTTATCTCACCTTGCTTTACTTTTTCACGTAAAAAGGGTCTTTCATGGGCAAAAGCTTTGAATTCATCTAATTTGCTCATATGCATCACCATTATTAGCATATGCGGAGCGATAAAAAAAGTATGCAATGAGGACAAAGTTCAAGCAATTTTTTTAAAAGATAAGCAAAAAGAAACTTCCGTCATACAATAGTTTAGTGAGGAGGTGCTTGTATGTATTACTACGGGCAAAACTACGCCTATCCTGGAGCGAATTATGGTTATAATTACCCACAACAAGCCGGAGGTAATTACGGAGGATTATTCGCGATTATCTTAGTGATTTTTATTCTTCTAGTAATCATTGGCTGTGGATGCGGTAATTTTAACGGTAACAATAACAACTACGGAGGGTACTAGACCCTCCTTTTCTTTTTGTTAAAAAGTGGTATAATTCTTTTGAGGTGGATTGTATGATAAAAATCGTAAAAGACACACAACCTTCTTTAAGAGAACGTTGTAAACCCGTCGAACTTCCTTTAGATGAAAAGGATCAAAAAACTTTAAAAGAAATGCTCTCTTACATTAAAAAGAGTCAAGATGATGAATATTGTGAACGTCACCATATTCGTTCAGGAATTGGCTTAGCGGCTCCACAAATTGGTGTGCAAAAACAAATGCTCGTTATTTATTATGAAGTCGAAGAAGGAAAACCCGTCGAATACGCTTTAGTCAATCCTAAAATTATTTCGTCTTCCGTCAAACTTTGTTATTTAAAAAGCGGCGAAGGTTGTTTAAGCGTTGATGATGACCATAAAGGCTATGTTTATCGTGCTTATAAAATTCGCGTTAAAGCCTATAGTTTCTTAGAACAAAAAGAAGTAGAAATCGTCGCGAAAGGATATGATGCGATTGTGTTACAACATGAAATCGATCATCTTTCTGGCGTGCTCTATTACGACCATATTGATAAAAAGAATCCCTTTGTAATTAAAGATAATTCGATTGCCATCTAAGGGTGGCTTTTCTTTTGTCAAATAAAAATTTTGTCGAATAAAATAATAGCATAACCCCTTTACTTTGCTTTCAAGAACCGATATAATAGCGCTGTGACTCGTTATATTAGATAATGTTTAGCCAAGAAAGAAAGGAGAAATGATTCTTTATGGCGTTTAATACAAAAACAATGCCTGTTTCGGTTTATGCTCTTGGAGGCTTAGGCGAAGTAGGTAAAAATACTTATTGCATTGAAAACGAAAAAACTTTAATTATTATTGATGCTGGTGTTCGCTTTCCAGAAGAAGACTTACCTGGTGTCGATTACGTGATACCTGATTATACCCATTTAAAAAACAATCGTTCGAAAATTAAAGCTCTTTTTATTACCCATGGTCACGAAGACCATATTGGTGGTATTCCTTTTTTAATTCAAAACGTTTATATCCCGGTCATTTACGCTCCTAAATTAGCAGCGGCTTTAATCCGTAATAAACTCTCCGAAAACCGCATTAAAGAAAATGTGAAAATCGTAGAATATAGTGATGATGATGTCTTTCAAATCGACACGTTCCGGGTACAATTTTTCCGGGTAACCCACTCCATTCCTGATTCTTTTGGTATTTGTGTAGATACCGAAGAAGGAAGAATTGTCACTACTGGTGACTTTAAAATCGACTTAACTCCAGTAGGACCCGATATTAATTTAGGTAAAATGGCACGTTTAGGCGAAGAAGGTATTGATCTTCTTTTAAGCGACTCTACCAACGCCGAAATTGAAGGTTATACACCCAGTGAAAGAAACGTGATTAGTTCGATTAATGATGTTTTCTTAAAAGCGAAAGGCCGTTTAATTATCTCTACCTTCTCCAGTAATATTTCGCGTATTCAACAAATTGTAGAAGCTTGCGTTAAATATAAAAAGAAAATCGTCATTGTTGGACGTAGCATGGAACATGCCGTATCGGCTGCTCGTGATTTTGGTTATATTAAAATTCCCGATGCTTCGTTAGTAAGCTTAGAAAATATCCGTACCATATCCGCAAGTGAAACCGTTATTTTATGTACCGGTTCTCAAGGTGAACCAATGGCCGCCTTATCAAGAATTGCTAGTGGTGAACATCGTAGTTTACGCATTATTCCTGGTGATACAATTGTATTCTCTTCCTCGCCAATTCCTGGAAATGACGCTTCAATTAATAAAGTTATTAATATGTTAACGCGTGCGGGTGCTGATGTCTTAACGAACTCCGTTTTCTATTCTTTACACTCTTCTGGTCACCCTGCTAAACAAGAATTACGTTTTGCTTTAAAATTATTTAAACCTAAATATTTTATGCCTGCCCATGGCGAATATCGTATGTTAAAACTCCATGCAGATTTAGCCGTTTCTTTAGGTATGGAGCCTGATCATACCTTCATTCTCGCTAACGGAGATTCCTTAGTGTTAAGAAACCATGAAATCACCGAAGGACCACGAGTGGAAGCCGATGATGTTTATATTGATGGTAATGATATTAATGGTTTAAGCACTGCTGTTATTCGTGACCGTAAGATTTTAAGCGAAGATGGTATGGTAGCCGTTTTAATTACTCTTGATTCTAGAAACAACAAATTATTAACTCCACCTTCTATTTATACCCGTGGATTCGTTTATCTTCACAATACCGATTTAATTCAAAAAGCTACTTTAAAGATTCAAAAAGAATTAGAAGAATTAATGCAGAAAAAGGTTACTTTTGGTGAAATTAAAGCGCTTGTACGTAGCAATTTAGCGCGTTACTTGTTCGTTAAGACCCAAAGAAACCCCATTATTATTCCTGTCATTATGAATTACAACAATTAGTATGTTTATTTTAGCTAGCTCTTCCCCGCGAAGAAAAGAACTTTTAAAACGTTTAGTCTCTAACTTTACGGTGATTGTTCCTAAAATTAATGAAAATATCAAAGTAGCCGAAAAAGAATATTTGCCTTTAGAGATTTCTAAATTAAAAGCGTACGCTATATTTTCTCTTTATCCTGAAGATACCGTTTTAGCTTCAGATACTATTGTCATCTATGAAAACGAAGTATTAGGAAAACCGAAAAATATAGAAGATGCGCGAAGAATGCTTCATCTTTTATCTGGAAAAAAGCATCAAGTGATAACCGCTTATACGTTAATTTCTCCGCAAAAAGAAGTACACCGCCAAGTCACAACTGATGTATATTTTAATCATCTATCCGAGAAGCTCATTGAAGATTATCTCGCAACTGGTTCTTGTTTAGATAAAGCCGGTGCTTATGGCATTCAAGATCAAGACTTTCCTCTTGTTCACCATATTAGTGGAAGTTATACTAATGTCATGGGACTTCCTTTAGAAATGTTAGAAAAGGATTTAAAAGACTTTTAGCCCAAGCAAAAAAGCCTCTTACTACATAATGTAGTATAAGGAGGCTTTTTTTATGGTTCAATTTCCTTATTCATCCTATCCATATCGAGGAAATGATACGCGATTTGGTCCACTTTTACCCTTTGTTGGTGGCCTTTTAGTCGGTGGTCTTTTTGCTCCTAGACCAAATTATAGTTATGGTCCTTTTCAAAGTACACCACCGATGAGTATGGGGCCAAGTATTCCTAACTATCCTTCGCCCTATTATGCGAATCCTATGCCCGCGCCTTATAGTCCACCAGTAGGACCAACACCTATGCCTTATTATATGGAACAAAATATTCCAACCTATTATGCCAGCGTTAATGCGGAAAACGTGGATATTTATCCTACCTACCAAACGCCTTCATCTTATTGATGAATCTCTGCTTCAATTTCTTTAGCTAAAGTAGAAGCATCTTGAATGACTAATGTAATTTTGTTAGACATTTGGACGAAACTCGAGACACCGAGTTGCTCGAGTTTTTCTTTATTCACTTTATCATAGTCTTGTAAAGATAAAGAGAGTCTTGAGCCAATTCCCTTGACGGATAGAATGTTCTCTTTATCCCCTAAGGCTTCAAGAAAAGCCGAGATTTCTTCTCCTTTTTTTATTTTTTTCTTTCCTTTTTGTAAAACTAAAATTAAAATCACTACAGCAATAATGACCACTAAAGCAACTGCAAACCATACGCCGTAATTTTTAAAAAACTCATTCGCTGTTAAAATCATATTCTTTACCTCACTTCATTACCTATAAACGCTTTTTTTAAAGCGGAAACAAATTCTCTTTTGACGATTTGAATTTTCTTATCACTATAAGAAATCGTGACGTCATCAATGGCTTCTTCTGTTTCATAAAGAAGATAATCATAACCGATGACTTCATGGTTTTTAAATGGGCCATAAAAACGAATCGTTCTTGAAGACGCTAATACCATGCTTTCTTTAATGGAACGATAGGCGACACTTTCAATTGGAGCAATTTCCGTTAATTCTAATAAATTTAGCTTTGTATCAATCAAAGCGCCACCACAAGATTTATTATAAGCTGAACTTCCTAAGGTAGAAGACACTAAAAGTCCATTACCGCGAAATTCTTCTAATCTTTCGTTATCAATATCTACATCGCAAATCATTGTTTTAAAAGGATTTTCTATCCGAATTTCATTCACGGCATAAAAAGTCGCTAGCGCTTTTTGATTTTGATGAATGGTCGCTTGTAATAAAGGATATTCCTCAAAAGGAATTTTTTGATTTAAGATGTCATCGACGAGTTGATTCACTTCATTTTTTTCATAATTTCCAAAGAAGCAAAGACTACCACTACGCACACAAACAAACTTAGGTAACTTTTCTAAAGATAAAAAGCTATGAACTGCGCGTAAAAAAGTTCCGTCTCCACCAATACAAATGACAATTTCGGGATGTTCAACATCTTTTGAGGCACCTTTTTTTAAAAGCAAGTCACAAATTTCTTTTTCAACCTGCATAGATGCATCATCTTTACGAACAAATAACGTAAAACGCATGACATCATCTCCTTTTCATGCTATTATAATCATTGTATCATAATTCATACGTAAAGGAGAAAAAAACATGTCAACTGCAATTGAAATTGAATCAAAAGTTTTATTAAATAAAGACGAATTTGAAAAAGTCATCGATGCTTTACATGGAGATAAGTACAAAAGAATTAAACAAACTAACCACTACATCGACTCTGAATCTCAAGTCTTACGCCGTTTAGGATGCGCGTTAAGAATTCGTGAAAAAGATGATTTCGTCCTAACTTTAAAAACACCTTTAAGCGAAGGTTTATTAGAAAAAAGCCAAACCATTACCTGGCGTGAATATGAAAACTTCGCTAAAAATGATGCTTTCCCAGAAGGCGATATTAAAAACTTCTTAGAACTTCTTGGTATTAAAGTAAGTGATTTACGTATCTTAACTTCACTTTCTACCGTTCGTATTGAAATTCCTTATAATGAAGGTCTATTATCTTTAGATGAAAACACTTATAGCGGAATTGTTGACTACGAATTAGAAATGGAACACACTTCCATTCAAAATGCTCAAGAATCTTTAGAAGAAGTTTGTAAGCTTGCTAAAGTTCCTTATGTCATTAATACGAATAGCAAACAAGCAAGAGCAATGAATGCATTAAAAAAATAGAAGCGCAAACTTCTATTTTTTTTATTTATTCTCTTCTAATTGATCCTTTGCATGATCGCATTGATCATATAAAGGACAAACGCCTCTTCCACAAGAAAGACGCGCAATCTCACGGGCTTCGGGAGGTATAAAACTACGAATTTCTTCTTCGTTATATCCTACTTGAATTCTTCGATCATCGACCATAATCGGTCGCTTTAAAATCGAAGGATTTTTTTTAATAAAAGAAACCACTTCACTAATCTTCATATCGTCAAAATCGACATTGGATTCCTTTACGATTTTCGAACGAGGTGAAATGATGTCTTCCGTACCATTTTCCGATTTAGCAAGGATATCCATCAATTCATTATCATTTAGAGTAGATGAGAAGATATTCCTTTCTTCAAAAGGAATCTTTTGATCTTCAAACCATTTTTTCACTTTGCGACAAGATGAACAACTTGGCGATGTATAAATACGAATCATAAGCAAATTCCTCCTCTTCTTTTGGCTCTTTAATCATAGCGAAATTGCATCATTTTTGCAAGGAAAATAGGGCGAAGTTGATTTGACAAAAAAGCTTATTCGTTATATCATTGAAAAAGACTTAAATGAAATTGAGAGGATGATTGAAATGGAAAGAATTTTAAGTGGAATTAAGCCAACAGGACACCTTACACTCGGTAATTATATTGGTGCCTTAAAACATTTTAAAGAATATCAAGAAGAGGGCGAAACTTTTATCTTTATCGCGGATTTACATGCACTTACCCTACCGATTGATCCTCAAGATTTGTGGCAAAATTCCCGTGATATTGCAGCTTTCTATATTGCTTCTGGATTAGATCCAAAGAAAGCGCATATTTTCTTACAAAGTCATGTCTCTGCTCACTCTGAACTTAACTCTATTATGCAAAACTTCTTGTATATGGGTGAATTATCTAGGATGACACAATTCAAAGAAAAAAGTTCTAAATTAAAACAAGAAGCTATCGGAATGGGCTTATTTGCCTACCCTGTTTTAATGGCTTGTGATATTTTACTCTATGACGCAACGATGGTACCTGTGGGTGAAGATCAAGTGCAACACGTGGAATTAACCCGTAATTTAGTGAAACGCTTTAACCATCGTTATGGTGATATTTTAAAAATGCCAAAAGCTTGTGTACCAAAGACGGGAGCAAGAATTATGTCTTTATCCGACCCAACGAAAAAGATGTCGAAATCAGATCCGAAAGGCGATGTCTTCTTATTAGATGATTTAAAAGTCATTCGTAAAAAGATTATGTCCGCAGTTACTGATTCCGGTTCTGAAGTCAAATACGATAAAGAAAATAAACCTGGTATTTCTAACCTATTAATGATTTATGCTTCTTTAAAAGAAATCAGTATTGAAGAAGCTGAGCAAGAATTTGTTGGAGCGCAATATGGAACCTTTAAAAAAGCCGTTGCTGATGTGGTTTGTGAAGAAATTGGCGCTTTCCAACAAAAATATCACGAAATCATTGATTCTGGTAAATTAGATGAAATTTTATCTGATGGCGCTCAAGCCGCTTCTAAAGTCGCTAACGAAACGCTAAAACGTGTACAGAAAGCCGTTGGTTTATACGGATTTGATAAATAAATAGTTGTTAAAAGACCAAGCAAATGCTTGGTTTCTTTATGAAAGGAGAAAAATATGGAACGTTACTTAATTGCTCTTGATATGGATGGAACCTTATTAAATTCTGAAGGCGAAATCTCAAAAAAAACTAGCGATTATCTAAAAGAACTAGAAAAAGAAGGACATATTATTGTCATTTCTTCTGGTCGTCCCATTCGTGCGATTAAAAGATATTATGACCAATTAAACCTTCACTCCCCTATCATTTGCTATAATGGCGCTTATATTACTAGTCCTCATGATGAAAGTTTTGAAGATCAAATCTTCGCTTTTCCTCATGAAGTCATTAAGAAAATTTATCATGAAATTGATCCCAAATATATCGCCAATATTATGTGTGAAACCAATGAAGAAATTTGGTTATTAAAAGAAGATGAAGTCCTTTCTAAATTCTTTTGGCATGATGGAATGACCGTTCATTATGGTGATTTTACGGAATCTTTAAATGAAGATCCAATGACGATGATTATTGAATCAACAAGTAAAGAAGCGGATCCTTATATTATTAAAGCAGTAACCAAACATCCGCATTTAAAAGTTCGCTTTTGGAACGGATATTATTCTTTATTTAGTGAAATCTATTATGAAAATATATCGAAAGCCGCTGGTTTAGCTTATATAGCTGACCATTATCATATTCCTCATGACCACATTATCGCTATCGGAGACGCCTCCAATGATATTGAAATGCTCTCTTTAGCAGGTCACGCTATTGCGATGATTAACGGCGATGAACACATCAAAAAATATGCACATGTCATTAGTGAATATGATAATAATCATGATGGCGTATATTACGCAATTTCAAAAATTCTAAAATCAAAGTAAGAAAAAAACATCTTCCTACCCTATAAGTAAGAAGATGTATTTTTTTATTTTATAAATGTAAAGCTTTAGCAAAATCTTGATATAGCTTTTCTGGCAATTCATCAATATCGTCTTTTGATGTACTTACGGCATTGATATAAAATTTGCATTTTGGCTCAGTTCCGCTAGGACGAACGGCGATAGAAGAACCATTATCTAAGATTAATTTAATGACATCGGACTTCGGTAAAAGAATAGGTGTACTTCTTCCATTTTCAAAAGCTTCGCTCTTTAAATAGTCTTCTGTACGGATAATCTTATGTCCAGCGATTTCTTGAAGAGGAAGAATTCTTAATGTTTTCATTAAGTTTTTCATGTCGCGAGCGCCACTTTCACCCTTAAAGAATTTGGAATATTGAACATCTTTATGGTAATGACCAACTTTTTTATAGCAAGCGTCTAAAGCTTCGTCTAAAGCCATGCCTTTATTACGATAATAAACGCCCATTTCCGCTAACATCAAGAGGGCTTGTAAACCATCTTTATCACGAACAAATGGAGCAATTAAGCAGCCATAACTTTCTTCATAACCAAATTCATAGGTGCCTTTTCCATTTTCTTCATATTCAGCGACTTTATCACCAATGAATTTAAATCCGGTTAATAAGGACTCTACTTTCACACCATAATAATGTGCGATTTCCGTACCAAAAGAAGAAGTAACGATGGTATTAAACATAATGCCATCTTTCGCTAATAAACCTTTTTCTTTTCTTTGTTCAAAAATATAATCCATCAACATTGCGCCTGATTCATTTCCATTTAAGTACTCATATGTACCTTTAGAAGAACGATAAGCTACACCCACACGGTCCGCATCTGGGTCGGTCATTAAGATTAAATCCGCATGTTCTCTTTCGGCAATTTCAATGGCTTCTACATAAGCTTTCTTTTCTTCTGGGTTAGGAGATAAAGTATGAGAGAAATCAGGGTCTGGTGTACATTGATCTTCGACCGGAATAATTTCATAACCTGCTTCTTTAAAGATGCGCATTGCGTTCATATAGCTTGTACCATGTTGTGGGGTATAAACAATACGATAGTTTGTCTTATCTAAATCGGGATTCAAGCGAATTGATAAAACCGCTTCAACGTAGTCATCGTCCATAGACTTTGGTAAAACAATGGTCTCTTCTTTATCTTTGGCCTTCTTCACTTCTACATCTAATTCATTCGGTAATTCCGCTAAGATATCTAATAAACGTTGAATTTTAGAAGGAACTAATTGACAACCATTTTCATCATAAACTTTGTAGCCGTTATATTCACGTGGATTATGGCTTGCGGTGATAACAATTCCACCACAGGCATGTAATTTACGTACGGCAAAGGAAAGTTCTGGGGTAGGACGTAAACTATCAAATATATAGGTACGAATACCTGAAAGATTTAAAACTTCAGAAGCTTCTAAAGTAAACTCTCTAGAAAAATGGCGATTATCATGAGCGATAACAACACCACGCGTTTGAATATCTGGGTATTTTTCTATTAAATATTTAGCAAACGCTACCGTTGCTTTTCTTACGGTAAAAGCATTCATACGGTTGGTTCCAGGTCCTAAAATGCCCCGCATACCCGCTGTACCAAATTCAATATCTTTGAAGAAAGCATCATCTCTTTCTTCTAATGTCATTGAGCGAAGGGTTTTTTTATCTTCCTCTGAAACTTTTTTAGAAGATAACCAACGTTCATACTCTGTTTCTACTCTCATATAAAAGCCTCCTTGTTCTTTATTATTCTACATGATTTTTCTCTTCTTGAGAATGATAGTTATACATTATTTTTCATATAAAGAAAGTTGTTTTAGAATCCTTTCTTCCTTTTCTAATAAAGGCGCTACTAACGTTTTATTTGATAAATACGATAGTGGTCCTTCTACTTTATGAAAAGTAATGCTATATGCATGCAAGAATTGAGAATCATAATGGAATTTCTCTTTAAATTCACGATTTTTGATGAAATTACCATACTTAGGATCACCCGCTACTGGATGACCAAGAAAAGCCATATGTACCCGAATTTGATGGGTTCTTCCTGTTAATATTTCGACTTCAAGTAAGGTATAATCATTCAACTTTTGTTTTACATAGTATTTCGTATGCGCTTCTTTAGCGCCTTCTTTTACACTGCCTATACGAACTTTTCCTTCTTTTTCATCCTTTAATAAAGGTGCATTGATTTCTCCATCTTTATTCACCCTTCCAGCCACTAAAGCTAAATACGTTTTCGTGATTTGTTCTTTTGATTTAAAAAGATCTAAAAGCGATTGTAAAGTAGGTAAATTCTTTCCAAACAAAACAATGCCTGAAGTATTGCGGTCAAGACGATGGGCAGGCGCGGGAATAAAGCCATGTTGCTTAGAAGGATCATATTCTCCCTTTTGCATTAAATAAGATAAAACTTGATTCGTTAAAGTGATTCTTTTTTCACTTTCATCACCATGCACTAAAAGACCGGATGGTTTTAAAACCGCCAAAATGTTTTCATCTTCATAGATAATCTGATGAGGAAAAGGAAGTTTTTCAATTACTTTAGGATGAGAATACTCTTCAATGATTGCGTCGCTTAAATAAATTCTTAAGCAATCATTTTCTTTTAGAATGTATTGGATATCTACCCAATGGCCATTCACTTTAATATCCTTTTTACGAAATGTTTTGTAAAGTAAACTTAAGGGCGCGTCATTAAGATATTTTCTTACAAATTTATCTACGCGTTGACCAGCATTTTCTTTTGTAATGATAATCTCTTTCATAGGCACCCTCCTTATTCACGAACACTATTATAGCATTTTATGAACAAGATAAAAATCGAAAAGATAAAACTTTCCATATCATTATTTATATAATTTAGATGGTTGTTCTTGGGGGGGAACCTCGTGACTTCACAATAATTTAATTTTTTTTCTTTTTTTAGTGACATTAGTCAATATTCTTGATATAATAATTAACGCAACACGGAGAATTACCCAAGTGGTTGAAGGGGCGGGCTTGGAAAGCTCGTAGGCTTGTAACAGGGCGCTAGGGTTCAAATCCCTAATTCTCCGCCATGAAGTTCATTGAGTCTAGTTAGTAAAACTAGACTTTTTTATTATAAAAATCTATTCTATACTTCATTAAATGTGTTATAATTTTTCTCGGAAAGAGGGTACTTTTATGAAAAAAAGTCTTTTAGCATTATGTTTACTTTTTAGTTGTTCTTCTCTTATTTCATGCGGAGAATATGAATATGTTTCCACTTTACCTCAACATGATAGAACCGCTTGGTTTAATGAAGAAGAACTAAATAAAGTTGGCTTATCATCCTTACCTGCTCCTACAGGTTTAGAAGGGGATGTCAATTCAGATGTTTACTGGTTTAATGACGGCTATTCCTTTAGTCAATCATGTCCTAATCAAGAAGTTCTTAACACAAACGCCACGACATATCTTAATTATTTTAAATCTCATTATGATAAGGCCTTTGGAACTTCCACATCCTATAAATATGGATCAGATGTCACTTACTACTACATCAGTGTAAAAAATGATGTATCCGCTTATTATGATGATAATCCATCTCCACTATATAAATTCTATTATGTGACGGACACTACATTAGCTGAAGATGGATGCCTAAAAGAAGATGCTGTGTGGTCACTAGAAATCCGCTACGAGCTTAACTCTACAAAGAACACTTATGACTTTAAACTCTTTATTGAAAATGAAAGTAAAAATCATAATAATACTTTTCAATATAAATACAATTTAAAGTAACAGCTAATACAACGATTATGAAAAGGCAACATTTGTTGTCTTTTTTTATGCATTTTCTTTTTTTTCTAAAAAGAAGAATTTTCGAGCTCTTTCTCTTTTTATTAATTCTTTTATAATGAAATAAGCGGATACACCAGAAATTGCGCCCACAGTCCACCCTAATAAAACGTCTGAGAAATAATGGACCATAAAATAAATGCGAGTAAATCCCATCAGTAGTGGCACAAATAAGAATAACCAAGAATATTTCTTTTTAAAGAAAATCAACATGATGCTTCCAAATACCATAGAAACAGTTGAATGCCCGGATGGTAAAGAATAGCCACTTTCTTTTAATGATCCTGCCAATATCCAATATTGATAATAAACCGAAGATTCATCCATAAAAGGTCGATCTCTTGCAACAATATTTTTTAATAGCATGTTGGTAAGAAGGAAACCGAAAAGCATTCCTAAAAGAAGAGTTAACGAAAGAATTCTTGTCTTTTTAAACCACAATAGAATAAAGGCAAATAAAATGAAGAACCAGCCACTATTTCCTAAGAAGGTATAAACCTTAAAAATGGGTGTGAAAAAAGAGCCCCAACTCTCTCTTAACTGATTAGCTAATTTGGCAAAAAATAAGTCGATTTCGCTCATTCTTTTTTCTCCTTAAAACGAAAAAAGGCATTAAATGCCTTAATTTTTTTCTTCGTTATGACGATTAATGCGTTTGCATTCCACTTGAACATCATGTGGAACAGTTAACATCATGTCAATTTGATCTTCTGGAATATTCACTTCTGAAGAAATGAACTCACGAATTGCATTCATGGATTCATTATAAAGTGAATTTTGATCTTTAAAATGAAAAGTTATTTGATATCTTTCCTTTTCCATGAACCATTCACCTCTTTCAAGACGACTAACGAATTGAATTATTCACCTAAACGTTGAGCGCGTTTTAGAGCTCTATCTCTTTCAATGTCGGTTTTCTTTGCGTAATAAAGTAAAACACTAACAAAGGTAATTGCGCCAATAGCTAAGAAAATCATTCCCCAACTCATAAAGCCTAATTTACTCCAACCAATTAAAGTTTCTTCGGCTTTTAAAATTGGATTATTTTTTTCTAAACCAGGTAAATATTCGCCCACAATGCTTGTCACCATAAGACTTAAACCGAAGAGCCAAAGAAGGCCTGCGATAATATACCATACTAATTCTTTTACACTTTTCTTTGCTTTCATAAATCAATCGACTCCTTTTTGATTTCATTTTATTTTATCATAGTTTTTTATCCCTTTCAATAAAAACAGAGGGAAACTCGTGTGTAGCCTTTCCCCCTATACTTTCTCCCCAACTGACAAACTAAATGCAGTTTGAAAGTCGAGACAGGCATTTAGTACGA
>ERZ808275.107-NODE-107-length-51130-cov-33.600587_pt1 | contig 51130 bp, 36 predicted proteins | sample MGYA00520894_ERZ808275 | MGnify/ENA primary metagenome ERZ808275 (study PRJEB31516, sample SAMN03275598) | gut metagenome | biome: mammalia-associated habitat; material: feces | host: Papio cynocephalus | place: Kenya | collected 2012-08-03 ... | reverse complement strand
ACTTCAGCGTATCACAATACCGCTTGTTCGTTTCTTTTTTATCATGCCTCCTTTTAAATCAAGCCACTGGTCATCAAAACTTTTTTTAGAATCATTTCTCAGCCATTCAGACCGATAGTCAATAAGAACCTGCTTTGCCACTTCAAGGGGAAGTGCTGTAACACCAGTTTCCTTTATAAAACTGTCTTCATAAAAACCAGGATTTACTTCAACATTGCGGCTGTTTCCATGCTGGTTGAAAAGGCAATATTCATATCCATGTTTTTCATTATTGTGCTTTACAACAAGAACATCATTCCACTCAGAATCCTGCAATACAATGTAATCCTTGTTATTTTCTGTAAGGTATGACTTTATGATTTCTGTAAATTCCGCCTGCGCATAATCGTTGATTTCTTTCCATGATGAGATTTTACCGGAAACAATTCCCTTAGAAATACAGTCCGCAAGGCACCAGTTCAAATCGGCAGCAGCATCAGAATCATAAACAAAAGAGCTGTTATGAAAAGAACCAGAGCCAATGTCTATTCTAGTTCCAAGATTTCCAATTAACATATATGAAAGCGCATACTCAAGCTGTTTTTCTTCAGACCACTGCGGATTATGCTTTTTCTGGTAATTCAAATGACCTTCAAAATCAAGCAATGTTCCGTCAGCGGCATTTGTCTTTTGATTCTCGAACAGTTTCCCGATTTCTTCTATACGCTTGCCATGTACAATTTCTTTTTCCCGAGCAACTTTTCTTGTGATGTATTCGCTGTACTTTTCAAAAACAACTTTCGCACGGTTCAGTGTCTGAAAGGCGATATGCTTCCTTTTGTTTGTGGCCTCTTCCGGATAGCCATAGGAATCCCCGATACATTTCATCAGCTCTTCAAGAGAGGCAGTCTTGAAGGTATTCTCATCCAGTTCAGGTTTATTGTCTTTTCTAAGAATATAGTTCACTTTCTTAACGGCTTTTATACCTACACCCTCGCCATATCGGAGCACGTCTTTATTTGTCAGTTTTCCTTCGCTTAAAAGATTTTCAATTGACTTTTCTTCAGAATAGCTATAGGATTTATTCAAGGACGAGGTTCTGCCTTGCAGGGTTTCGCCCAGGAATTGATGAGACACCGACTGCTCGTTTTGAGTATGCTGTCGAATCAGAGAGCCGATTTCAGGTGCTATGTACAGTATCTGGTCGGCTTGTTTTATTTTAGACACGATTTCATTTACAGGCCTTTCGTGCGATGTGATAATCACATTCTCATCTTCAATCTCAACCACAACAGACTGAATCATTTTTGAATCCTTGTCCATTGCGAAATTTTTAGCATAGTTATGGGACAAGGCTGGCTCGTCAAATTCTCCAGTACGTTCTTCCTGCAATACAATGTCAGGTTTTGTAAGCGTTTCATAGACTGCGCATATAAGGTTTCTTCTTTCCCTTAAAGAGAATTTTGAGAACTGCCCTTTTCCAAATTTTACGCTTTCAAGCGGAGTTTCTATTCTTGAACGAGGAAACAATGTGTTGAAATTTTCCATCGAATAATCGACAGTCTTGAATACGCTCTTATTTTCCTTAAGACATGGCTTCAGCACATTTTCCCTGAAATCTGCAAAATCTTTCTCATTTATCTCAATATTCTTCATAATCGTTTTCTCCTCTAGTAAAAGAAATGTTTCTATCTGCTTCTTTCGTAGTTCAGCTCAGCTTTTCGATTTTCCTTGCCCTGTATTCTTGACTTGAGCAGCATTTCAAGCTTTTTCTGGCTGTCTATATCAAGAGCGGCTAGTTCAGCTTTGATGATGTTTTTTTCTGACGAAGAGCAGTTTTTCAAGACATTCTTTGCCTGGCATAAAATATTGCCGGCAGATTTGTCGCCCCTGCATTGAATTTCTATATTCTTGAAAAATGTATTCAAGACATCTGGTGAATGAACAAAAGCTGAAGAATTGATGTCATTTTTTTCAATAACATCAATAGAGATGTCATTACGCTCAAGCTGTTTCTGCCGCAATGTATTCCATCTGTTCTCGACATAGGATTTCAACAGCGGCTCTTTTGAAAGAATCTCCAGAAAATCAGCTTTTTCCTGTTTAAAATGCCCGACTTCCCTTGCCACTGAAGAGCCTGCAAACCTGACAAGCTCTGAATTCAGTCCTTTTTCGTACTCCTTTGGAGTCTCAAGGAATGTTTCAATATTGTTCTCATCAATGTCAATTCTACGGTTTCTTTCTGTATAAAAAACAACAGGACGTTCCGCCTTAATGCCTCTGAAAAGGATTTTATGGTCAACATTAAAATGACTGTTCAATGCAATGCCGGCCAGCTGCTGCATATTGCCTTCTATTTCTGAATAGCTGATGTTCTCATAATTTGTCTCCGGCGAGCAGACAAAATAATGGCGGAGCTTAAAACTTGCATTTATCCTTCCTGAAAAGGCAGAAGCGTTGTTTTCTATCAGTTCTGAAGGAAAATTGAAAATATCATAAATGGCATGCAAAGACTGCTCCAAGGCACTGTTGCCGCCAGCATCTGCCAGACATGAAACTTCTTCTGGAAGAGTAAAATTGTAGCTGACATCCACAGGAACAAGAATGTTGTCCGAAATGATTCCGTGAAGCTCATTCAGTCCCTTGTTTGTGTCAAAATCCCAGTCACGTGAAATGTCAAGAGCCTTCCTCAAAATATCCGCATAGGAGACATCTTCTTTCAGCTCATACAAATCTTTATCGAAAAGATAATAATTGTTTTTGTCCGCATTGTAATAAAGATCATAATTTGCCACATCAAGAGCGGTAAACAATGCAACAGCAGCCTCTGATGTCATTTCATTGATTTCAGGAAAAGGCTTGCCGGTCTGAGCGGAATCCCTTGAAACTTCAAGCAGGCATGTATTAAAAACAGTTTTGAAACCTTCAGCAGAATCTTCTGTCAAAAGACGAGGTTTTGAAGGAGACTTGCCGTTTAAAAAAGCAGCCCTGTTATAAGAAGATTCAACCTCTTTAACCATCGAGTCAGAAAGCCCCAGTTCCGCCTGTTTGCTTTCCAAAGAGGCAAGCTCCACAGGGTCAATGATATTGTCAGAAACAACTTTTTTATAAAGAGCCAGATACTCTTCTTTCGCCTGCTTTTCATAAGATTTCAGATAATCGCTGGCATAGGAAATTCCCATTGAACGAAGAGTAAAAATCGTAGCCGCCGTATTTTTAGGACTCAATCCGATTTCCTTCTCAAGCTGTTCCGGTGTCAGCTTTAATAAATCTCCGACTGTTGAAATACCGTGGCTTTTGAAAACTTTATTTATATCAAATGCCACTATATAATAGCCGTTCAACGAGAATTTCAGTTCTTCCAGGGATTTATTTGCAAGTTCTGTAATGTTATCCATAAGGCTATTCTCCCCTTAGCCCTTTCACAGGAAGATTTTTTTCATTGCTCTTGTCTTTTGGTTCCCTGCTCCATTTAGAAATAATCTTTACAGTTGAATCAGAATCAGTGCAGCCGATTGAATTCAGCCATTTTCCGAATTTCTCTTTGTTCTCGTTGGGCACGTGCTGAATCAGATAGTTTGCCAAAAGCTCCGGCTTGTCCTTGAACTGCTCAAGAGAACAGAAGGACTGGTAAAGCTTCTTGAAATTCTTTTCAGACACTTCAAAATCAAGGCTTTCCTTTTTTGTTTTCTGCCCCTCCAGTTTTCCAATCAAGTCTTTTAATCCGCCTCGGCTTTCAAAGTTGAATTTAAATTTTTCAGGAATAAGCTTTTTATAACGGATATTGATATAAGTCCGGGCAACCTCGATGTAGTTGTCCCGGTTTTCATTTTCCCTGAAAATTTTATTTATGCTCGCAATATTGACCATAAGCTGGTCAAAAGACTTTGGAGGCTTGCCGGTCTTTGGATTCGGCATATCAATAAGGTCTTTGATGCACTTTGCGGAAATATCTTCTTTGAAGTTTATTGAGTTTAAAAGCCCCTTCATATCGCCGAAGTAGTCAAGGATTCTCTCAAGACCAGGAGAAAGCTCCGCATCTGTCACAAACAAAGCGGAGTTAAGAGTCCTGTTCAGCTCCTGCTTGAATTCAAACTCGCTTTTCTTTGAGTTTCCAATCTCGTTCATTGCAAGAAGAAGATTTTTTTCCCGGCACTCATACGAATAGCTTTCCTGCTTTTTTTTATATTCTGTACGGATTTCCTCAAGATTCTTTGTTTCTTTGATTACAACAAGGTCTTTTCCGTATTCATCTTTAATGACAGATTTATAAGGAATAGGCTGCAATCCCTTTTTTACTCTTTCCGCATTGATACGAGCCTGACCTTTTATCTCATCCATTGCCGCAGCAATTGCGGAATGTGTCTTCGCTTCTCCCAGAACAGAGCCTTTTATAGAATGCAATGCCGTGTTCACATTCAGAATCAAGTTCATAGTTTATTCTCCTCGTAATGATTTTTATTGTTTTTTTTGCTGTTTATCTGCTTCTTTCCGTTTCAAGGCTCTTAGTTTTCTCAATAGAAACAGCCTTGTTTTTCTCAAGAGCAGGGAGAGCCATATTGTAGGCTTCTTTTAAATCACTCAAACGGATGTTCTCACGGCTGTCCATATTGGCGATTGTAAGAGCAGCTTTGAGCATATTCTTGCTTTCTCTTGCGGAAAGACCAGAATCTTTCACCGTTTTTATAAAGAAGTCTTTGCTTTTCTCATCAAGTCCGCAGTATCTTGAAATGTCATAATCATTCAAATCATGATTGAAGATTCCACGTTCTCTTTGAATTTTATATGCCGCAGCAATTCTTTTCCTTGCTTTCTCAGGATTAAAAACACGGCTGTCATTTATGTCTTTTTCAACAAAATCCTTGATTTCTACTCTTGAAAGAAGCTCGTCTCCAAGTTTTTTCCAGTAAGCTTCACGAGAATCAGGCGAGTCAAGGCAAGTTTTTCCATTGCAGCCAAAATTGCCGCAAGGACAAGGATTCATTGCCATCATAAGCTGAAATTTTGCAGGAAACACAGTGCTTCTTCCTGCCCTGCTTAATGTAATAAACTTATTTTCCATAGGGACACGGAGCATCTGAAGAACCGATGTTCTGAATTCCGCTGTTTCATCCAGAAAGAGTATTCCGTTATTTGCAAGAGAGATTTCTCCAGGCCGTAAAGAACGTCCGCCTCCGAACATTCCTTCTATTGTGGAAGTCTGATGCGGCGTACGGAACGGAGCAAGATTTCTGTTTTTTCCAGGCACATCTCTTCCTCCTACAGACTTTATCCGCCTTGTGACTTTAGACTCCTCATCTGTGATTTCCGGAGTTAGATACGGAACAAGCTCTGAAATCAGCATTGATTTTCCGCATCCTGGAGAGCCTGCCAGAAGCAGATTATGCTTTCCTGCCACAGCAACTTCTATTGCTCTTGCAGTCTTGAAAAAGCCTTTCGTATCTGGCAGTTGTTCAGTATTTTTTTCAGGAAAAGAAACTTTTAAATCTTCCGCCAGCCCTTCTTTTCTTTCCGGATTTTTTACGAAAGGTTTTCTTCCCTGCATGATTTCAACAGCATCTTTCAGAGTATCCGCCGCACCGATTGAAATGCCGTCAACATCCTTTATCATTTCTGCTGTAGGCTCAGGACAGATTACTTTTGAAATTCCTTCAGCTTTTGCGGCCTCTACGGCGGCATAGGCTGAGTCTGTAAATTCCGTTTCCCCTGAAAGTCTAAGTCCGCCAAGAACAAGGACTTTCTCATCAGAAGATTTTTCCGGACTTGCATTGTCAATTATAGAAAGAGCTATAGGAAGCTCAAAGCAGCCATCCTTTGAAAGATCCGCAGGAGAAAGAGAAACAAGGACTCTTCCTTCGGGATAATCGAACCCCTGGTTTCTCATCGCAGCCCTAGTTCTTTCTCTTGATTCTTTCACGATGCTGTCTGAGATTCCGACTATATCAACCATCGGGATTCCTCTTCTTATGTCTGTCTCAACGGCAACGACAGCACCCTCATAGCCAAACTGGCTGTATGTATAAATCTGCATATTGTTTTCCTTTTAAAAATTCAGTAATCAGCGCCAAATGGCGCTAAATTGTTTACCTTGAAAGCTCCTCATAACCAGTGCGGCTTTTTTTGGAGGCTTCAATTCTGTACTTGCGCTCATTGTCTTTTTTTACGGATTCAAGTCTTTTTTCTTCAGGCAGAAGATTTTTCAGACGGAGATAGTCAAACATATATTCACCGTACTTTTTATCCGCCTTTGAGAATTCCTTTTCAAAAACAGGGTCTTCACTGTCTCTGTCGCACAAGCCTTTTTCAATAAGACCGAACTTTTCAAAGAGCCGCATACGAGAATAGGTGTCCTGCCAAAGCTCTCCGCCGGAATTTGCGGCATGGCTTACGGCTGCTTTCCACCAGTCAAAAGAGCTTTTGTTGTTGAGAGCTGAATCATGGGCTGGAAGAACAACTTCCTCCACATATTTTTCAGGGTTTGTGCCAGAGCTTGAAAAAAGCTCGTCGAACATCTTCACGATATTGGCTTCTTTTGGAGAGAGATTCTTTTGATTCAGCTTGAAAAGGACGTTTTTTAAGCCCTTTTCAAAGGTTTCCTCCTTACCGTCAGTTATGCCGATGTCAACAAGATAATCAGAAAGAAGCGACTTTAATTCAGACGGATTTCCGTATTCATAAGCACATGTCTTGTTCATCGCATCTTTTGCAAGACCTGCATAATTCTTGTCGTAATATTTGCATTTGTCATTCTGCAAAAGATCGTTTGCTTTCTGTGCAAAAAGGGCTCCAACCTTTTCCTTGTCAATCTCGCTTTCCAGCGATTTTTCGTGAAGAGAAAGTATATTCTGAAATTTTATGATGAAGTCCTCGCTCATTGACTGGCAGGCTTCCATGTCCCCAAGCACGTCCCTGAGGTGGTATGGAGCGCCTTTTTTACCATGTCCTGTAATAGGGTCAACCCAGAGCATTGTTTCCTCTTCCGGATCGTAGTTATCAAGGCTTCCATTAAAGTTTTCGATGAAGTCCGACATATCGGACTTTGTTTCAATCTCAAGCGAAAAATCCTGGCCGGCAGGTGAATATTTGCTGAATCTGACCATGCCCGGACATTCAGCGTCAAGATGTCCGCCGAGACTCTCAGCAATCAGGCGGTAATCCTGGAACGGAAAAACTTCCGTGATTTCCTTGAAATTTTCCTTATAGGTCTCAAGCTTCTCGCTGTCTGTCGCTGTAAGATATTCAGTCATATCAGTCCTGTTCGGAAAGATTTCCATCTGAAACTCTTCCAAAGAGACCGCTCTTCCATCACCAAGAGACTCCATATAGCTCTTGTAGCTCTCGTAGCACTCCTGTGAAAAAGAAAAAATAAATTCTCTTGTGTCATCATCAATGTTCATAGCTTATTCTCCTTTATTATTTTTATTTACTCTATATGGATAAAACTTTATCTTTCCCTTCCTTTATCCAATATATTCCTTTCAATCCAGGCATTGTCTTTTCTGTGTTCGTTGTACTCTTTACTATCGACCGGACTATTTTTAAATCCGGAGCTGACAAGCGTCTCAAGCTTCCGCTCTACAGCCCTTGAAGAAGGCAGAAGTTCCGTTTTTTTCAGAAAGGTATCTGACGGTCTGTCCAGAATTTGTCCTGCACCTGTAAAATATGCAAAGCGCTTGTTCTGATAATCAATAAGAATACAGTTGCTGACAGTGCCGTTGTCGCTGCGGTTAGGATTCTTTACTTTTGAATAAACAGCTTCATAGGCAGAATTCGTAAATGAAAGAGGCTCAAGCTCTTTTCCTTTTTCCTTTATTCCTATGTTTTCATTCAGAAATGTCTTTAAATTTTCAGGAGACTGGCAGTTGCTCTTTTTCAAGTAGTCTTCAATCACCTGCCTTTTCATTTCCCATCTGTTCACTAAATTGTGCTCCGGCTCTGCGCTTGAGACATTTGCCATTGCCTTCCATTGCTTTAGAACGCTCTTTGAGGAGAACAATACATCATTGTTAAAATCTGAAAGCTCCGATTTCACATCCTTGAAATACTCGGCGACTACAGCCTTCCTAAATTCCGGATTCGCTGTATTTTCCAATACAAAAACATCATTTTCCCTAAGAACTTTATCAATGTTAAATCCATGCGACTTAAGGTTGCTTTCAAGGGTGTCTCCCAAAATGCCACATTCAAAGTCCTGTCTTTCCCATTCAAGCGTGGACGGATTGAAGCTTGCAGTCGTGACAGTATGCACATCGCCTTCAAGGTATCTTGCATAATCCTCTATTTCAGCCCTTATGACATTTTCCGCCCATTTTTTTGCCTCTTCTTCGGATTTTGCAGTCCAGCTGTTGTAGACTTTTCCATTTTTATCACGAGCCTCGCCTTTCAGCTCATTCTGGAATTCCTCATTGTCCTTGTCCACATATATGAATCCGTTGTTATATATGCAGCCGTCATCACGGTCATTTTTCAAATTAGAAGTTTTTCTTAGGCTCGCCGCACGGCATGTGATCTCCGAATGTTCATAGACATCAATCGGAACCACAGCGGCTTTTGTCTCTGCCCATTTATCATAAAGCTGGGATTCAGTAAGGTCAGAAAGCTCATTTTTCAGCTCATAGTCCGAAAGAATTCTGATTCCAAATTCCTCCATTTTTTCCTGGATTGCATTTTTTATCAGCGTAAAGTCATTGTAGGCATCGCCATCAATCTTCGGCTTTGTGGTGAACTCAATGAAATACCTGTCACCGAGATTTCCATTATCATCAAGCGGAATTCCTCCTGTAATATCCTCGCACACGCCGTCTTCAAGGCTTTGCTTTACTTCTTCAAGAATATAGTCCATTCTTTGATTGAAAAGGTCTACATCAAAATGAAACCCGATTTCCGTGTTTCCTGCAATAAACTCGTCTTTCAGTGCAGGATTTTCCATCGCTTTCTCAATGGTCGGCAAAGAGAACGCTACCGTTCCCTCCGCATAGCTCGGAAGGCTGTTCTCATCAATCTGGCTTTTGAAAAATTCCGAGAAATCCGAGACCTGCTCATCGCCAAGGTCATATCCTCTGTTCTTTTCAAAGACCATTGTTCCAAGATTGTCCCTGTCCTTTCGAGGGCTTTCCGGAAACTGCTCTTCCTCCCAGACGGCTTTCCAATATGTATCGCCATCTTTAAAGTACATTGTTTCGCTCATAGTCTATTCTCCCATAAAAAGTCAATGAGAAAATTTCAATTTTCGATTTGACTTTTTAAGTTGTTTCGCAACAAAGTGAGAAACAACACTTTATAATGAAGTTTGCAACGCAAACTTTTAAAGCTAAAAAAAGACGCCATTTTAGGCTGTTTTTAGCTTATCTCCTTAATATTATACTATTTTTATTTACCTTTTTATTTAGTATACATCTTTTTTACACACTTAACAATTGCATAAATTTACCGTGAATGAAAAACCTCGACTCCTTTGGGCTTCACGGTTCTTTTATAAGTTCTTTCAAGCGCAATATTAGGATTCAGGGCTTCTTCCTTCCATTTTGAAAGAAGCCTTTCCCAGTCTAGCTCGCTTCTTACGCCGATAGAATTCAACCCCAGACCGAGCTTATGGATTTCAGACTTCGGCATGAAGGCAAGCATAGTGTCTGCTGTCGCACGGGGAATACATATAGACCCCTGCTCACGGACAAGCTTCTTGAAATTCTTCTCGAAGTCGCTGGCCGTATGCTCCGTGATTTTCTCACGCCTATCTGCCATTGAATCAAGAACAGAGAGAAATGGACTTTCCTTTCTTTGCATTTTCTTACGCTCTTCCCTTGAAATCTTTTCATAGACTTTCTGTATGTCTCTTTTTAGAACTGCGCCATACATCGACTTTCTTAAAAGCTCAAGGTCGCCTCTGTTCATGTGGTTTCCGAACACTAGAATCTGTTTTGACTGCCTGAAGAAGTTCTCGCCGTTGTTCACAAGATAAATCTCCTCGCCCCTTTCATTTCTCCATTTGCAGATGGTTCCTTTTTCAGTACGTCCCATAAACGAAAGAATATCCTGTTTTGAGCAGTCCTTCATTCCTGTTGTATCGACAAAATTGCCGACAATCCGGTCAGCAAGATGGGGATTTTTCCTTGCTATGTGGTTCATAAGCATAAGAATATCCATTTCGTATGAACTGGTGTTTCTGCGCCAGAATCCGCTTTTTGCTTTCTGCTCACGGATTATCTTTTCAAGGTATGCAAAGTATTCCTTTTCTTCATTATGTTTCATGCTCAGCTCCTCGACATTTCACTTTCCCTTTTTCTTTCACTTCTTTTTTCCGTAATCTTCCTTTGCTTTTCAGCCAAATACTGGGATATGTCCGTATCTGAAAGAAAATAGGCAAGGCTTTTTTTCTCGTTCGGATACTGCTTTTCACCGAATCTGAACACCTTGAAGCTTTCTTTTATTTCTTTTTTCTCTTCCCTGCCAAAAGAATTCAAAGCGTCGCTTGCAAGCTTTAGGATTCTGTCAACGTTGGCAGCGCAGCTTTCAAGACCGGAGGCAAAAATTGAAGCTTGGCTTCTTCTGAAAAACCGCTCGAACACGCTTTGCTCTTCGTAAGGAGAGACATTTCTGACCTTCTCCGACACAGCCTTGAAATCACTTTCTGAAATCTTTTCAAAGCGTCTTTCAGTGATTCCGTGCCTCTCAGCGGTCTTTTTCACAAACTTGTCAATAAAATCGCTTTCAAGAAAATCCTCATAACTGACAGATTCCCTGAACATAGCGTCTGTAAAACGTCTGCCTGTTATGGTGTTTTCAGATACAACTGTGATATGCGGAATATCATTTCTGCCGGTCTCCTCATTGAATTGAAGTTCCGGGATAAAACGAAGAGCCAGTTTTCTTTCCTTGTCGGAGACATAAACTTCTTCAAATACAGGAGCATTTCCAGAAGAAGAATAAGCACTGTTATCTTTTGAAATCAGTTTTTCACTTTTTCTGGCAATGTTTTTATTTGCATTCTCAAGCTCTGAAATTTTCGCTCGCAGCTCATCGTTTGACAAATCCTGAAAGCCAATATTGGAAAACTCTGTTCCCCCAGCACGTGCTATCGACTGGCTCAAGGCCTTGCTTTTTGAGCCTATATCATAATGTCCCCATTCAAGACCGCTTCTTGTGATAAGATGGCTGTTGAACGTTCCGCCCTTTCCAAAGCTCACAAGATAAGAGTCAGTTTCCTGCCCATCCGCCTCCACTTTAGAGCAGACGTAAATCGGAGCGGCCTTTATGCTTTCAAGGCTTTCCTTTATAAGTTCCGCCTTCTGCGGCGGAAGCTTAGAGATGTAGATTTCCGCATCATGGCAAACAACTTTGACCTCTTCCTCCTGCCTCAGCCCCATTTCTTCTCTTAGCTTTGGAAGAATTTCAGAATATTCCTTAAAATCCTTTTCGTTAAGAAGATTTCTTATGATATTTTTGTCAAGGAACTCATTGCTTTTGAATTCTTCAAGAGAGGCAAATATTTCACCGTCAATTCCTTCCTCAATTACGGCAGAAAGCTGCTCTTCCGTCGTAAGCTGCTCGCCATCGTTTTCCTGCATATAGCGGCTGTTCGCATACGACATCTCCTCCGCCAGATCCTCAAGTGAAATATCACGCTCTGAAAGCCAGCTGTACTGATATGACTTATAAGCCTTGTCCGCAAGGCGAGCCATTACAGCCCCCTGAAACACATTTATTGAAGATTCTGAAAGCTTTATTGTGCCAGTGTTTTTCTCTTTGGTTTCCATACATTTAATCTCCTTTGATATTTTTATTTACTCCATGTAATTACAAACCGCCTCTTGGCGGATAGCCGCCGTCCTTTTTCAGCTGTTTTTCCGGAGAGTTTTTTTTCATCTCTTTTCCTGAAATCCATCCTTGAAAGAGATTTCTCATAGCCTCTTCTGAAGTTCCGCCCTGCTCTATGATCCACTTTCCCACACGTTTTTTGTCATCTTCCTCAACCATTGACATAAGCTGCTTGCCTAACAGGAACGCATCGTTTCTGCTTTCGTTGTCAATTTCAGAAAGCTCCTTGAGCTTCATTGCAAAATTGAATGACGTGATAGGATAAAGCTTTGCATATTTTTCAGGATGCAAGGCGATATAGCCGTCAAGTTTCTGAACAAAATCATTGTCTCTCGGCGGCATAAGACCTTTGCTTATAAGTTCCTTCAAGATGTACGGCTCGTTGCGCTTCGTTTCGATTACATACCGGCTGTCATGCTTTTCCATAAGGCCGATAAGTTCAGGCCTTAGATTTGAGGCTATATTTTCATCCACAACAAAATATGACTGCACGGCAAGAACTCCGTCGCCTGCTTCTTCTGCCAAAGCCGCCTGATATACACCGTTTGAAATTTGAAAAAGGTCTGCCACTGTCGATTTTCCGACTTTATCGCCTTCCTCAAGAGGTCTTACAACTGCTTTTGAGCGTTTCAGCTCCGGCTGTCTGTAATATTTTTCATAGACTTTTGCCATGTCAGCTGCGACACAAGCGCTCTGTTCCACACAGCTTTCCCAAAGGTTTACAAAAATATCCTTTATTTCCTGCTCATAAATAGGCTGCTTTTTATTATATTTTTCAAGGCATATTTTGGATTCCTTGAGAGTTTTTTCAGCCATCTCTTTTGCAGTTCTGATAAGTCCGTTCAGGTCTGTCTTTTTGGCTTCAACATTTCCGCTTTCCCTCGACACAATCACAAGATTTTTGTCCTTGTCAAGTCCGAGCCGGTCTCTTCTTTGATTTATAAAGCCGGTATTTTCATGGTTGAGAGCCTTTAAGATTGTTTTCGCCTCTGAAAGCTCAACTTTTTTTACACCTGCCTTTAACTGCAAGATATTCTTGTTCAGATACTCAGTAAAATCCACAGCTTCATTGTAGTTGCGGTCAAAATATATTATGTCATCAAGTTCAGAAAATTTTTCTACGCTCACATCTTCCTTTGATGAGAAATTTTCCTTTTCAACGGAAACTTCATTCAAGGCGGATGAGTATTTTTCCTGAAGTCTTTGCGCAAATTCCCTGCTTCCCTCGACATTCACCGGATACCATTGCCGAGTGGAAGGCGCATATTTCCACTTGTTGGCTTTAAGTTCCTTGAGAATATCCGAAAAGTACGGATTTTGCTTTGCCGGATTGAACCTGATATTAACACGTCCTTTCGCCTCATTGTTTATAATGTCGAAAGGCAGCTCCTTTTTTTCCTCCGCAGATGAAAAATCAAATTCCAAAGGCATTGACGTAAGATTCTTAAGCTTTTCCTCAGCCTTGCTTTGCTCCAGTTTTTCAAGATACTGTTCAACAGTTCCTGAGAATTTTTCTGAAATTGGATTCCAGTCAATAACTTTTCCTTTAAATTCCAGTGCAGAATCTTTGCTGTTAAGCTGATTGAAAACAGAATCTTCCCTTTCTCCGCTTTCATACTGTGCAAGCACATGAACTTTATCGTCTTTTGGCAAGCCGTATTTTTCTGGATTATAAATCTTTACACGGCTGAATTTTGGAAGAATCAAATCTTCGTTTTTTTCAAGACCATTCAAATCCTCAAAAATGAGCTGCTCATCATCCGTCATTTTTCTGGTTTCCGCCATTTTTATTGATTTTTTTTCTTCCGCAGAAATCATGTTGACAAGAGCAGTCCTTGTGAGTATATTTGAGTTATCCGATTGGAGGAGTTCAATAGGGAATTGTACCCTTGCGACGGTACTCCATTCGGATATTTTTTTGTCATCTACATATCTGCAAAGTCCGTCATTAGTCCATTTCTGAATCAAGTCAGTTCCATTTTTTGCAACTAGAGTTCTGTCGTGAATAGAACGAATATCCTGAATTTCAACAGTCAAACCACGATTATTTATATCAACCGTGGAATTTGTGTTGACTGCAAGCGCGACAGGCTTTTCATCCTTGAACACATCTGTAAGGACGAGTTTTGAATCCGCCTTGTTTTCTGTCGCAGCCTTGTCATAATCAAAGACAAGTATCGGAGTTGCAAGCCTTGTCAGGGCATTGAGGATTTCCTCTTCTGAAAGTCCGTGTGTTTCAACAGCCTTTTTTATAACAGAAACAGCAACCGTAACGTCAGTGTATTCGCTTCCTGTCTCCTGCAGGACACGAGGAGTTTTTCCGATTACAAACCGGTCGTTTTCCGGGCGGATTCCGTTTTCAAAATACTCTGAAAGCTCCTTGCTTAGATTTTTTATTTCAGAAAGCCTTTCTTCAGTAACAGGCGAAACATCGTATCTTGTGTCCCCCTGCTCTACCGCTCCCCAGTATTTTCTGTTGTACTCATCAATCTGTTCAGCAGTCTTTTGACGCTCCAGCTCATCTTTCATCTCATCAATAACTTTTGAGGCTCGCTTATAACGCTCTATGAACTCTTCATTTGAAACACCATCCCTCATATTTGCATAACGGACAGCAAGCCAATTCAGATGAACAGAAGGCTCGTTGTCATCAAACTGCTTAAGCCATATATTGGCATATTTACGCAAGTCTTCCTCAAAATGTTCAGAAAGCTGTACAGGAGGTTTCCTTGACAATTCGTAAGCAACATTCTGTTCATTGGATTTTTCAAGAAATTTTGTAATTTCTTTTCCTTGCATAAAGTCTTTCATAGGTTGTGAAAAAAATTCTTTCAGGTTTTCAGGTGAAAAAACATGATTTGGCTCAAACCACATCACATTTTCCATATATTTCCAACATTCCTTATCCCAATCAATAACTGCATCTTTTGTAAGTACACCATCACGCTCCGCAATATGCTCAAGAACTTTCTGGGCAAGGCCGCCGCAGATTCTTGCGTGAATTTCGCTCAGAACAAGGTCTTCATCACCGGCGATGTCCGAATAGTTAGGGTCGTTTCTGACTTCCTCCCAGAAATGAGTGTTCTTAAATATGTCTTTTCCTTTCTGCCACAGTTCAGGATTTGTCCGCTGTGTATAGTTATCCCAAAGATGAGTGTACTCGTGGACAGCGGTATTTGAGTTCATAATGTCCGGATTGAGATAGACTTTTCCGTTGTATGTAAATCCGTAAGTCTCGCCGTCCGACACGGACATCTTCTGAACAGGCCGCTTTCGAGAATTTCCTTCCAAAAAGTTGACAAGACGCTCTTTTGTGAGTATATTCAAGTTATAAGTTCCGATGTCAGTGAACCTCTGCCCAAGCAATTGTAGCTTGGTATAACGCTCACCATTGGAACTTTTTTCTTTTTCCAGCTTTTTATCCGCCCACTTGCCGCTTCTTTCCTTGTCAAGATAAATTAGGTTGTTCTCATCAAGATTTGATTTCACATAATCAATCTCATTGTTTCTTCCGTACATCGACGTGATTTCATTGATTACAATTCTTCCCATCCGCCTATTGACCGCAAGAGGAATAAGAATCGAGCGGTCTTCGATGTCCTTGCGTTCCGTGAAGAACACATAGCTGTCATCTCTTGTGCGAGACTTGAACACCATCACAGGGTCTGCAAGCTGGTCTGGAATCGCATAGATGTCATCGACTGAAAGCCCATGTCCCTGCCTGTCGTTCGGATAAAGCGGATTCTCACGAACCATCTTGTCTAGCGTAGCCTGCTCGACTTCAATAGGCTTGTCCGCAATGCCGAGAACTTTCATCACCGGCGGAATCTTTCCGACAACAAGCAGCTTATGCGGATTCGTGTTGTCTTTCTGCCACTCATCAACTTTCCTGATGAACTTTCTTGAGTCTTCCTCATTGAACTGGAAATAGCTTTCTTTCCTTTCAATCTCGTTCAGAATAGAAATATGCTCTTTGGATTCCTTTTCCGCCGCACGGAGTCTTTCAAGGTCTTCGCTTCTGTCGCTAAAAAGAATTGACGAGTCAAATTCAACGTAGTTTCCGCCGGATTCTTTTGCGCTGGTAGAATGTAATGCGCTTCTTGAAATGCCGCCTAAGAATTTCTCACGTCCAAGTATCTCCACGGCTTTCTTTAAGCCTGTTTTCTTGCCGTTGAGCTTTATGTCGCTCAGAATCATTGCCGTCTGAATCTGCTCAAGGTCTTCAACAGTATTATAGCCCCAGCCTTTGAGCATTCTCATATCTTCCGGATTGAGATATTTCGGGGACTGTCCTTTTGACATTTTCTGCAGAAACTCCTCACGCTGGAGAATTCTATTAAATTCTTCCTTGTCCGTGATTACCTCTATTCCTGCGGACTTGAGCTTTTCGAGGACGAAATTCGTCGCAATCCCGGAAGCTGAAATAAGTTCTGCGCCAAAATCTGAAATAGATTTGCCTGTAAGCTTTAAGGCATAGTCATTCATCTGCTCAACTGTAAGCCATTCTGGTTTTTCATGTTCCGGGAAAGAGCGGTACAATGAAATCATATCCTTTATCTGCTTTTGCTCATCCAAAGCCCACAAAAATTTCGGGTTTCTATGACCGTTTCCAAGATAATAATCACAGTCCGTCTGCATACGGCCTAGAAGCATATAGCGGAATTTTGAGTCTTTTTCGTCAACACATTCCTTCTCAAAATCTCTGTTTGAAAATTCCCTATTAACGTTCAAGCCAATAGACCTTGCCGAAATTGCGTATTCAAAATCTGAAAGGGAAACATAACGTTCAGATTCATCATTATTCTCAGGCTTGAGATAATAAACTCCGTTCTCATGGCTCTGCACGCTCGCAGTCTCTCCGTCACAGCATAAGAAATATCCGGCTTTTGTACAAAAGTCATAGTAATCAACGCCGTCCGAAACAAGATGCCGGATTTTACCTTTTTCGGTACGAACAGTTTCCCTGTCATCCTCAAAGAAAACCTTTCCTTCGGCTTTATAATGCTCAAACAGTTTTTGCAGATCCAGGCTCACTTTATTTTCAGCAGAAATCTCTTTGACTGAAATGTTTTGCAGGAGTTCCTCGTCAGAAACCTCAATTTTGTTGTAGCCGTCATCAGTCCTATATATCTCAGAAGAAACAAGTTTTCCGGCAGAATTATATGTGACTGAGCATAACAGCTCAAAACCTTTTCTGTCCTCAGAATCAACAATTTTTTCAAAATCCTCTGAAGAAATTTCTTTTCCAAGAATATTCTGAAATATTTCTTTAGTAAGTTCCTGGTCTACACAACGGTTTTCAAATTCGATATTTTCAGAAACATCTACAAAATCTCTTATGTATTTTTCAGCATATTTCTTAAAAGCCTCAAAACTTGAATCCTCATCAGGAGCACCACTGAATGAGTTCCACTCGTCTTCAGTAGTTTTCTTGTATTCAAAAGTAGTCCAGTCATAACTGAAATAATCTTTGCCGTCAGGAGATCTCAAACCTCCCGAATTATCATTGTAATGAGTCCAGCACCATTTGCCGCCTGAAACATGATTTTTTGAATTTTCTATAGATTCCTGCCTTGTCATTTTTGCCATAAGTTTATTCTCCTTTGTATTTTCAAAATCCATAAGATTGAAGTGTCTTCTGTTTTCCTCAAGAAGCTGCGTAACCAGCGGCTGAATTTCCTTTATAAAAATGTCTTCCGGCAGGTATCCGTTTTCCGCAACCTTAATTCCGTGCCTGAGCGCATAGTCCTGCTCAACCGAGCGTGCAAGACATTCACAGGTTCTGGACCAGTATTCACCAAGGTCAATCTGCTTGCCTTTTTCCCTTGAGAATTTTCTGTTGTGTGATTCTATTGTTTTACGGAGAAACTGCTTGTATTTGAGAGCTATCTTGTTTTCAAGAGTTCCGTCCTTATCTGAGGCAAAAAAGAAATGATTTTCCCCGCCTTTCAGACTGTCCAGAAGATGAGCCATCTCATGCGAAAAAATACATGAGGGATTCAGAGCTCTTTCATTTTTCTTTCCGTCGTCCTTAAAAAAGCTCACGCCTATGGCGTTGTAATATGGAATAAAAAGTCCTATTGCTTTTCTTGCGTGCTGATTGCAGTTGTCCGCATACGAAAATACAAGATTGTATTTTCTTGCCTGGTCAGAAAAATTTCCATAATAGACATATACATCTGAAACTGTATTTCTTATAGTTTCTATTTCCGAACCAGAAAGCGGCTTTCCGTTCTGCTTCTTTATTCTGACTCCGTATTCATCAAGAAGAACCGGCAGAGTTCCGGAAGAACTGTATGATGTATCCTCGCCTTTCGCATGGGCATCAATATAGTCCTGCTTCTGCAGGTTCAAGTCCAAACGCTTGTCTTTAAGATTCTGCAGAAAAGGCTGATACTGCTCTGTAAAAACGATTGCATTCTGCTTTCTGTACAGGGGCGACGAGTGCCTTAAATTTGTATTGAAAATTTCTTTACTTTCATTCTGATAGTTTCCGCATAGCTTCAGAAGGCTCGCCATGTCTTTATAACGTGACACAGACATGTGCTTGAGGGAGCGTGGCAAGGAAACCGTTTTTTTTACGCCTTCCGCTTTCAGATGTTCCCTTTCCCATTTAAGATAATAGTCAACAGTCGCAGCCAGCACATCGAGAGTCATCCTATATGTTGTGGTTTCATAGTCCGGAACTCTGACCACCTCGTTCATTTTTATGTTGTGATAGCTGGTTGCATTGCGCTCCTCATGCGTACCGACCTGCTTTTTCGCCTGAACATAGTAGATTCCGCTGTCATCATGAACTGCTACAGGAAGAAAACTGTCTTCCCTAAGCCCTTTTATATCAAGTTCAGGAATCCAGGAAGGCCGAGCTTTATTCAAGATTCCTTTTTTGTTACAAAGAAAGATCTTGTCATGCTCAACCCCAGTAAAATCAATTACTTTTGTGCCATTGACTTCTATCTCTTTTGGAGTAAAGGAGTATTCTTTTAGTTCAATGTCATCTGTTTCCAGCTCTTTTGCCATAACCGCTTCCTTTATTTCTTTGAAATATGCTGTTTAATTCGACTGCATTATCTTCCTAGCCCAAAGCCATCATCTCTTGCCTTTGAGTGTTTTTTCTCCACTCTGTTCACGACATCAATCGCCTTGCTCTTTGTCTCGACCTTGCCTTCACGGAGAATTTTCTGCGCCTGCCCGATTTTCTCCAGGCTGCCAGCTATCAGCATTTCTGCCTGCCGCAACGCCCTTGCCTGAACGTCCAGCCAGGTTTCTTTGGAACTCGGCTGACTGCCGATTGATGTAAAGCCATCGCCATAATCCACATAGCCAAGCTTCTTAAGTTGTGATGGAGTACAGTAATGCGCTGCAATTTGCGAGTCGTCAACGATGGCAAGTCCGCTGTATGAATACTGATTCCAGTTTTCTGCGCCGTTCAGAAGCTCCTTGATATTCTCTTTTTTAAATGAGGCGTTTTCGCCATGCCATTCGATGTATTTGTCAAGAAGGTCTACAGCATCTTCTTTTACAGCCTCAAGCCAGCGTGAGGAATGTTTTGCCTTTAAGTTTTTGATGTGATTCTGCACATCATTCACAGTGATTTTTTCATTTTTCTGTTTCTCGCTCATCTTTCCATCTCCCTTTCTTTTGATTTTGAAGCTGACTTTCTGTTCATTTCCTTAAGCACGTCCTCTTCCCTTTTCTGCGGAATCCGTCCGTTCCTGCGGCAGATTTCATCAACTTCCCTGTTTGTAAGAATTCTGTTTACTTTTATCGCTCCGGTGATAATCCATTCCTCAGTATTCGGGTCAGGATTTGTCCTGTAGCGGTAATAGCCGTTTTCAGGTATTTTCTGAAGCCCTGCGTAACTGTGCCTAAAAGCTCCGCTTTCTGTCATTCCGGCTTTCATTGCGCTTTCCTGATAATCAACATCGCAGGCATACTCGCATTCAGCCCACACAAATTCACGTGGAAAAAGCTCTTTTTTTCCGTTCAGCGGATTTGTTTTTTCAAACTGCCTTGCGATTGGAACTGTCCCAAGATGCCAGCCCGGCCTGTAGGCAAGAAAGCCCTTTGAGCAGTGCGTTCCGTTTCCGCCCTTCTCAATCTGGGGACGGCCTGTTTTTGTAGTTCCTGCAACATCGCCTGCGGAGGCATCTATCCAGCAGCCGACCGGCGTGTCCGCTCCGCCTGGATTTGCAACCATCGGCGGATAAAGCTTTCCGTTTTTCAGATAGAAAACCTTGTATCCGACTGCGGTTTTCTTGGGAATAACTTTTGAATGTTTTACTTCTCTTTCTTTTTCCTCGAAAAAGATTTCCTTTCCAAGCCTTACAGCCTCTTCATATTCAATTTTTGCGCCACGGCTGTCCTTCCAGTCGCTCATAAAATAAACCGAGTCGCATTTTTTTAGCGCAAGCAGGTCAAGCTCCATGAAGTCTTCCCAGGAGAACATATTCGGATGCTTTGCAGGATTAAAGACAAGAAATCCTTTTTCAGTCAGCTCCTTTTCCTTGCCTGCGAATTTCTGCATGAAATTCTCGTCTCCGGAAATTTTCCCGGAAAGGTACAATCTTTTTGCTTCCATAGCTTACTCCTCTTTTCTCTCATGAAACTTTTATCTATAAGTTGAGCTTTGAGTCCTCAAGGATTTTGCTTCTGTACTCAAGAGGCTCAATATCCTTCTGTGCATTGAAAATCAGAAAACGCTCGCCTGTGCCATCGCTGTACCGGCAGCCTTTTATTCCAAAGTTCCACAAAAGAGACGAGGACTTTGCCTTGTCATGCGTGACGCATTTGCTGTTCACAAAATTGAAGAAATCAAGCCCGGAAGGAATTTTCATAATCAGGTCATGTTTTTCCTGGGCAAATTCTCTGAATATCCTTTCGCTTTCAGTCCTGACATCTTTCCCCTCAAGGCTTTTGCCCATATTGTTCAAAAGCTTTTTTGCCTCGAATACAAAAAGCGACGTCAGAAATTCCTTGTTCATAAGAACGTTCAAAACATCGTCGCTCTGCTCCTTCAGAGGCTTGTCAATATCAAGAAAAAAAGATTTTCCGGGAATATCTATAAGAATCCAGTTGTTGTATGACTCAACCCCTTTTCGCCTTGAAGTCTCGCCCATGGCGACGTCCTCGCTCAGCGTTACAGGAACTCCGACTCCGAACTGTTTTTCTTCCTTTACTATGTATTTTTCCATTGCGATATATGCGTTCATGACTAAAGCCCCCTTGCGTGCGTTATATTCATCTCTCGCTCACGCTCCCTGTTGTGTATGTTCTGCATAGTTTTTTCATCCGAACGAGAATTGATGTGCTTGTCATCACGCTCAAAGAGTGCGGCTTTTGGAGGGACAATTTTAGGCTTGCTCTTGTCTTCCGACTTTTCATATACATAGCCATAGCTGAAATCCAGGTGCGTCTGTCTTTCAGTAAACATGCTGCTTTCAGCGGCAATCTGGGCAAATCTTGGAGAATCTACATTCGATGTGTCATAAAGATTTTTTATAAAGGATTTTTTTTCTTCCCGGCTCAAAGGCCTGGTTATTTTAAGACCAGTGCTCTGTGTCAAAAAATAGCTGCTTAAAACTTTGAAAATACTCTTTTCAGTGGCGCTGTACTTTTCAGTCACATTCTTAAAGCTTTCATTCACATCTTTTATGACGTCAGTATCTTTCCAGTTAGATGCAACGTTCTTGCGCTTGCTCTCACGCAAATCCTTTTCAAGAAATCCGGTATCATACTCGCAAATGTTTCTGAGCATACTCTGCGACATGACTTTCTTCTGCATCTCAGTCTTGCCATTGCCAGACATATCAGGATTTTTATCAAGGCTTGCAAAACTCAGCGCACGTTTTATGGATTTTTCAGTGAACTGGTCTAAAAGATAGGCTGTCTGGGCGCCAAGCTGATTTTCCACAGCGTCACCATGTGTTTCCTCTCTATTTCTTATTGTATTTGCAAATGCAACAACAGGATTTTCCTTCGCTTTAAGCTCAAGGCCAAGAAAAGCGGCATCTGCGCCAAAAATCCATTTAAGAGACTTGGCGCCGATTTTGCTCGCCTTAAGCTCAAGAAGAACCTTGTTTATATCGCCGAGGTGATAGCCGCTCACTATGTTCATGTTCTGCGGCAAAGGAGTTTCCTTGACGTAAGGGACAGCGCCGTCCTTTATATTTTCCTTCATAAGACGGTTGATTTCCTTATAAATGTCGCCCAGCATCACCTGTATTGGATAAGTCTTGATTTCTGAATTTAAAGGCACACACTCCTCCTTTTTTAAAGAAGATTGCCGCCAAGAATAACACTATTCTATTTTACTCTCGACGGCAAAAAAAATTATCTTTCCCTTTCGTAATCCTTTGGCTGACGTTTTGCTTTTTTCTCAGGAACTTTTTTCTGTTCCTTTGCTTTTGCAATTTCCTGCATACGTTTTTTGTTTTTCAGATAGAGGCTTTCCGCCGAATTTGCAAGCTTTTTGATTGCAACAACATCAAGTTTTCCAGGCTCGTATTCAGCCGTCAAAAGTGCGGCCGCCTTAGCCTTGAAAGATTCCGCCTGCTGAAAAGGGACATAAAGCCTGCGGCCTGCCTGAACCGCATTGAAAACCTGTGCGATATATTGATACGGCTCTTTCGTCTCATCGTTCAGCTTCAAAGGCTCTGTATTCGGGCTCATTCTTTCCATGTCAAGCTCGGCAGGATTTTTCGGCTTGCTGTATGTTGAATCAGGATAATGCTCGTTTATGTACTGAACCTTCTTGTTGAATTCCCTTGTCATGTTTTCCTTGCACCAGGCGACAAGCTTGTCTGAATTTTCAATCTGGGAGATGTTGAACCAGGTGTCCTTGAATGTGATTTTTCCCCAGTCCTTCTCATCCACGGCCGGAATCACAATTCCTTTGGAGCCTTTCATGATCTTGCACTCCACTCCGGCTTCCTGGGCTTTTTTTACAGTATCGAATGTGACAAACCCGGCTGACGGCGCTTTAAGCTCGGCCTGCTTTTCAAGAAGCATAAGCTGCGCAAGGCCTTCGGACTTTTTGTTTGTGTTTACGTTGTAGGCAGGATGAAGACTTATAATTCCGTTTTCGTCAGGAAGAAGAGGACTTGTGCCGTCTGAAAGTGACTTTGCAAGGCTTTCGCCAAGCGTCTTGAAATAATCATAGGATGACTTTTCCCTTTTCTGGAAAAGAGGCATGGATGATGTCTTTGAAATGCCGTACTCAAACTCATCAACCGTTACTGCATTTGCAGCATCTGTTTTTGTTTCCATAGAAACTCCTTTTTTAGGAGTTATGAAAAATCACCCAGCTTCGGGCTGGGCATATCAATCGCTTTCACCCTTCTCGCAGAAAAGGGAATCGGATCGGTCATGTTTTTCAATAACCCCAAATCAATAAGAAGAATAAACTATAACCATACGGAAATAGCCTTGACTGCCTACATTATAAGAGTAAAAAGAAATATAATCAATCACTATTTTTGTTTACGCTACAGCATAATAATTGTATAATCAGTATATGTCCATTCTTGTAAAGATTCCGGCCGGAAAAGAAAAAGCAGAATATTCTCTTTATGTAAACGGAGAAGTTCTCCATAAGCATACAGAATCCGGGCTTGGAACCTTGCTCTGGGTAAGAGGAACGGCTGTCGCCTTTTATTCCGCCTCAAATTCACGCAGGGCGTTGATATTCCAGGAACTTTCAGAATATGACTATGGAATTCCTCTTGAGGAGGGAAAGCTGCCCTACATAAAACAGAAAGTAAGGGTTCTGTACAAGGCAAGAGGAAGAAAAATCGACCTTCTTAAATTCACGCTGTTCAACCTTGAAAAAAAGTATATGAATGATTTTTACAGGCTCGGAACGCTTTACTGGCTTGAGCTCGCATCGTATATAGACTCAATATCCGGCAAAAAGAAAGGCGGCTGCACAAAACGCCAGCCGTATATGCTGACAGACAGATACATCCGCAGGAGGAAAAGGCTTAATGAAAATCTACAAGGACATTCTCAAAGCCCTGAGCATTGACACTGTTTACATCCTTAACAAGAAAACGCTTTATATGTGCATGCCTGTTGAGATAAACAAGGACAGATGGTCTGTCCTGTGCGATTCAGACAGCATCGAAGGAAACTCCGCATTAAAGGTAAAATATCACGGCTCGTTTATCTACCTTGAGTCGATGATAATCCGCAGACCGCAGAAAGACATCTACTCCTTTGCATACGAGGTTCTTATAAACAGCGATGAATTCTCAAAAGACAGCTTCAAAAAGACATTCTTTCATGAGCTTGGCGAGATGGAGAAAAAAAGCGATGCCTGGAACAAGAGAAAGGAGGAGCGCTACGAGATAGGATTTGACGAGGAAAGACAGAAGCTCATCCGGTTCAAGAGTCCGGAGCAGCTTCTCGTCGCCGACAAAATACAGCTTCCGTGCTTTATCAACAACCTGTCGTACTCAGGCGCAAAAGTCACAACGCTTGAAGGTAATTTCCACAAGGACAAGAAAGTATGCCTGAACCTTTCATTTACAAGCCCGATAGAGCAGATTCCTCTTATAGGCACTGTAAAGAACTGCATAATAAAGTCCACGTTCGACAAGAAGATAATCTCAGTCCTTTCGCTCTTCTTTGAGAATTCGCCTGTCGGGTACAAGCAGCGGCTCGACACATTCATATCGCAGCTGAACGGAGAGTAAGATGCTAAGACTTTTCTGCAAGGCCTGCCGCATGGCGGCGTTTGTCATCGCAATATTTATAGCCATATCTGTGCTTTCAAGGCTTCTGCCGGCAACCGGAGCATTTATTGCAAGAATCAGCGCAGCAGCGCACAATATTCTGAGCGGAATAGAGAACTTTATTTCAGGACTTGTAAAATAAAGCGAAAAAACAGAAAGTGCTAGACAAAAAGGTGTAAATAAAAATATAATACAAGACGTGAAAGAAATAGATGCCGATGAATTCATTGCAGAGTCGGAGCGGACAAGAAAAACAAGGGAGACTCTGCACGACTTCAGGAAATTCTCAGACTCAGACTCCTATGTCATAAGGGATTTCAAGAAACTTGCCCAAAAAGGACTTTTATGGCAGTTCATGGACTCAATAGGACTAAAAAAAGAGGAGCATAAGATAAATGTCTACTATCTGATGTACGGCCGGAGCGAGCTTGTGAATGCGCCGAATGTGTTCCTCTGCCGGGAAAACATGCAGCCTGCAAGATGGTACTACAAGGTTGGCGAGAAGCTGCCTGAAAGGATAAGCTTCACCCCGATATATACAGTCGATGACTTCCAGTACAGGAAAACCGCAGGTCTTCAGATGCTTGAGAATCTCAGGGATGAGTACACTTATTCCGGACTTGCGGAAAGATTCAGCATAAACTATTACCAGCTCAAGAACATGCTCTCAAAAAGAACAAATCCTGTCACCGGGAAAAGATGCTACAAGATACTTCCTCAAGAACATTTTGTAATAAAACTCAGGGATGTGATAAATCCAGACTACTGGTTCATCTTTCCGGAGGAGCTTGAAAATCATCTTGATAAATCATAATCAGAGACTTTAGGCACAACTTTTTTTGTCGTTGTTTTCAATTTATTTATATAGGAAATAAATTCAGAATTATTTTTTATTCCAAGTTTTACAAAATAATTATTGAGCAACTGTTGCTTTAATTTTTTTTCAGCCGGATTTGCGTTAATCAGTTCTTCATGAGCTTTTAGAGTCGCCTCTTTTAGCGGCAGCTGTATTGAATACTCAAGTATTTTATTTACATATTCCTTTCCCAGTGAATCGGAATTCAAAGAATATATAGAAGTGTTTTTAGATTGAGAAGCATTTCTCTCTATTTTTAACAGTTTTCTATAGGAAGACGCTAAAATCAATTCATATCTGGATTCCAGTATTTTAGAAAAGAAGTTTTTTTGTAAATCTGTAATATAAGGAGTCTTATCTATAATCTCCGCTATTCCATCAAGCGTCAAGCGTGGATATATTTTTTTCAATGCCCTATTGCAGTCTTCATTTTTCAAAGAACTGATAAAATCCCTGTAATTAATTTTCTTATCATTAATTTTGATAGAAGACAATGGAATTGAATACACCCGATAATTCAGTTCATTTTTGTTTTCAAGTATACCTTTTAATGTACTTTCATCTGCCTGTGGAAACAGTGAACTACCACAATCATAAACAGGCGCAAGAGAAACTGTATTATTTATAGAATCATATAAATACCCCCAATTACCATTATGCCTATCCCAGTTTCCAATAAGAGCGTCAACTATAAACATATCCCAGAATCGTTCTTTCAGTTCATCAAAAGAAAATAAATCCTGTTTTTCAAAAGACTCAAGAATATCAGCCAGTTCTGTTCCATAACCGTTTCTAGGTGAATCAATAATCTGATTTTTCAATCCTGCAAATGGTATAAGCTCAACTCCAGGTTTTCTAAAATCTTTGCATGCAACAACAATCTTCTTTTTGCCCGAGTCTGTTGTATATGTGCCTAGTATGGTTTTTTGAACAGGTATACCTGCAAGTTCAAATATATGACATCCAATGTATTCAGAGATACAGCTGTTTGTATAGCTCAATTCTGTTTCTTTTGTTGGAGAGGCAGGGAATTTCACCATATAATCCTCTCCATCAATAATAAAACATCTTTTGCTGCCATTAGCCCCTAAATACGACTTTAAGCTGTTCTGCCTGCAGCTTGTGAAATCTCTTTCATTGCTTATCATACAAATATGTTCTCCTTAAATATGCCGCCTGTTTTTCTGAAATTTCCTGATCAATTTCAGCAGAATTGATGGAAGCCTGCAAATCGCAGAAATCACAATCTATATGAAGATAAGGCTCCTTATTTTTTATTTTAAGCAGACCAGACTTATAATTACACAAAGACTCTTTCAAATATCCTGGCAATCCTGTTTCATAGCAACTTTCAATTTCCTTTTCTATTTTTATATCTTCTATGAACTCGCCAATGTCAAACATAGTCATCTCCATATATTATAAGTATACTACAAAACAGCTCATAAAAAAAGGAGCACAGCAATTATCGCCACGCCCCTTTTTTGCAGCCAGAGCAAAAAATCTATTCTGACTTTGTAAATGTAAGCTCAAGACCGCTTACATTGAAGAGCAGATTGAACCAAAGAGATACAGACTCAATTTCTGATTTCCAGGTGAATGTTCCGTCATCATTGTCTGTAACAGAGAAGGTCTCTGTGTTATCAATTTCGTTGCCGCCAGCTGTAACCGTCCATTTTACAGTCACCTTGCCGCCGGAAACCGTGTATGTTCCAGAATTTGTGGAGATGTTTGCCTTCGAGCCGCTGTAAGACCAGCTGCCGTCAGAGAGCGTGAACGCACCGCTTATGGCAGAGCCGGTGGCTTCGTATGAATACTTGCCATTTACAGAAGAGGTTGAGTCTGAATCGCCGGAAGTAGATGTCTGTAACAAGAAAGCATAAGCACCTCCATCTTCGTGGCACTCCCAAACACGAAGAGTTTTGTTAGAAACTTCTTCAAATGGATAATTGCTCAATCCTATATACTTATTGTTTACAAAACAATAAAGAACAAATCCCATTCTAGTTTTATGAATCTTATCTGAAATTTCTGTATCAAAGTATAAGTCTTTAGACAAATCTATTTTATATTGCACATCGTCAATTGTAATGCTTTCATCAGAAAAACTTATAGTGTTATATGCATTTCTTTTATATTCAGTTTTCCAGCTTGTTCCAGAAATCTTTGCATATAGCTCCTTCTTCTCTGCTGTGGTATCCTTTACATTCTGATTTCCGTCATCTCCGCTGTCATTCGCACAGGAAACAAAAGAAGCTGCGGCAAAAAGCGCAAGAGCAAGGCTTAAAACCGCTTTGACAGGCATTATTTTAAAAATTTTCATTTTTTCCCTCTTAAAAAGTAATATTTAATCTATCTCTTTAATTATAAGCCATATCTTAAAAAAAGTTAATGGCAAAAATACAACATTCTTGCCACCAACCTTTTTCTTCTTTTATTTGCTCACATTCAGATAATACGAGGCTGGAACCGCATATCCGTAAGACGATGAGGAGCAAGGGCTTTCCGTAATCTTCACAAACACAAGAATCTCCTGGGAATTGTCATTGTTATACTTAACGATAATTCTTCCAACAGGAGTAAGATTATGGCTCTTGCTGCCAAGAACATAGCCGCCGTCGCTGTAATAATACGGAACGGCACATGAGCTCATCGCCTTTCCTGCCTTTTCAGCGGCATAAGCGGCTTTCTGGTCGTTGAGCTTGCGCCTTCTAGCCTCAAGGACAGCGGCCTTCCTGTTCGCCTCCGTAGCGGCGGTGTCCACAACCTTGTTTCCTTCGGCATCAGTTTTGTATACCGTCTGATAAGAGACAGAAGACTCGTCAACGCTTACAGAATCAAGGGCGAACGTTTTTGAATAGAATTCGTCCTTTACTCCTGAAGAAGATGCGAAATATCCGTAATCCTTTGAATGGCTTATAACAAAGCTTGCGCCGGACAAAGAGCAGCTTACAAGGTCGCCCTGCACAGCGCCGGACTTGTCCCTTGAGGAATCCTTTGCGTAGCATGTGACGTTCGAAGTCTCCGGGTCAACAGACGCTGACGAGGAAGTGAATTTCTCATAGGTCACACCGGTGATTCTTGACGTGCTTGAGGAGTCAAGGTTTACTATGCTGCCCTTCACGGTCTCGCCGTCGCCCACAACAATCATTCTCTGTCCGTTGTCAGCATAGCTGTATGAGGACTTTGCGGACGGAACAGATGTGGCGTATTTTTCGCTTATGACAGGAACAAAGAAATCCTCTGTCTGAATATCAAAGGAAATATTCTTTGCCTTTGAAAGCTCCGTGCCGGAAGCGCTGACCGTAACATTCCCATTATATATGCCGTCGCAGGCAAAACGAATTGTGCCGCTGGCTGTATTTCCTGAAACAGAATCAGGCCTTACTGTATAGACCTTTGAATTTCCAGATGACACCACAGAAGAGCTGTTTGAGACCGACAGAGTTCCGGTTGAATCCCCGGACGGAACAGTAACCTTTATGACCGCATCAGAAGGGCTCACCTTGTATTCAACATAAAGAACAGAAGAATCTTTTGCAATGTCTGAAGTTGTAGCCTCCACGTTTGTGCTTGCGACCTTGAAGAACGGCTTTGAGGAGACGGCCGTGCTCTCGTCAAAGAGCTTCCTGTCAAGAATCCATCTCTTGTTTCCGTCAACGGTCTGCGAAGTCCAGTTTCCGTTGGTGTAAGCCTCGCACATACGCTTCTCAATCTTGACGGTTATATTCTTTGATGACTCAACGCCGTTTCCCTGCACGTACTTTATGCTTATCGTTCCCTGGCCGTTCACAAGCTCCCTGTCGCTTGAGTCGCCGCCGCTGACCTTTCTTACAGTAGGAGTGATGTAGCTTGAGATGAGCTTCTGAAGGTAAACTTTGTCGGATGCCATCTCACCGAAATTGTCACTACATTTGAACCAGCCCTTAGTGTGCTGGTAGCCCACAGGAGAATATGAGTCAGGCCTTACAAGGGCAGGATTAGCCTTCAGCTCGGCGGTCGTAATGACATAAGGAATACAGGTCTCGTAAAAGTCCTCAACATTGTCGGTTATATCGGCGTTGCCGCTATGTCCGCCGTTTTTATAATAGAAAACCTCGTTATTGTTGAACAGAAGCTGAGACCATCCCTTGAAATAATGATCATAATGAAGGAATCTTCCCTTTTTTGAGTGACTAACATCTTTTTCCCATCTGACATCCAGAACAGGAACCGCAGGACTGTGAGGAAGCGCATAGCAGCCGTTGTACACAAGCTCCCGGCTTACAAGCCAGTAGTCAACCTCAAGATTGTCAAAGAAGTCGTTTCCGTAGTTGTGCTGCGCCTTGTAGTTTTCCCACTCCGAGCCTGTAACCTCGTCCGGCAAGTCCTTGTAGTAGTCCCAGTTGTGCGAGATGTGGTACACGGTCTGCTTGGAAGAAGAGTCTGCGTCCCATGAAAAATTAATGAGACCTTTTTTTGGAGTCGCATTATAAAGTTCATACAATTTTTGAGAAGACTTGTTAGAGCCAAATATATAAAATGCTTTTGTTTCCCTATCATCACCGGAATGAGTTTTCCAATAGTCATCTTTTTCATAGTCCGGCGACTTGTAGCTTCCGGTCTGCGTGTACTCCGCACTTTTTATCTCCCCGGAAGCGTTCTCGTTTTTAATCTTGAAGTAGAACACAGCCTCCTCGCCGTCGCCGAGCGTAAGGGAATCGACATTGCCCTTTGAGTCCTTCCTGAATTTAGTGAATGCGCCGGAAGCCGTAAGGTCAACCACCTCGATGTCGTAGCTGTCATAGTATGCGCTGTAGTAGAACGAGCGGCTCTCGGTGTTTATTCCGTTCCTGTCGCCCGGAAGAGTTGCAGAAACCGTAATGTCCATCGCAGTCTCCGCATGAGGAACGAGCGAGACTGTCATGCGGCACTTCTCAATTCCCTCCTCTGTAAAAAGAGTCCTTGTAACATCCCCGACTGAAACTTTTGACGAGGCGGCCTCATTTTCAGTATGCAGGGCAACATTTCCGTCCGAAGGAATGCAGGCAAGAATTCCTGAGCCGCTCTTTATGTCAATGTCAAGATCTGCCGGATAATAGACAACGTTGAATGTCTGCACATTGTCCGTGTCAGGACAGGTATTCTTCAAAAGCGTAAGGTTCCTTCCGTTCGCATCCTCAAGGCGAAGCTCCACATCATAGTTCACATAAACCTTGAGCGTAGGAAGGTTCGCAGATGACGCTCCTGCCATGGTCGCCGTAATCGTTCCTGCCGCCCCTCCCTCATAGTCAAGAAGCCCTGTTATGCGAAGCTGCCGCTTTGCCGTGTCGTCCTCGTAGGAAAAATAATTCGCCGTGCTTCCGGCAGGAGCGGAAGAAGATGTCGTCATGAGCGCATACCAGTTTATAGTTGCGTTCTCCGGATTTGTCCTGTAGTTCACGACCTCTGTATAGCCAGGAATCACATGGACTGTGCCAAGCTCAAGCGTAATCTCGGCGCTCGCCTTGACTATGACGACACACCTTGCGGTCTTTCCGTCAGGAAGCTTTGCGATGACCGTAGTCTGCCCGACGTTCTTAGGAGTCACGGTGCATTTAGCGCCCTTTGACTTGCTCACAGAAACTATCGAAAGACCGCCAACCTTGACGCTGGACCACTCGATGTTCTGATAGTCGGAATCAGATGCGTTTGTAAGGGTGGCTGTAAGGGTGAACGAGCCGTCGTCCTTGTAGACGGTCTCAAGATTCGAGCTAAGCTCAATTGTGACAGCACCCTTCTCCTCTACGACTATGTAAAGCTCCGCACTTGCGCCGGTTGACTCATGCTCGCAAACAAGGACATACTCGCCGCCGTAGTTGAACGTCACATAGCAGTCAGAGCCGTAGGCAGTCTTGTCGGCGCTTTCATCAAGAAGAGTAAGGCCTGCATCCTTGTTTTTCACAGACCATTTTAGATTGTATTTTTCAGTGGAGTCGATGTTCTCGCCGCTTATAGCCGCAGAAATCACACGGCTTGTTCCAGCCTCGACTGTAAGGATTGAATTTCCAAGCGACACGACAGGAAGAACCGGGTCAACAACGGCCACAGAGACAAGCATCTCGGCGCTCGCAATCACAGTTCCGTCCCCGGCGACCATGGAAGCCGTAAGCGAGGCATTTCCATATCCTGTTCCGCAAACCCATGCTACAGAATTTGAGCCGCTGACGATACACACGTCCTTATTTGTGGACGAGTAGCGGATTTCATATTTTTCTTCAGTTGACGGAACCTGCAGAGGATAAAAATACAGTTTTTCGGTCGTTATGCTTGCGGACTTTGAGCTGAACGCAAATTCATCATAGCTTGACACCATTACAAGCACGTCCACCTGGCGGCTCGCCTTTGCGTGCTTGACATGAATCTTTGTTGTTCCGCTTCTTCCTGTGGGAACAACTGCGCACTGCTGCGCAACTGCGGTGATTCCCACAATATTGTAGTCATCAGCCCACCAGATAAAGTCCGCTCCGTCGGTCGCCTCGCCGCCTACAAGCTCCGCACTGATAACTGACTGGGATGTGTCATCCGGCTTGAGCTTGAGAATATTCTGTGAAGCCTTTATGTAAACTCCGTCCTCCTGCGAATCCTCGACGACCACCAGAACGGTCTTCGAGTAGCTTGTATTGTACCTTGTGTTGTACACAGTGATATATGTAACGCCAGTATTCAGAGCCTTTACGTATGCGGCGCCGGACACGGCGTTCACAAGAACCATTGATGAGTTGCTTGCGCTGAAGCGGAAATAATTGCTGTCTGAATCAGAATTTCCGCCAACCATCTGTGCGGTAAGAGTCGTGCTTGAGCCTTTCTGCAAGGTTATGATATTTGCGCTCGTTGAAATGTAAGGCCTTGTCTCGACGACTGCGGCATCAAGGACAACAACAATAATCTTCAATGAATAAGGACACTCGTCGTGGGAGACCTTTATCTCAACGGTTCCAGGAGAGTTCGCAGAAAGGAGAGCGGACGTTCCGTTATTGGCAATCACATCGCTGATTTTGCTGTCGGATGTTGTCCAGTGCCATGAAGAAGCGCTTATCGTTGTGCTGTTCATAAGCTGAACAGTCGCAGTCACATAGTTCCCCTGCACGGCGGTTATTACATTTGCGGAAGTTGTTATATAAGGAACAGACAAGGAGTCAGGAGCGTGCTTTACAATGACCACGACCTCCTTCTCAAAATCGGCCTCTGGATGTGAAATCCTTATTTTTGTGGCGCCGTTCTTCAAAGGCTTTATGTAGCAGGTGTTTGAATAGGCAGCATAAGAGACAGAGGCTATTACGCTGTCCTCAGATTCAAACAGGAATCCCTTTGCAACTGAGGAGGAGTCTGATTTTTCCGTATGGTTCAATGAGGCTACGAGCGAGACCTCGTCCTGCCCTGCATAAAGCTCAAACACATCCTTGCTCGCAGAGATATAGCATGAATCCTCGCTTATATATTCATACTGCCTGCCGCATTTAAGATAAACAACAAGCGTATTTTCCGAAAGCGGATGAGAGACTGTGAGAGTAGCGGCGGAGCCTGAAACAAGAGATGTGACCGTCGCACTGCCGCCGTTCGCAGAAATCTCAAAATCAGGGCTTGACACACTCCATTGCGTCGCCGGATAAGAGGACGAGTCAATATTGAAGAAGTCAACGGAAATTTCCTGGGACGTGTTTATGTCGTCAAAGTAAAGCACGTTTGTTGAAGTTGAAAGGTAGCATGTCTTTGCCTCGTCAATTATCCCGGCGTCAACAACATTGACTATGAAAGAGACATCATCGCAGCCGTCGCAGCTTGCCCTCAAGACTGCTTTTCCTGAAGTTTTTCCGACAACAACAGCGCTCTTGTTTCCGTTTTCGGTGTAAAAATCAATGCAGCCCTCTCCTTCAACCACTTTCCAGGTTATTGAAGGAGCCTCATCGAATCCTGATGTCTCAAGATAGAAGACATTCCTGGCGCCTGTCTGAATTGTTGCGCTGGTTGAGTATGAGTATATGGACTTTACGGCGAACTGCTCATAGTCCGCCTGGGTGTCATAGCAGACAACCGTAAACACAACCTGCGTGTCGCAGTCCGGATGGCTTGTCCTCACAGTGCTTCTTGATCCGCCTGAGCCTGAAGCAGGAGCTGTGACGACACATTCCGCTCCGTTTCCAGCAACAGAAACCGCACCGTCTGATTCCCATGCGATTCCGTCCGCATTTCCGGCCGGGGAAACAGAAACCTTAGCCGAAAGGCTCTCTCCGTTCCTTATTGACATCACGGCAGGAGAAGCAAGATTCAGAAAAGTCTTTTCAGGAGCCGCCGCCGTTTTTTCTGTCACGACAACGGTTATTCTTGTAGGATAAAGGGCTTTCGGGTGAGAAACATCAATATACGCAGTTCCAGGAGCCACAGGCTCAATTACGCAGTATGCGCTTTGGGAGGACGAGACAAGGCTTCTGGACGAAACAGATGATGAAGTTCCGTTTCCTGTCTTGTAGTTCACAACCTTGGAAGAGCTTGCGTCATCAGCGGTGTTCGTGATTTTCCAGAGAAGATTCCCGATGTCAGAATTCTCAGCATTCTTCAAGGTCACGTTTATCTGAACCGGCTCGTCATCAACCGTCATCCTTATGTAGTTCTGCGAAGTCGTGATGTACGCCGCCGCATCCGCAGCCTCTGACGCTATGTTCCTTACAAGGACAATGATGTTTCTTGACGGAACTCCGGGATAGGAAACCGTGATTTTCACGCTTCCGGTTTTAAGCCCCTTTATTCCGATTCTGTCGCCTGTGTTCTCAGAAGAGCCGTTATACACTGTATAGTCTATATATTCCTCCGCATTCTCAGAGAAATTCCATTCATATAAGGCAGGCTCAACAGCGCCGGAATAGTTTACAAGTGAAAGCTCGACGGTCTTGTAGCCTGAATCAGAAACCTCAACAAGCGTCTGAGAAGGCTCGATATATGCAGTTTCCGCATTCTGGATGACACGCACAAGGACATCAAGGTCATACATGGCGCCAGGATGGGAACATCTGACATAGCACTCGCCGACTTCGTATGCAACAAGCGAGACATCAAGGCCGCCTGCGCCGCTGACAACAACAGGCCTTGATGAAATCTCGTTTCCCAAGGAATCCACAACGGAATACTCGAATCCGCTCGCATACTCGCTTACAGAAGGATTCACAAGGTCAACGGCAAAGCTTGCGGTATTGTCCTCGCTCAGGTTTATCGTGATGATATTCTCGGTTGTGGTTATATAGGAAGTGCTGCTTCCGTCTGCGCTGCAGTTCACAAGAACTGAATATCCATAGGCTGCTTTCTGATGCTTTGCGGTGATTTTCGCCATGCCGCCGTTAAGACCTGTAATCCAGCAGTAGTTCCCTTCTGTTGAGATTGAGGCGACGGACGGCTTGTCTATAGACCAGGAGAATCCGTCTATGTCGGCTACAGTTCCTCCAAAAAGAGCGGCACTTATCCGCACCGTCTCATTCGGAGCGACCGTAACATAGTCGGAAGAGACGTACACATACGGATTCGTGACCTTTACGGCATACGAATCCTCAGAGACAGTTACGACACAGGAAGCACTGCTTGAGCCGCAGCTAGCCGTCAAAGTAGTGCTTCCGGCAGCAAGGCCTGTTATGACGGCGGAATAATTGTCCGTCTTTGCGAAAATGACAGAATCATCATAATCCCATCTGATTTCAGCCTTGTTCTGATTTTTGGATGCCGCAAGGTTTATTACATCCATTGCGCCCATGCTGACAGATGTCTTTGACTTGTCAAAGCTCAGCGATATATTCTCATCCTCCTCTTCCAGAAATGAGCTTACAAAATGGCAGCCGGAAACAGCAAAGCTCAACGCCGCCAGAAAAACAAAGAAATATTTTTTCAATCCCATAGCAATTCTCCCAAAATTGTGGCGGACTTGAATATCCGCCGCAGACATTTTTTAGTCCGTATATTTCACAAAATAGCTGTTGTCGTCCGCACAAGGGCAGTTGCGAACCTGGACATAGACCGGAATCTTGTAGTTCGCAGTTCCGCTACCTTTGGCATAGTTCGTGTACTCGACCTGCAGATAGCCGACGTATGAAGTCTCCTTCACAGTCTCATTTCTGACTTCAGAAGTCCTGTCGCTTTCAAGCATAAGGCGGTACATGCTCTCCATTCCTGAGATTGTGCTATTGCCCTCTCCATCGGTTGAATACCAGGAAGAGTTCCTTGAAGCCTTGTACTTGTAGACAGCGTAGTCCTTTGTATGGAAAAGCTTGAAATCGTGGGAATTATCAGAGCTGCCTACTGATTTTCCCTCTACCCGATCCGACTGAACCTTTCCATTTCCGTCACGCCGGTCATTTATTGCTGATGCGGAAGAAATAAACGAGACACTTTCAATGTTCACGTTGGAATAGGGCTCGCTCTTCTCATTCACAACAATATCTCCGCTCAGATACTCGCCGTCCCCCAGGAAAATCGTGTTAGTCGAGGAGTCGTAGTAAGAATACTTTGCGTTCTTTTCAATAGACGAATATCCGTTGTTCGAGTTATTTATGTAAGGAACCTGCTTTTTTATCTGGGGAATAAACGTGTGCTTCGGATAATAAACCTGAACCTTTATGTTCTGGACACCGAATTCCTCGCTTGCAGCGGCCACTGACCCGGAAGAGACAATGTTGTCGTTCACGCCCTTTATCTGAATGTTCGCATTGACCTCGCCGTCAATCTCGAATTTCAATGTGCCGGTCACAATTCCCTTTGAGACGGAATCAGCAGAGGATGCATGGGTGTCAACAATCCAGTTGCTCCCATTCTTCTTTCCGTTTGCAAGCCTGAGATTCTTTCCCACAGGCTTTGAGGCGTCCAGGTTTGTAACCACAATCTTTGAGCACGCAGGACGGAGCTCATAGTTCACGTAAAGGATAGTCTTGTCGCCATGAACTTCCTTTGGCGTTGACGAGATAATCGTCTTGTCAAGAGAAAGAAGATAATTATATGAGTTTGCAATGGAAACAGAGTCGTTTTGAAGGGATGCCGACTTCGCCTGCAGAACGGCAGTTCCCTCAGTTGTCTTTCCTGTAACCTCAATCGTTCCCACTCCTTCAGGATAAAGGTACTTCACGCCGCCTGCTGGAGCAGTCCATTCAGAAAGATAGCCTGACGAGACATTGTTTATGTCAAAATAGGAGTTGTCGCTTCTGTACCAGGACGTAATCTTGTCAGAAGGAGGAACGGTTTCCCAGTGCAGAGGCTTCGTCTCGCCCGGATAAAGCTGAAGGCTTGTTATGTAGACCTTGTTCCGCCTGTCCTCCGTGATAACTCCGTTCACCGCCGTAAATGCGGACTCGTCATCGTATATGAAGAAATTCAGTGACGGAGCTTCCGAGACAACAACCCTGCATGAAGCCTTTGAGCCGTTTGAGGGAATCGTGCACCAGACTGTGGCCGCTCCCGGCTTTTGGGCATAGATATACGCCCTGCTGCCTGATGTTGTGAACGTGAAGAAATCCTGTTCAATACCGGGATTATCATCATTCACGACGCTCCACTCAAGCTCCTCGCCTGTGTCATTCTGCACGGTGGCCGTAAGGGTCTGCTTGTCCTCGCCGATTTCAATAGGAAGAGTTGCGTAATTGAGGCTTACAGTCGGCTCGTCAACGCCGGAAACAATAACATAAAGCGTCAACGGATTTATCTTCACTCCGTTCTCATCATCGTGCGTAACAGTGATTGTTGTCTTTCCTGAAGCGTTCGCAACAATCTGAACTGAGTCTCCGTAATTCTTTGCCGTAGTGAAGCTCACAAATTCGCCTGAACCTGTATTTATGCTCCATTTAAGACCTGCGCTGTCCGTATCGGCGGTATTTCCATAGAGCTTTGCGGATATATTTCGCTTCTCGCCCTTGTTCATTGTGATGATGGTGGAAGAGGAGTCCGGATAAAGACCTATATAGGGCTTTGTCTCGTCTTTTTTTGTGACGCTTACCAGAAGCTCCGCAGTCGCCTGGACAGCTCCGCCCTTCGTCTGCAATGTCGCAGTGATTGTGCAGGATTCCGCCCTGCCCGACGAGCTTAAAGCGCCAGGATGAAGCGTGCATACAGAGGAATTGCCGAAAACGGTGCAAAGAGAGTTGTTTGACGACTTGTATGAAACAAGGCAGTCAACACCGGTCGCCGGAACTTCCATGTTCACAAAAGTATCTGTTCCTGTAACAACCTCAACATAAGAGGAGGCGAACGCAAAATCCGTATAATTGCTGATATAAAGGACAATATCCTTCACAGAAGCCGCCTTCGGATGCGAGCAGTGAAGCGTAACCGTTCCGGAGCTCAACGGCTCAATCACACATGACTCCCCTGTATAGTTCATGTTTATCTTGTCATAGCTGTCAGCCCACCACACAAAGTCATAGACATCATCAGCCTCGCCATTCACAAGAACCGCCGTAATAGTCTTCGCATCGTCTGAAGGGCTCATCTTGATTATGCTTTCAGTCATGGTTATATAACATGAAGCTGCAACTTTAGGCTCGCAGATAACAAGAACGGTTCTTGAGCAGCTGGCTTTAGGATGGGAAACGACCACCTGCGTGACGCCCTCCGAAAGAGCCTTGATCTGGGCGGAGTCATTGCTTGCATAAAGAGCGGCAACGGAATTATCGACAATGCTCCAGGTAAACCCAGTCTTGTCGCTTTCCAGTCCGCCCACAAGCTCAGCCGCTATCTGTGCGCTGTCGCCGCCGACGGTGCAGGTCACAATGTTGTTGCAGGTTATGTATGGATCACTTGCCGCAGCAACCGGGTCTACAACATTGACTATCATCTCAAGCGGATAATCGCAGTTGTCGTAGTTCTCGCAGACAACCTTAGCCGTTCCGAGCGACTTTCCGTAGATTACTGCGACACTTCCGCTTCCGACAACCTCCGCCACAGAGCTGTCAGTGCTTCTCCAGACATATCCAGAGATGACCTCTGTATCCGAATTCTTCACCTCAACTGAGACAGACACACTGGAGCTCTCGCCTACAGTAACGACGTTTGAGCCTGTGGTAAGATATTTGTACCCCTTCAGCTCCTCCTCTGTATTCGCCACATTGACAAGTATTTCCTTTGTAACCTCGCCTGCAAGGGAATTCGATACAGTTATGATGCTCTGCCCTGCCTGAACGCCCTTTATATAGCAGGTTCCGCTTGTATTGCCGGTGATTTCGATATTGTCAGAGCCTTCCGTTACATTCCAGAAAAATTTTCCGCTGGAAGTCGTGTTCACAAGGGAGCAGCCTATTGTCGCCGCTCCGCCGTTTATTATATTGACCACATCATTCTCAGAAGCGATGTAGACTATATAGTCATCATTCCATTCATAAAGCTCGCCGCACTTCGCATTTATCGTGACAGAATTCTCCGCTTTCCTGTTCGTGACTTTTATAACGGACTTTCCGGCCTTGTTCGCAGTAAGGGTCACAGAGCTTCCGGGTCTTCCGGCAAGGTCAAACACGCTCTCGCCGCCGGAAGCGGCAACGTCATTCATTGTCCAGTTGGTATAAAGAGCCATGTCGGAGGAGCTTATGTTCACGCCTGTCACAGAAAGAGATGCGGATGAGCCTGATGACTCAATCACGACGGCGTTCTGGTTTGTGGTGAGGTATCCGGCATTCTCGTCAAAAATCTCGGAGCTTTCGCCCTTTTTAAGGACAGTCACGTTGAAAACAACCGGTTCAGATGTCCCCACGCTCGCAGTGACGGTCGCCGTGCCTTCGGCTATGCCGGTCACAAAGGCGGATGAGCAGTAAGCTGAGGAAGCATCTCCGTTTACAATACAGATAGATGAATCTGAACTTGACCAGGATATTCTGTCGGCAGAATCCAGGCCGAACTGCTCTACCGCCAGAGTCTTTTTCTCATCCGCACTTATGCGGAGATAAGTCGAGTCTGCATATATGCCCTTCATCGACTTAAGCTCCTCCTCCGTGTCGGCCGTAAGGACAAGAATCTTCTTGTCCGAAATTGCGCCGTCAAGATGGGCTGTAACATAAGTCTGGGCGCTTCCTGTTCCGCACGCTGAAATCTGGGTTGTCTGCCCTGTTGAAGGAGACACGGAGACCGCAGAGGGGTTTGCGCTGCTCCATTCTATCCTGTTCTCATCCCCATCATCCTGATTGCGCAGTGTCGCCGTAACCGCAGCAGAATTTCCGTTCAAAAGCCTTATCAAAGAATCTTCTGTTGATATAGTCTTTGGATTCACAAGGGCGCTCTCGGAATAGACCTTGACCGCAATCTCAGTGTCGTAAAGGCAGCGAGGATGGGTCACAACAATAGCAGTCTCGCCTGGCGCAACCGGATTTATCACAAGACTGGCATCGCAGAAATCGCCTGATGAAACGGCGCTTCTTGAATCAAGGTCTTTCACATATCCTGTATGCTCCTGAACCTCCACAATGCCGTTGGATGCGCCGCCCTTTATATACCAGGTGAAATTTGAAGTCTCATCGCCAACGTTGTCCTCTCCGTCAATGCCGCCTACAAGCCGCACGTTCACCGTAACCGCACTCTTTCCGACCTGGGTCTGGATATAGTTCTGGTCTGTGGTGATGTACATTGAGGAGTCTATGGCGGAGCCTGCCTGCTTCTGAAGAATGACAAGAACGTTCCGTGAATACTCGGACTTCTCGTTTGAGCAGCTGATTTTGAAAGTGCCGTTCCTCTTTCCCTGCAAGCGCAGGGAGTTTCCTGAGACAGTATAATCGCAAAGGCTCAGGGCGCTGTCCGGCACAGTCCAGACAAAACTCTCCGGATCAACATAGCCGTCATAATTCTCAAGCGTTGCATAGACGGTGTAAGGAGTGTCGCTGCCTTCAACAAGCAATGTGGTTTCTGAAAGACCTATATAGACATTCTCAACAATCGTCGTAACCCGGACGATAATATTCAGGTCGTATGCGGAATTCTCATGTGATACCACAATCTTTGCGATGCCGTTTTTAAGAGGAACAATCTCAGCCGCATTCAGATTGGCGCTCAGCGAGACAACCGACTCTGACTCCTCGTCCGCATAGCTCCATTTAAATCCGTTCTGATATGCGGCGTTCAGCGGATTGACAAGATCAACTGTCACTGTCCTTGAGGATGCCTCGTTCTTGTTTATTGTGAGGACGTTGAAATCGGTTGTTATGTACGTCTCGGTAAGCCTGTCGGTATAGACGTAAACCACAAAAGTATACTCATACTGGGCTGACGGATGGGAGCAGACAAGCTGGGTGCTTCCTGTCCTGTTCGCCGTAATGACGCAGTTGTTTCTTGAATATGAGATTGAGGCTACAGATGTATCCTTGATTTCCCAGACAAAATCCTCCATGTCAGCGACACTTCCGCCATAAAGAGAGGCGGAAACCGTCGTCGTATTGCCCGGCTGAAGCTGCACCACAGAATAGTTCGAGTATATATACGGATTTTCCGAAACATCATCTCCGTTTGAGACAACAGAAAGAAGGCAGGTCGCAACAATGCCGTTGCAGCTCGCCTTTATGTATGTGGAGCCTGCCTTCAATCCGGAAATAACGGCTCCGAAATTGTCCGTCCTGCATGAAATATATGACTCGTCAAATTCCCACGAGACCTTGCACTTTCCCTGGTTTACCGAAGGCGACAATGCAAGCTTGAGATACTCGCTCTCTCCGACATTCACTGTCATAGCCGTGTTGTCAAAGGCCACAGAAGTTATGCCGGAATCATAGTCCTTGGTGCTTGAAATCTCCTCTCCGACCGAGGTGAAAAATTCGCATCCTGCAAGCATCGCAATCAACAGCGGCAGCAGAATTCCCTTAAAATATCGCATAGACTTACTCCTTTATTATTACCATTTTTATTTACTCATAAAGCTATAAAAAGAACATCACCATAGAAACACAGAACAGCACTGTAGATGCAATGAGAATACTTATGTTGATCGGACTGATTTTTTCATGATTCCTTCTTGATCTTTCTTTTTTTTGATTTTCAGTATTTTCATTTTCCTTCATTTTTGTTTCCTCGCTTTTATATGATTTTTCTGGCTTCAGATAGCTGTCCGCCTCAAAAAACGGCTGCGACAAGTCTTCAAGCCATTCAATTTTTTTCCACATATCCTAACGCCTGCGGTATGCCTGTGTGACAGGAATATCCTCGCACGGAGGAAGGCTCAGATTCTGGTTCACCACAATGTTTATTTTTGTTCCTGCCTTGATTTTTATTGTAGGCTGAACGTTCATCGCGCGGTCTATGAGCTTGTCCGCAAGCTCCATTGTGACTTCCTGAGAATTTGCCATCACGTTCTGGACATAAGGATTGTCTGTATTCCCAAGAGCGCTGTCGAACTCCGAGTTGACGATTGAAAAGACGCTCATAAGACCTATAGCCTTCAGATAAGCCATAGGATGATCGTTCACAAATCCCTTTAACCCTGACGCTCCCTTCGCATCTGTTCCGTTCATTGAGCCGAGCTGAATCTGGTAGCCGTCCGGACGCACAAGAGTATGCCAGGCGACCTGGACACGGTTCTGCGAATATGAGATGCTTGAGTTGTATGTTCCGTAGACAATGGAATTCTGAGGAATCAGCAGAAATCTTCCGTTCTGGGAGCTGTATATGTTCTTCGCTATCCTTGCAGTTATCTCGCCTGGAAGGTCTGTGTTCAGCTCGCTTGTCAATGTCGCCTCGAATATGGTTCCCTGCCACAAAGTGTTGAAGCTAAGGAATTCGCCCTGTCCGACATTTTCTCCGTTGCGGCCATTGTTATAGAAGGAATTTTTTCCTGACTGGTCGTTCTGGACGGCATAGGAGTTGTTCTGGCCTGTCGCATTTCCGTATGCCTGGGAGTACGCTCCAAGAACACTCTTCACATATTCGTCTTTTGACGGAAGCGTATAGCTTGACGAGGAGGAGCGCCGGTTTCCCTGCGCAGTGTTGGCGGCGACAGTCTGCTGGTAGTCTGTCTGATAGCTCTGCTGGCTCGGTGTAAGCCCCTTGATTCCTGATATTGTCTTTCCGTGAAGGCTGTCGTTCCTTGTGTCTGGTATCTCAACCGTTGTGCCTGCTCCCTTTCCTGTGTTGTAATTTATGTTGCCAGGCACATACGGCTTCTTCTCGTCTTTCTGGATTACAGGAGGAATTTCCTCATCATCCTTTTGGGATTCAGTATTCTGAACATTCTTGTCCTCGTAGTGCTTTTCAGCGCTTTCCGAAGGCTTTCTCTTTGCAAGGGATGCGTAGTCCGTTCTGGCTCTGAGCTCCGCAACAGGCTTTCCGCTGTTTCCGCCCTTCTTTTTCGTTCCGGAAGGCATAAGGAAAGTCACGATAAGAATAAGCCCCACAACTATGATAATAGAAGAAAGAAGCAGCTTCTTGTTCAATACCTTAGGCTTTGCCCCTTTGGGCATATCCTTCTCGGCATCGGAGGCGGACATCTTCTTCGCAAAGCTTGAGTCCTCCTCTTCTTTTTCCGCAGTGTTGCCGCCGGAAGGCTGGTTATCAGAAGCGGCTTCAGAAGTTATTTCCGGAACATCATTATCAGAACCGGAATTTTCTTTTCTCACATCCACGTCTTGCACAGAACCATGCTCTTCAGGAACGCCTTCATTTTCATTTTCCGGCTTAAATTCGTCCTTTGCCGGATTTTTTTCTTCCTCCGGCTGTGAAAACTGCCCAGCGGCAGTTCCGTCAGTCCTAAGAAAGTCAGGCAGCTCGATGTCACCGTCGGTGTCCGCCCCCTCGCTGTTTTTTCCGCCGTCTTCAGATTCCGACTTTTCAGCCTTGCCGTTCAAGCCGGAATCATCGGAATTTTCTTTTGCATTCATGCTCTCGTTCTGAGAAGCGGCATCCATGCCGTCAAGAAAATCATCATAAGGATTGAATTCCGAAGGCTTCTCATTCATATTTTCCGGAGAGAATTCGTCCGAATATTCTCCGACATTTTCATCAATCATCACTGCTCCTGTATTCCGAATAACCGCCATCTGAAACCGCCTCGCCGCCAGTTCCGTTCATGTCTGTTTTTTCCAGGCCAGAAAAAACTTTCTCTGAGCCCTGCTCTGGCGCAATCATCTTTCTGTCAAACGCCGCCGAGAATCCGAACATTCCGCCGAAATAGACAAAGAACAGCAGCGCACAGCCGAAAGCCACGGCCGGCATCATGAAGCAGTTCGGATACTTCACAAATTTCGGTCTTATAAAGAAAAATGCAATGCTTGCCAATGACAGGATGAATTCCGCACCAAGAAACACAAGGGCAAGCCCTGTGTGATAGCCGTAAAAAAGAAGCCCCACATACACGGTGAACACCGGCGCAAAGACAATCTTGAGCAGCCTCGCCTGCTTTTTTCTTTCCGGGGAAACGGTTCTTTCCCATTCCTCGTCTTTTCTTGCACGCTCGGCGGCAGCCTCCTTCATTTTCTCAAATATCGCCTTGCCCCTTTGAGTTTCCTCAAAAGGAACAAAATTTTCCTTTTTTCTATTCAAGATATATTCAATAAGCGTCACTGCTCGCCTCCTTCCACTTTGGAGCCAGTTTCCGCATCTTTTTTCTCAACGATTATGTCGTCGCTGTGGAGCATGGTCTCCTTCTGGAGCTTTGAGTTGTACACGGACGTGAACGAGTTTTTCCTGTCCGGCGGCGGAAGCTCTGCGTCCGCATCCTCGTCAAGGGTAATCTCGCTTTCTTTTTCGGCCGCCTTTATCCGGATGGGCTCCCTGTACTTTTTCTTTTTGATGGTGACTTTCTGCTTTCCAACACGCATTGTGACCTTCTCGATAAGCTCGTTGATTACAATCACGTTCTTGCTCACGGAATAATTGATCCGCTCATTCCTGTTGTTGAAAAGAACCGGCGAAGTCATGTGGAGAACGGTCTCGTCCATAATGATGTAGGTATGCTTTCCGTCATCATACACACGTGTCGGAAGCCAGTACGGCTTCTTGAAAACCGAATAGCTCATCTTGTAGTCGAACGAAAGATATGCGGGATCAACGCCGACAGTCTCCTTCGAGAGCCTGTTGACCTTGGCCTGCATCGCATCCGACTTCACAGTGAACGGCATTGTGTTCGGATATTCCCATCTGACCTGCGTCATGTAGCAGTCCTTGAAGGATTTTAAGAGCATGTGGTACACACGTCTGTCAGTTATGATGATGAACGACGTCACAAGCCCTGAATACGCAGGCTTCAAAAAGAAGTGCTGCGTGTCCACACCGCCCTTCTGCGACACTCCTGCTCCTATTTCCCAGACCTTCTCCTCTGAAAGAAAAGGCATCTCAATCACCTGCTCGCCCGGCTCAAGAATAAGGTCTGTGACACGGTACGGCTGGCAGTAGATTTCGTATGTGAAGTCATCGTCAAAGTCGTAGTACATCGTGCCGTGCGTCCACTTGTCCGGTGTCTGAACGGCCTCGTCCGTGCTCCGCCTCGCCGCATCCTTTCCCTTCAAGTCAGGCTTCTCATCCTGCTGAAGCTGCGGATAATAGACCGGCTTTTCCACATACACGACAGTCTTCGGAATATCAACTTCCTTTATTCTCTGCTGTATGAGATACTCCTGAGTCTCGTCGTAGACAGCCTTCTCTTCGTCCTCCAGCCTTTTATATCCGGAATCCGTCTTCCCGGATTCAGTTCCCATCCTGTCAAAGTCAACGGACTTGCAGGAAACAAAACCAAGGGCGCACACAAGCGCAAAAACCAGTTTTTTCATTGTCCTAATATTCTCCATTTTTATTTTTTCTCCACTTCCTTTATGTCAAAGGAAGTTATGTACACGCCAAGAGGATTCAAGTCCTTTGTCTCTTCCGTGACCTCAAAGTAGTCAAGCGTCACAAGGGCTGAGTAGCGCTTCCGCTGGCTCTCGTACCCGTTGCTGAACCGCATGACATCGTAGTAAATCACATACGTCCTGTCCGTCTGCTTGAGCGGCTCATCCATCTTCACCGTCTGAGTGTAGATTCCGAGATAGTTGAACGGATTGTTCTCCTGGAAGAACACGTCAAGCTGGTTTGAGGCGTTGCCCTGACAGATGTTCTCGCACTCACGTATGTACGAATTCTGCGCATATTTGTCGATTACCCAGGTGTTCATGTTGGAAATCAGCTTCTTTACCTGTGAAGTCTTGTGCTGCTCAGGGATGCTTGTTTTTCCCCAGTTTGACTTCTCAACCCTTCCCACATAGGTGGCAGTTCCGTTGGTGTCAACCGTGACGATTACAGGAACAGTCTTTGGAAGCCTCACCGCATAGAAGCAGATGAAAAGAGAGATGAAAAATGACGAGAGGGAGACAAGGGCGATAATCTGCCACATTCTTGCGTTTTTCTGCGACAGCCCCTGAATTGTGTCTGCGGCGGCGACCATTTCCTTGTTGTAGCCGTCGCTGTTTTTTGGTGAGTTTTTCTTTGTCTGGGAGTTGAACGGCGTAGGAGCCGCATCTCCATCCGAGAAGAAGGTTTTTAGACCAGCCATGTATTCTCCAATTCTCCTTACACCAATCCTAAGGCCGCCGCCTGAATTCTTTTTCAGAGCAGCAGCCCCTTATTGCGAAAGACCGTGAGTCCCATCGTGTGGTATTTTCAAAAGACCCATAATCTCTTATGCAAAGAGTAAAATCAAAAAATACATCCGGAGAGATAAGATGTGATTAAAGAGTAAATAAAAATATTATATTTGTCAATATGAATCAGCTTATTTTTTTATGCTGCCAGAAGTGGAAATCTAAGATACTGTATCGATATGCGACGCCATGCTTTCCTGCATGGTCATGAGCCACGCCTGCCGTGGCTTTTTTTTTGCTGAGTTAGTAGACAATTTTATCTTTCAAGGAAATCATCATACGACTTTGAAGATTTTTTTTCTCTGCCAGTCGATTTACCTTCCAGTTTTTTTATATAGGCTACGAATTCCTTGTTGCTGTTTATTCCATGCTTTTTAAGATAAGTGTTCAAAAGCCCTTGTTTTGCTATTTTTTCTGAGTCTGACTGGCTCATATTTATAAGCTCGCCATGAGTTCTTATGACCGCTTCTTTCAACGGCATTGTTTTCATACTGTTTAATACAGAGTCAACATATTGCCGTCCGAAAGATTCTGAGCCAATCACATTTATACCAGTTTCAATTTCCGAATCTAAAGACAGCTCTCTTCTCAGAAGCTTATTATATGAATGCTCAAGAATAAGCTCCTTTCTTGCATTTATTATAGACTTCAAAAAGTCTTTATGTTTTTTATCAATAAAAGGAGTTTCTTCAATTATTTTATTTATTTTCTCCATGTCTATCTTAGGATAAATTCGCTTTAACGCCGCATTGCAATCATCATTTTCAAGTGATGATATGAAATCAAAATAATTCAGCCGTTTCTTGTCAACTTCAATGGCAGAGGTTGGAATCTCATAAACCCTGAACATAAGCTGATTTTTGTCAGAAAGAACTTCTTCGATAGTTTTCTCATCCGCTCCAGGATTCATTGAGCTTCCGCAGTCGTATATAGGAGCAAGCCGCACAGTATCAGACTCAGGGTCATAAAGACTTCCCCAGTTGCCATTGTGCCTGTCCCAATTGCCAATCAAAGCATCCGCTATGAACAAATCCCAAAAGAAATTCTTTAATTCTACAGGATTATAGTCTCTCTGTTTTTCTATTGTTTCCATAATGCTTGCAAGCTCCGTACCCTTGCCTTTATTTATGGAATCCACAATCGTATTTTTTAGCGACGCAAAATCCTGCAGCACATATTTGTTTTCCGTAAAGTCCTTGCAGGCAACCACAATCTTATCTTTTCCGTTGATTTTATAGGTTCCCAAAATGGTTTCCTGGGTTTCAAAACCTAATGCAGCCAAAATATGACAGCCTAAATATTCTGATATAGTTCCGTTCGTGTAGCTTATCTCGGGATTTCTCTTTGCTACAGAAGGAAATTTCAGCATATATAATTCATTGTTGTAGACAATGCTGAGCTTGCTTCCATTCATTCCTGCATAGGCTTTCTTTCTTATTAGACAATCTGTAAAGTCAACCGCCTTGCTCATTTTTATTCACCTCTCTTCATTCCCAGATACTTTTCCCTAAGATACCAGGCCTGCTCGCAGGAAAGCTCTCCTTCAACCTCAAGGACGTTTATACGGCTGTTCAGCTCATAATAATAGCAGTCGAGGCGGTAGTCTGGAGTTCCCTCGTTATAAAGGCGCAGGCTTTCTTCATATTTTCTTATGGCTTCAAGCATATCATCGGAAAGCAGCGTTTCTGTGCAGGAAAGAGCCGTCTCCTTCCGAATCTCGCTCACAAATTCTTCTATGTCAAACATGCAAGCCCTCCTTATTTTCCGTCTTCCCGACGCATGACCTCGTCGGCATGAATCCAGTATTTTTGCTCGATTATCTTCCAGGAGTTTCTTGACATGACACCGGCGGCGACTGCGTTCTTTGCGTTCACCCAGAGGTCGTCCAGCCGGTCGTAGTACGCCATATCCATTCCCTTTCTATCGTATTCATCAAGGTCTTCTAAAAGACAGAGTATATTCGAGGGTGCGTCCTCCGGCGTTTGTATCGAATGGTCTATGTAGCTTTCTGTATGGTTCATATTTTTTCCCTCACAAAATCAGCAGTTTTTGCTCAACTGCTTTCTCCCATAAATTCAGCAAGTGTTTTTGGAATAACACCTTGTCTAATTTTTTGTCCGCAAAATTCTTTATACAATGCCTTTAAAGTTTTTCGTTTTTCTTTATTTGCTCCACTTTTATAGGCAATACCTATGATTGTCTCAAAGCCAACAATTTTAATTTTATTTAAATCCGCTATTTCATTACAGACATCGCAGGCATCTGAATCTTTTGAAGAAAAAAACGGAATATTGTAATAATATGCATAAGCCAGAGAATGGACTTCTCCCTGATTTTTTGTTTTTGAAAAAGGCGCATACATCAATTCATGATTATGAATTTCATTAAAAATTCTCATAAACTCAGGGTCCGCATCAAACAAATCTCTATCACTGACAATTTTTATATTCTTGCCAACGTGTTCATCAATCACATTTCTAGTATCAGAATCCAGCTCATTATATACAACTTCATGAAGCAAAATATTTTCAAAATAAGAAAGCACATCATCCATCCATATTCTCTTCATATTTTCAAGAGAATACTCTGGTTTTGTATTACGCTCATCAATTCCTGCCATAAAAATGCAGGTATCAATAATGATGGGCTTGTCTTTTTCTATTTCAGAATATTTATTTGTCATTTATCAACCCACCCCTAATTTGAGTTTCTGATAAATCAAATTTTTCTATGATTTTATTAACAGTTGCATCATCAAGGCGGCCTTTGTTATAAAGAAATGGAACAAGATTATAAAGCTGTTCATTTATATAATTATTTTTCTTGGAATATAATTCAACCAATGCTTTTTTTTCTTCAATAAGCTCTAAAAGAATATCTTTTATGTCTCCATAATGTTTCAAAAGAAAATCTGTGCTGAAAATATTTTCCTCCCTCAATCTATATAAAACAGCTTTTAGCGGAATTGCATATTTAAATACAAGCGCAAAACAAAATGCAATCTGCTTTACAACAGGCTGCTCGTCAAACTTTGTTTGAAATTTTTGAAATTCTTCAAGCTCTACTTTCAAGGCTTCTTCTGAAAGCAAGAATTCCGCCGCAAAGCGGTTTGCCTTGATTTCTTCCTTATCATTTTTATCAAAAGAGCATACAAAAGAATCTCGTGTAGTTCCATTGAAACTGAACTGGTAGTGATAATATTCATGTGCAGCTGCAAACACCTGATTGATAAGAGGTTTGTCGCTGTTTATTATAATGTACTTTCTTGAAGACTTGTTTGAATATTTTATAATCATTGCATCTACACCAGAATTCTTAAAACTCTGAAGCTGAAAAACAATATCATCATTTTGACTCATAAGAGAAAAAATATTTACGCCGATTGGAGCGGTAACGCCATAAGTTCCACGCAAATCCTTTGCCTGCTTTTTCAACTGTTTGATTTCTGATGAAGACAATTCTCCATTGCCAAAGGTGTATTGTTTTTGAGAAAGATTTGAAATGATATTATCAATATTAGCATCTGTCGATTTCATTTACTAACCCTGTCATATAAAGCAAACAAATATTCACGCATACCTATTTTTTCAAGAGCGTCAGAAAGACTTTCCCTGTCAGACTCCGCAATATTTCCCATCAAATAGGCAGACGGCATATCATTTTCCGAGTCCCAATATTCTTCAGAACGGTGGTTTGTTATGCGGCAATAATTTGCAAAAACCTCTTTTGAAGGAGCCCGTTTCCCCTGCTCAAAAAGAGAAACCAATGTATGGTTATCCAATTCCAATTCACGAGCAAATTCAGACTGGGTGAGATTATTATATTTACGATATTCCTTAACATCTGTTGAAAATTTTTCTAAATTAAACTTCATGTTTATTCTTCCTTATTCAATAATTATAACATATAAATCGGTAAATGTTACAGGTTGCAACATTTTTTATGATAGAAATTCAACTTTTTTCTTGTTTAACTCGCCATTGGCTATTACCTGTATAAAAATATGAAGTCGGATGATTTGAGAAAACAGAAAGAGCTTGACCAGTTTTACAAGACCTGCTTGAAATACAGTTATGAGCAATACAAAAATAACAAATAAAAAATAATCCTTGATTGTATATACAAAATAGTGTACACTAATAATAAAAAAGGAAACACGAATGACATTTGAATGGGACGAGAATAAAAATAAAGTCAACAAGAAAAAGCACGGTGTATCATTTGAAATGGCAGTGCGTGTTTATCTTGACGACAAGCGAATTGAGAAACTTGATATTGAGCACACAACTCTTGATGAAGAACGTGTAAACATTATTGGCAAAGTTTCAGATGTCTTAATTTTGTTTGTTGTAGCAACTGATAGAAACGGCAAGACAAGAATTATCTCAGCACGAAAAGCCGAACATGATGAGGAGGTTGAATATTATGAAAACTATGACGCTAGATGAGGTGAAAAAATTGCCACCTCTTTCTGCAGAAGAAGTTGCGGAAGTAATAAACTTCAAGAACACAGATTTTGAAGACTGCCCAAAACAGAGCAAAGAAGATTTAGCAAAATTTCGTCCGTGGCACGAAGCTCACCCCGATTGGTACAAGCCGACAAAAACAGAAGTTCATATGAGGGTTGATACTGATGTTTTGGAGTGGTTCAAGAAACAGGGCAAAGGCTATCAGACGAAAATAAATGCTGTTTTGAGGGCTTATGCGTTTGGGGTGTAGAAAAACCACAAACTTTTTCCTTGTTTAAATCGGCTCCATGTATTAAAATGTATAGCAAAGGACTGAAGGATGTTTGGAAGAAAAAGAGAAATTTACGAGGACATTGACACGGACTGGATAAGGCTCGCATCAAGCCATCCTGAGATTGCCAACGCAATAATGGCAAAGGAGGAGCTTGAGAAAGAGAACCTGAGCCTGAAAAGCCAGATTGCAGCGCTCAAGGAGCAGCTTTCCAATAAAGACAGTCCTTCCGGCTCGATAATCACAGACCCGGCGGTGATTAAGACCATAGAGGAACGTGACAGGCTTGAGAAGGAAAACCTTGAGCTGAAACAAAAACTTGACGGCTTCAAACAGGCCGCTGCGCCTTTTGATGGGGAAACACAAGCAGATATGCGTGCGGAGCTTGATGAGCTCAAGAACCGTATAAGAAGCGAGATAGATCTCTCAAAAAGCCTTTCTGACGC
>ERZ808275.104-NODE-104-length-52104-cov-4.590866_pt1 | contig 52104 bp, 46 predicted proteins | sample MGYA00520894_ERZ808275 | MGnify/ENA primary metagenome ERZ808275 (study PRJEB31516, sample SAMN03275598) | gut metagenome | biome: mammalia-associated habitat; material: feces | host: Papio cynocephalus | place: Kenya | collected 2012-08-03 ... | reverse complement strand
CAATTTTAACTGCAAATAATGATGATTTGGGTATTTTTGTGGAAAGACTTAGAGCAAAAAGTATTCCTTGTGAATTAAAAACTGGGTCAGATATTTTTTCAAATCATGCCGTAAATGTTTTGTTCTCATATATGCAAATGCTTGTTAATCCTGAATTATATTCACAAAAGATTTTTCAAATTTTGTTATCTCATCCATTTGATATTAATCCAAAAGATTATCAAAAAATCTTTGAGAGTGTTTCTAAATACAAAACACCTTTAGAATGTATGAGAAGTTTTAAGGAAGAAGATTTTGTTAATTCTTTTATGGTGAAAAGATTTTTAGAAACTTACGATTACTTATCTTCTTTCAAAAACAATGAAAGCATTAGAAATACTGTTTTAGAAATCGGTGCTAAAACAGGTATTTTTGATTACTATTTGAACTTTGAAATTAACCGTTCTCAAAATATTGCAAGTTTGAAAAAACTTGTGGAAGAAGCTACTGTATTTTCTGATATATACAAAACTTGTTTCTTGGAAGAATTTGTTGAATATTTAAATATTCTGTTAGATGACGAGATAAGCGTTCTTACAGATAAAGCTCCTGTAACTTTGAATGCTGTTCAGCTTTCAACATATCACTCTGCAAAAGGTAAAGAATTTGCATACGTTTATATGCCAACCTTGATTGATTCAAAATGGGAGAAGAATAAAAAATCTAATTCTATTAGCATTCCACTTGCTCCATCTGAATACAAAACTGAAGAAGAACGAAGAGAATTAAAATATTCTGATAAGATTAAAACATTATACGTTGGTATGACAAGGGCAAGACATTCTCTAACCCTTTCATACCCGCTTTCTATTGGTAACAAGCCAAAGAAATTAAGTGAGTTTATAATTAATATTAAAGACGCTTTATCTCAAGAGAAAGCAGAAGCTTATGACGTAGAGTCATATTGGATGGAAGCTTCTAAAACTCTTGAAAAAAGGGATTATGATTACAAAAAAGATTTTGCAGAGATGTTGAATGTTGTGCTAACTGACAAAAAATATTCTCCAACTGCGTTGAATAAATACTTGAAATGTCCAAGACAGTATTTGTATAGCAATTTGTTAGACTTTGACGGAAAAGACGGTAATCCTGATGTTTTAAGTTATGGTACGGCAATTCATTATGCGTGCGAATTTGCTATTAAATTTGCTTTGGGCAAAGGCTATTATCCTGAAAAAAGTGATTTTATAAAAGCTTTTCTAGATAAGCTTTCAGAATTACCTCTATCAAGTTACAAAAATAGAGAGAATATTGAGGGTAGAGGAAAAAATGCTTTAGATGGTTTTTATACTCAAATTTTAAATACCCCTGTGGGTGAATTAAATTCTGTCGAAACAAAATTTGAATTTGATATGGACGGATATAAATTCCACGGTATTATTGATAGAATTGACAAAAATTCAGACGGCACATATTCGATTTATGATTACAAAACAGGTAATGCAAAATCTAAAAAAGATGTTTGTCCTGACGGAGATAAAGAAGAATATTATAACCAAATGGCGTTTTATAAATACATGTTTGAAACTTCTACAGGTAAAAAGGTTTATAAGACAGAGTTTATTTTTCCTGAAGACTTTACAAAAAATCTAGAAGTTCAATATACGCAAGAAGAATGTAATGAAGTCATGGAGAAATACAAATCAGCTATTGATAAAATTAACGCTTTGCAGTTTGAACCAAGCTATGATAAGAAAGCTTGCGAGTACTGTCCATACGTGGATTTTTGTAATAGTAACATTTTATAATACATAAACTTTAATAATAGAGATTAATTGAAAATGTGTGATATAATTTTTATATGGCAGATTCACTTTCAGTTTCATTCCAATATACAAAAGAAGATATTCTAAATGTTGTTATAGAATCTTTAGGCTTTGATGTAAAAAGATGTTGGCTAATGTTTTTAGGCATACTTCTTTTACTTGGAGTCGCTGGATATTTTGTGATGATAAAAGTTTATATGGTAACAGTACTTTTTGTATTGTTTGCTTTAGCTTTTGTTCCTGTTTATATTTTTATCGCTTATTTGAATTTATCTTCTGCTTTAGGGGTTTTAACTGATTGCGTTTATACGATTGAAAAAAATCAACTTATAGCTGGTAGTAATCTTGGTTTTCAGTATTTTGATTTTAAAAATATTGATAGAGTTGTACTTACAAAACCTGTTTTGTTTATCTATGTTACTAAGAAAAATGCATATTTTATCCCAATCAGAGCTTTTAATTCTGAAGAAAAAGCAAACAAATTTATCACCGAATTGAAATACGGCGTTGAAGTTGCTAAAAAAGAAGCAGATGAGGTGGATAAACTTTAAGACTAAAATATTTCAACTTCGCTTGTGTGTAAGTTGTAATTAGCCTTAACGACCATAATTTCTCCATTTTTAACTTTTTCTGCTATGTATGCATCTTTTGTCAAAAGGTCTTTCGCCTGATATTCAACGTTTTGACGAATTGCCTCTTTATGAAAATCTTCTTCTGGTAAGTTTTCATCAACTTTTTCGATAGCTGGATAGATTTCCATCAATATTGATTTTAAATTTGGTGAAACTGTATCAAGAGTTTTTGATTTGTAAGTATCAACGGCAGAATGTACTGCACCACAATTGTCGTGACCTAAAATCATAATTAGTTTAACCCCAAGATGTACTACAGCGTATTCAATGCTACCCATAACTTCTTGAGATAACACGTGACCAGCTGTTCTAATTGCAAAAATATCACCAAGTCCTGCATCAAAAATGATTTCTAGAGGAACTCTTGAATCAGAACATGAAAGTATTATAGCGTAAGGTGTTTGCTTAGAAATCAAAGAGGCTTTTGTTTCTTGGCATCGGTTTGGATGAATAGATGCATTATTCACAAATCTCTTGTTTCCCTCGATTAATCTATCTAAAGCTTCTTGAGGTTTAATCATAATAAATCTCCTTTAATTCATAAATCTAAATTTTATAAGAGCAAAGATTGCTGCAAATCCGTCTTTCCAGCTGATTTTTTTGCCCTCTTCAAACCCTCTTGCAACATAAGTAATTGGAACTTCTTTTAATCTAGCTCCTTGTTTTAATACTTTTGCTGTGATTTCAGGTTCAAAATCAAATCTGTTTGACTTGATATTTAAATGTTTAACGTATTCAGCCTTAAATACTTTGTAGCAAGTTTCCATATCGGTAAGAGTTGCACCGTATAAAAGGTTTGTAATTATTGTAAGCATTTTATTGCCTAAAAAATGAGTTAGCATAAAGTTTTTAGACTTATCAATATTCATAAATCTAGAACCGTAAGCAACATCTGCCTCATTATCCAGTACGGCTTTTACTAATGGTAAAAGGTCTTCTGGGTTGTATTCAAGGTCTGCATCTTGGATTGTAACGATGTCGCCAGTTGCTTCTTTAAAGCCATCTCTAAGTGATGCCCCTTTTCCCATATTCTTTTCGTGATACAAAACTTTATAATTCAAATTCTTGTAAAGTTCTTTAGTTCCGTCTGTTGAGTAGTCGTCTATTAAAATTATTTCCTTTTCTAATCCGTAAAAATCAATGCTTTCAAGCTTTTCTAATATAGGAATTAGTGTGTTGACTTCATTATAGACTGGAATAAGTATTGTTATTTTCTTCATTCAATCTCCAAATAGTTTTGAAATATTATCAAATGTATTGTACAATAAAAACAACAAGAGGATATGATGTATGGTACAAGCTATAGAAAATAATGAAATAATTAACGCAAAATCAATGTTGCAAAGTGCATTAAAAGAGTTGCAACAAGAAAATTATAATCAATGTGAAGTTTTAACTAAAGAAGCTCAAGATATATTTAAAGCAGAAAACTCTAATGGAAATATTTCAATATGCCTTTCTTTGATAGGTCTTGTAAAATATTTAAAAGATTCTAACAATTATCAAAAAGCTTTGACATATTTGAATGATGCAATGTATCTTGCAGCATATAATAATTATTTACCTGCACAATTAGTTTATGAACTATTTTCAGGTATTATTAATTTTAAAGAAAAAAATGTAGATTTAGCTGAAATGCAATTTATGAAAGCTAAATATTATGCAGTAAAAGATGACGAATTTAATTTAATGGGTTTTGTAATAAAATATTTGGACGAAGTTGCAAAACTTAAAAATCAAGAGCCAAGTAACAAAAGAGATCCTCTTAATGCCTTGGTTAAAATTAGTCAGTCTGTTGCAGCTGAAACTGATATTAACAAGCTTTTAAAAGTTATTGCAGAGGCTGTTAAAGAAACTATTAATGCTGATAGATGTACAGTATTTTTATATGATAAAGAACACGATGAGCTTTGGAGTAAAGTTGCTCTAGGTCTTGAAAGTTCTGAATTGAGATTTCCAGCTGGTAAAGGTTTAGCTGGTTATACTGTAAAATCAGGCGAAAGTATCAATATCAAAGATGCATACAACGATGAACGTTTTAATAAAGATATTGATATGAAAACAGGCTACAAGACAAAGACTATCTTGTGTATGCCTATTAAAAATTTAAACCAAGAAATCATTGGTGCATTCCAAGTATTGAATAAAATTGGTGGGTATTTTACACCAGAGGATGAGGACTTGCTAGTTGCAATTGGTTCTTCTGCCGGTATTGCCCTAGAAAATGCTCAATTATTTGAAAAGCAAAAGAAAATGTTAGAAGAACAAAAAGTTGTATTTGATAGTTTTATTGAAACTCTTGCTGCATCTATCGATGCTCGTGACAAGATTACAGCAGGTCATTCTACAAGGGTAAAATATTATTCTTCAATGATTGCTAAGGCTTTCAATTTAGAGCCAAAAGAAGTTGAAATTATTGAAAAAGCTGCAACTTTACACGATATTGGTAAAATCGGTATCAAAGATTCAGTTCTTCAAAAAGAAGGTAAATTAACAGATGATGAATACAAACAAATTCAACGTCACGTAGAAATTACTCACAATATCTTAGAAAAAATTCACATGTCTGATGATTTCAAAATGATTGCAGAAATTGCTTGTGCACACCATGAAAAATTTGATGGTACTGGATATTACAGATATTTATCAAGAGAAGATATTCCTTTTGGCGGTAGAATTTTGGCGGTAGCCGATGTGTTTGACGCAATTACTTCAAAAAGACACTATCGTGACAAAATGCCTATCAGAAATGTTATTAATATTTTGATTAAAGATAGTGACAAACATTTTGATAGAAGTGTTGTGGATAAATTCTTGGCTTTACCAACAAATCAAATTGTTAAAGTATTCTTAACTGAAAATAAATTGGTTCTAAAACCAGAAGACGAAGAATTTTTATCAAAATATAACTTGAGAGATTTGTACAATTTATTGGAAAAAGATGCAGATACTCTAACAGAAGAAGAAACAAAATTTGTTACTTTATTCAATAAATACTATTTAGGACAGGTTGATGATTAAAAAATTAGTAATACTTTTAATAGTATGCTTTATAAATATTTCGTCAGCTTTAGCCGTAACAGAACCTCAAAAGTACTCAATTTTAGATGATTTTTATAAGGCTATGGAAAAATTTAAGGGTAGCAATGTAACTGTTGCCTATGAGGAATTTTCCCAAATCGTTAATGCAAGTCCAAGCGATAATGATTATATAAATATCGTTTTGGCTGGTAAGCTTAGTGATATTGGTTTTTATAGCCTTGCAAATAAAGCTAGAGTGAAAATAAAAGATAAAGAGATTTCTCAAACACCTTTGAAAAATATTGATGAAATATTTTTTCAAACATCTCCAATAGAACCAGAAGATGAAATATATTTAGGCGAATGCTTTTCAGATATTACTTATAACAATATGAGTAAAGAAATTGCAAATGATTTAACCTCAAATTATCAAATAAGAGAAAAATATGACTATGCTGAATATTTAACAGCACTTGCTTGGTATAAAAGTGGTAATTTAGAATACGCAAGTAATCATATCAACGATGCAATAGCAAGAAATCCAAAGAATGTTTCTTACAAATATTTATATGCAAAAATTTTAGCTGATGAGGGTCAAAAGGAGAAGGCTTTTAAAGTTGCTGAAAATATTAAAAAATCTATCATTATGACAGATTTTTATGCTAAGAAATATAAAGAAATAGAAGAATATATTTTGTACAAAAATACAAAAGAAGAGAAACTAAAAAAATACAATTTAGCTTGTTATTACTATTATAGGGATGATTATTTACGTTCTTTAAAATCTGTTCCTATGATAAATGATAAAAATAATAAAGAAAATTCTATGATTTATGCGTTAATAAGTCAAAATTATGTGGCATTAAAAGAATATGAAAAAGCATCATCAAATGCTCAGAAGTCTTACAAATTAAATAAGAAAAATCCAAATGCATTAATTTTGTTAGGTGATTTGGCATATCAAAAAGAAGACTATAGAGGAGCTTTGAAATATTACAAGGATGCGATGAAATATGATAAAACCACATATTATGCTGAGGTTAAGACGGCAGATGCAAGTTTAAAGCTTGGTAGAACTTCTAAAGCACATGAAATTTTAGTAAAAGTTCTAAAAAATTCATCAGACAGTTACAAAGCATATTATTTGGAAGCGTTAATTGAAAAATATAAGGAATTAGCATATTTAAAAAAATCGATAGGCTTAAATTGTGAATTTGCAGACGGTTGGCTAGAGTTGGCTAATTATGAGAGAACAAAAGCTAATTATAAATTAGCTCAGATTTATCTTAATAATGCGTATAATCTTGACCAAAGTTATTACAAATATTATTATTATCAAGGACTCCTTTATAAGAGTTTAAAAGATAAAGAAAACGCAAAATATTATTTTCAAAAATGCAAAAAACTTAACCCAAAATTTACAGAAGTACAGAAAGAACTAAGAAGATGACAGATACAGAAAAGAAGAATATATTAATTGTAGAAGACCACGAATTGACAAGATTTGGTTTAAAAACAAATTTTGAGGGAATGGATATAATTGACAACATTTACGAAGCGGAAGATGCTGATCAAGCTTTAAAACAATTCAAAGACCATAAAATAGATTTGATTATTATGGATTTAGGTTTGCCAAATGTTGATGGTATAGAAACAACAAAGAGAATAAGATTAATTGATGCTAACGTAAAAATTATTATCTTAACTTCTCATAGTGACGAAAAAGCAGTTTTAAACAGTTTAAAAGCTGGTGCTAATGCTTATTGTTCAAAAGAAATCAACTTAAAAACTTTAGAAAATGTAGTAAAATCAGTTCTTGATGGTGCAGCATGGTTCGACCCAAGTATTGCTCATATCGTATTAAGAGCAGCTTCAACTCAACAAGATGCACCGGTTGACGGTCAAGTAGATTTCAATTTGACTGCAAGAGAACTTCAAATCTTGAAACTTATTGCAAAAGGATATAGCAACATCGAAATTGCGAAAGAATGTACAATTAGTATTAATACTATTAAAGCCCACGTTGCAAACATTTTGCAGAAGTTAGAAGTTGAAGATAGACTTCAAGCAGCACTAAAAGCAATCAAATATCAAATTGTTTAAAGGACAGTAAATGGCTGAATTAGGCAAAGTTTTAGTTATTGACGACAATCCTAAATTTTTAGAAGACTCATTACCTTTGTATGGTTATGAGGTAGAAGTTGCTACAGATGGTTTGAAAGCAATGAAAACTTTGTCGAAGAAAAACGATTTTGATATTGTATTGCTAGATGTGATGATGCCCAACATGAATGGTTGGGACGTATTAAAAGAAATTAGAGAAAATGAAAACACAAGGTTGTTACCAATAATAATGACGACAGCTATTAGTGAAGAACAAAAAATAGTAAAAGGTCTAAAAATGGGAGCTGACGATTATATTGTAAAACCATTTGTGCTTTCAACATTACTGGCAAGGATTGAGGCAGTAATAAGACGTTCCACTTGGAACAAAAATGATAGCAACCAGATTGATATTAAAAAAGTAAAATCGGTAAATCATGAAATTACCCCAAAGGAATCTGTTGTGCTTGAACTTTTGACCAAAGGACTAAACAACAAGGAGATAGCAGACGAACTAAATATTACAGAAGTTACTGTTAAGACACATTTGAGAAATATTTATAAGAAGTTTAATGTTAACAGTCGAACCCAATTAGTTCTGATGGCTATGCAATTAAGTTCAAACTAGATTAAAACAGATTAAAGGAGATATTTTAAATGAGTGATTATTCAAAAGACGAGTTAATTACATTAATCCAAGAAAATCCACAAGAATTTAATGAATGGATTAAAGATAAAGAGGATGTAGACTTGAGCGAAGTTGATTTTTCAAATCTTGTTTTGGAAAATGTAAGCTTTGCAAATGCAGACTTGAACTCATCATCATTTGCTGATGCACAATTAACAGAGGTAAATTTTACTAATTGTGATTTAACATCAGTTGATTTTACAAGAACAAACCTTGTTGAATGCGATTTTTCAGAAAGTATTTTACCTGGTGCAGATTTTAGCTATGCTGTTGTAAGTTATTGTAACTTTACAGAGGCTGATATGACAGGTTGTGTATTCCAAGAATCAGATTTAACAAATTCAGACTTCTCAACTTCTGATAACTTATCTGCTTGCCGTTTTGATGAAGAAACAATTTGGCCAGACCAAGATAAATTACCAGAAGACTTTGATACAAGCTATAGCAACGACTTATCATCATTAAAAGACGATGATGATATGCCTGTTCATTCAGATTACTAATGCCACAGTTTTTAATAAATTCAAAAGATATAGACAGCAATATGATTATAATTGATGATAAAGAAAATTATAATCATATTGCCAAGTCTTTGCGTGCAAGAGTTGGCGAAGACTTGCTTTTGATTGATGAAAATGAAATTCAGTATGAAACAAAAGTGGAAGAGATTACTAAAAATTATGTAAAAGTTTCTATTGAAAATTCTTATAAATCAAAGCGTAAACTTGACTATGACTTGTATATAGCGATTAGTCCCTTGAATAGTAATGCTATAAATACAATTTTTGAAAAGCTTACAGAACTTGGTGTAAGAGGGTTTTATCCTATTTATACTGATAATTGTGCTGTAAAAAAAGACGTTATAACAAAAAAAATTGAACGCTGGCAAAAAATTTGCTATGAATCTTTTAAACAATGCGAAAGAGCTGATATTCCTACTTGTTTTGAATTAACGACTATTCAAGAGGTTATCAAAAAAGATTTTGACCATATTTTGTGCTTTACGGAACGCTCTAGCAAATACCAATTTAAAGAATTTTTAAATAATAATAAATTTAAGCAAAATGATAAGATTCTTGTTATAATAGGTCCAGAGGGTGGTTTCTCAAAGAAAGAATTTGAATTTTTTGAAAAAGAAAATTTGAATACAATTTCGCTAGGTGAACTTATCCTAAGAGCAGATACTGCCTCTATTGTAGCGATAGGAAATATTATTTATGAAAATTCCAACTCTTGAAAAACTTAAACAAGATAAAGTTTTAGAAGATATAAGAAATTGTTCTAAAAAAGGTATAGAGGTTTACGTTGTAGGTGGTGCAATTCGTGATTTGTATACTGGAAAAGAAAATTTTGATAAAGATTTAATAGTTTGTGGTGTAGAGGCAAAAAATTATGCTTTAGATTTAGCGGAAAAGCTTGATGCTACTTTTATTCCGTTGGATGAAGAAAACAAAATTTATCGATTAGTTTTGAGCGATAAAAAAACTTTTATTGATATTACAAATCCTATCAATAACTCTCTTGAAGAAGATTTGAAACGCAGAGATTTTACGATTAATTCTATTGCAATGAATATTGATACCTTTGAAGCTATTGATTTGAATAATGGTTTAAAGGATTTAAAAAATAAGAAAATTAGGATGATTGATGAAAAGAATTTTGTCGATGACCCATTAAGGTTATTGAGAGCGTATCGTTTTCAAGCGGTGACTGGATTTGAACTTGATAGCAAAACAGAACATACTCTAAAAAAACACGTAAAATTGATTAATAATCCTGCAAAAGAAAGACTTAATTATGAATTGATGAAATTATTTGATGGTGCTTATACGGTAAAAGCCTTGTTAAATATGGATAAATCAGGGATTTTGTATGAAATCTTTCCGGTATTTTTAGATGTAAAAAAAGTTCCGCCAAATACTCATCACCATTTAGATTTGCTACATCACTCTATAGAAACAGTTAATCAAATACAAAATTTTTATAATATTGCAAAACCTGAAGTTAAAGAGCATTTGGAAAGTGTTGATTTTGGTGGCTTTTCTAGATTAGCTCACTTAAAACTTGCCGGATTTATGCACGATATTGGAAAACCATCTTGCTGGACAATAGAAGAAGATACAGGACGCCACAGATTTATCAAGCACGAGGAGGTTGGTAGCAAATTAGCTGTCCCTATTCTTAAACAGCTTAAATTTTCTAAAAAACAAATTGAATATATCTGTAAAATGATAAAATATCATATTTACCCGTCACATGTAATTGCAACCGAGGTTTTGACAGATAAAGTTAAAATGAGATACGTTAGAAAAATGGAAGATGATGTTATTGAAAATATCTTTTTAGCGATGTCTGATAGACTTTCTGCAAGGGGAAAAGCTATAACTGATGAAGTTGTTCACAAAAACATTTCAGGGCTTACAAATCTTCTTAAATTCTACTTAGAGGTTAAAGATAATCTAGAACCTTTACCAAAACTTTTGAGTGGTGAAGAAATTATGGAGATACTAAATATTCAACCATCAAAAGAACTTGGCGAAGTCGTAAAAGCTTTGCATGAAGAACAAATGAATGGCGATATTACGACAAAAGAGCAAGCTGTTGAGTTTGTGAAAACGTACAGACATAAATAAGTAGGTTGGGTTTGACAAAGCGAACAGTTGAGCTAGAGCGAAACTTGTGAGCTTGTCTCCGTAGTTGACTTTAAGCCGTTAGGCATATTATCTGATTTAATGCCTTACGGATAAAAGAAAACGTAGTGTCCACCCCAACAAAACTTACATCTATGCAGAAAGAGTAAAGATTTCGTAGATTTCGTCGTCTGAAAGTTCTGTAATAATCTTTTCGCCTTCGTAAACTGCCAAATCTGCAAGTTCTTTCTTAGATTTCAACATTTCATCAATTTTTTCTTCAAATGTTCCAAGAGTAATCATTCTGTGAACAAGTACGTTCTTGTCTTGACCGATACGGTAAGTTCTGTCGGTTGCTTGTTCTTCTACCGCTGGATTCCACCACAAGTCGTAGTGAATAACGTTTGTAGCACTTGTTAAGTTCAAACCAGTACCACCGGCTTTTAATGATAAAATCATTACTTGTGAATCTTTATCTGTTTGGAATTTTTCAATAATTTGTTCTCTTTGGTTAACGTTCAATGAACCGTGGAAGAACAATGGTGTTGTATTACATTCATTTTCAATAACCTTGCATAAAATGTCACCCATTTCTTTATATTGAGTGAAGATAAGAGTTTTTTCGCCTCTATCCAAGATTGATTGAACTGTATCAATACATTTTTCCATCTTACCAGATAATTCCTTGCTCATTTCACCAGCTTTTAAGAATTGGTAAGGGTGGTTACAGATTTGTTTTAGAGCAGTAATAAGTTTGAAGATATTACCACGTCTGTTAACACCAGTAAATCCGCTGATTTTTTCCATCATTTCGTTCAATGTCTTTTCGTATAATACTGCTTGTGGTTTTGACAAGTAACAGTATTCGTTCAATACCATCTTTTCTGGTAAATCAGAAATAACGTGTTTATCAGTTTTAAGACGTCTTAATACGAATGGTGAAACTGATAGTTTAAGTTTTGTCGCACGAGTTGTTTCCTTAAATCTTTCAATAGGAATAGCATAACTCTTTTGGAATTCTTTTAATGAACCTAAGTATCCAGGGTTGATGAAATCAAAGATTGACCATAATTCTGTTAATCTGTTTTCTACTGGAGTACCTGTCATGGCAACCTTGATAGGTGATTTCAATGACTTGATAGCAACTGTTTGTGCAGTATCTGGGTTTTTGATGTTTTGTGCTTCATCAACGATAACCATTGACCACTCTTGTTTCTTCAATTCCTCAACATCAATACGCATAATTGCGTAAGTTGTCATAATAATATCAAAGTTCTTTGTATCAAGTTGTCTTTCGCCACCGTGGTATGTTGTAGCTTTCAAATTTGGTGCAAATAATTGCAATTCTTTCATCCAGTTACCCATTAGGGTTGTTGGGCAAACAACAAGAACCGGTTTTTCAAGTTTACCTTCTTCTTTTAGTTTAAGTATCAAACTGATAACTTGAATTGTTTTACCAAGACCCATATCATCAGCCATACAACAACCAAAGCCTTTTGAAACGTTTGTCCATAGCCATTTTAAACCTGTTTGTTGGTATGGTCTTAATTCACCTTTAAGAGTTTTAGGTGGAGTAACTTCAATAGGTTTTGTAAAGTCTTTTAAGATATTAGCAAAGGCTTCATCATAATCAAATTCGTATTGACCTAATTGACCTGACATTGATGCGTGGATTAATTCCATTCTTGTTAACTTAGAGTGATTTGCTTTTGCTAATTGTTCTAAGTATTTTTTGCTTTCGTCTTTGTCGATTAATACGTATTTGTCTTTATATTTGATAAGTCCGTCTGATTTTTCAACAAGCTCGTTAAACTCTTCAAGAGAAATCTTTTCATTACCGATAACGATTTCGTAGTTGAAATCAAGAATATCTGTGAGTGAAATTGGTGATGAACTTGTAGAGTTGAATAAATCTGCCAAATCTTTTGAACGTTCTGTTTTTACTTTTGCATTGATTGAAGCACGAGGAATTATGATATTTGTTAATTCTTCTGGTAAAATTACTTCAATTTGAGCTTTTTGTAAGTAGTAAGCAGTTTGTGTGATTATCTTGTAAACACTCTTTAAATCAAGTGTTAGAGATAATTTGTCTTCGTCTTCAAAAAGTTCTTCAAGTTCTGGCATGTATCTGTTTGCGTAATTTAATTGTTTTTCAACGATTTTAGCAATATCAGAAGAGTTTGCATCAAATACTGTATCTTTTACATACAAGTCGTCTAACAATACAGATTCGCCTGTTTTTCTGTTTTTGATATGAATTTTAAGTTCAAAGTTATCATCATCCATTTTAGAGATTTTAAAGAATGGAATAACATCGTATTTGCCTAGATATAATTCATCAAACCATTGAGCAAAGTTTTCTGCTAGGTTTTGACCTTTTAGCATTGTTTTTTGTTCAAGGTCTTTGATTAAGTAGTGACCAGATTTAATATCTTTAAATCTGTAAGCCTTGATAGCCAAGAATTTGTATAAAACATAGTTCAAGTAGTTGTGAACAAAGTCTGATACAAAATTCTTTGGTCTTTCGCCCTTGATGAACAAATCTTCAGGCATGTTTTCTTCCAAGATGTTGATTATTCTTGCAAGTTGTTGAGTTGAAATGATTGGTTCATAAACAATTCTGAACATGTTTTTTAGTTTGTTCACTTTAACTGTTGGAATAAAATAACAACGTTCAATCATTTTCATAACAAATTGAGTTAATCTGTTAAAGTAAATGAAAGTTCTTGAAACAGCGTCAAAATCGATTACTGAACCAAATCCGCCGAAGTAGTCTAAAACTAAATCAAGTGGCATAATGTATCCAACTTTATCTCCAACAACTTTTGAAGAAAATCTGAACATTGAACCTTTTGATTTTAAATAGAATTGGAAGTTGTTAGTAGGAGTTACGAAGAATTGAAGATTTCCATTTTCGTTCATAAGGTAAAAGTCAGTATTTCTAACAGGTTGATTTGGAGAAACAAATACATCCTTAAATTCGTCTTCTACAAGTTGATAAATCATACTTAAGGTATAACGAAAATCTTTATTCTTAAAGCCCTCAGGGTTTTCGCTTAAGTTATAAAATAATTCGTCAACGTTGTTTTTTTTGAAAGATAATTCAATATCTAACTGTGGCGATTCTAATACTGACATTTTTCTTTTTCCTTACTTCTTACTTCCTTTTAAATCTATTTTATAATCATTGAACCACAAGACATTTCTTCTGGAATTTTAATGCCTAATAATTCTAATACAGTTGGAGCTACGTTACATAAAGCACCATCGTTTCTCAATTTAATATCGTGTCCAGCATTTATGATAACAAATGGAACAGGATTTGTAGTGTGAGCTGTGTGTGGCTTGTGAGTTTCGTGGTTAACCATTGTTTCAGCATTACCGTGGTCAGCTGTTAACAACATTGTAACACCATATTTTTCACATTTCTCAGCAATTTTGCCAACACATTCATCAACAACTTCGCAAGCTTTTGTAGCAGCTTCAACAACGCCTGTATGACCAACCATATCAGGGTTAGCAAAGTTTACTAAGATAAATCCGTATTTATCGTCTTCAATAGCACTTAAAACGTTTTCGCAAACTTGAGGTGCACTCATTTCTGGTTGCATATCGTAAGTTGCAACTTTTGGTGATGGAACAAGAACTCTTGTTTCGTGTTCGTTTGCATGTTCAATACCACCGTTGAAGAAGAATGTTACGTGTGCGTATTTTTCTGTTTCTGCTGTACGGTATTGGTTAATTCCATTTGCTTCTAATACATCACCTAAAATGTTTGTCATTTTAGTTTTTTCAAAAGCGATTGGATATGTAAATGTTTCATCGTATTGAGTGAAAGTTACATAGTAAAGATTTTTTCTAACAGCTTTTCTGTTGAAACCGTCGAAGTTTTCAAAGTTGATAGCTTTAGTTATTTCTCTAGCTCTGTCTGGTCTGTAATTGAAGAAAATAATTGCATCGTTGTCGTGAATTCTTGATTCTTCACCACCGCAAGCGATAGGTTTAACAAATTCATCTGTAACTTCTTGAGCATAAGATGCTTTAACACCTTCGATTGCAGAATTAGCTTTAACACCTTCGCCTAAAAGCAAGCAGTTGTAACCTTCTTCAACACGTTCCCAACGATTATCTCTATCCATAATCCAGTAACGACCGATTACAGATGCGATTTGAGGAAGATTATATTTCTTTAATTCGTCTTCTACTATTTGTAGATAAGTACAAGCACTTGCTGGTGGAGTATCACGACCATCTAAGAAAGCGTGTACATAAACTTTTGTAAGTCCATTGTCAGCAGCCATTTTGATTAGGGCTAATAAGTGGTCTAATGATGAGTGAACACCACCAGTTGAAACTAAGCCGTATAAATGTAATGCTGAATTATTTTTCTTAACGTGTTCAATTGCGTTCATGAATTTTTCGTTAGTAAAGAAAGAACCATCTTTAATAGCGTTGTTGATTTTGCTTAAGTCTTGGTAAACAATTCTGCCAGCACCTAAATTTAAGTGACCAACTTCGCTGTTACCCATTTGACCTGCTGGAAGTCCAACGTATTCGCCATCAGCGTGAATTAATGTTGATGGAAATTCTTTTTCTAATTTGCTAACATTTCTTTCTTTTGATAATTTAACGGCATTAGTGTTGTCATCTACATTGTCGATTCCCCAACCGTCCATAATGCACAATAAAACTCGTTTGTTCATGATTATCTCCTCTATTTATAAAATATTGTTTGCTAGTTTTAACTAGCATATTTTACCAAGGACATGACTAGATTTCAAGAAGATAATTTTAAACCAATTCACCCAAAAGAACATTGTCTTTTACTTCTATTATTTTTACGTTTTGAAGACTATTTAATAATTTTTCATCAGAATTGTTTTTTACGACAACTTTTAGATAGTTTTCGCTAACACCTTTTAAAAAGCCGGTGTGTTTATCTAAATGCTTTTCAACGAGGATTTGGTGCGTTGTGCAAACGTTTTTATTCATAAATTCTTTAAATTTAATATTAGAAATTTGTTTAATAACACTTGCTCTGTATTCTTTAATATTATCAGGCAAATGTCCCTCAAGTTTTTCTGCTATTGTACCTTTTCTAATTGAATAAGGGAAAGTATGTATTTGAGTTAAGCCTGATTTTTTAAGGTTTTCTACTGTATTTGAAAATTCTTCATCAGTTTCGCCTACAAAACCAGCAATAATATCACTACCTAAAAATGGAAGATTGAATTTAGCGTTGATGTCTTCTATTTGTTCAAGATATTTTTCTACTGTGTAAAATCTGTTCATTCGACGAAGTGTGTCATTGTTTGCAGACTGCAAAGATAAATGAAAATGTGGACAGAATTTTTTAGAAGTTGATAAAAATTCTAAAACATCTTCTGTTATCTCAAGAGGGTTTAATGAACCCATTCTAATTCTTTCTATCGGTGATTTTTCTTCCAAGAATTTTAACAGGTCTAAAAATGATTTGTTAATATCTTTTCCCCATTGACCAATATGGATACCTGTTAATACAATTTCTTTAAAATCGTGTTCTGCAAGAGTTTCTATTTGTTTAAGAATAAAGTCTTCTGATGCACTACGACTTTTGCCACGTGCGAAAGGAATTATGCAATAAGAACATCTGTTATCGCATCCGTCTTGAATTTTAACGCAAGCTCTAGTCTTTGCGGTATCAAGCAAAAGCGTATCATTGAATTTTGCTTGTTCCATGATGTTTTGAACAGCAAATTTTGTATCAGAAAGTAAGTATTCTGAAAGTTTAAGTTTTTCGTCGTTACCGATTACAAAATCGATATAATCTTTTTCTAAAAGTTGTTCTCTTTCAACTTGTGCAACACAACCTGTAAGAACACTTTTTATGTTGTTGTTAACATGCTTTGCGTTTCTTAAAATATAGAAAGTTTCGTTATCAGCTTTATGAGTTACTGTGCATGAATTAAGGATAAAATAATCTGCTTCATCAAGGTTGTTAACTTTTTCAAAGCCAGCATTAATTAGAGATTCTTCAATAATAGAACCCTCGTATTGATTGGATTTGCAACCCATAGATTTTAAGAAAAATTTGCTCATAGGTTAATCATAACATAAAGGAATTTTAATGATTAGAAAAAATATAGTTGACAAGGAAAAAATTTTTGGGTATATTAATTATACAAACGCTTTGGGCGTTTAGCTCAGTTGCTAAGTGAGGTTACCTCACAGAGTTCGATTAAAGCTCTACCAACTGAGAAAACAAAACAATTAAATATGGTGAGGGCGTTTAGCTCAGTTGGTAGAGCGCTTCCCTTACAAGGAAGATGTCGGGAGTTCGAGCCTCTCAACGCCCACCATTTAAAAAGGACCACTTCGGTGGTTCTTTTTTTATTGCGTTGTTCGGCTACGCCTCAGCACACAAACTTGAAAATCTCTCACAATGTTCGGATTTTACTACGTTTGCTTTGCATACTTTATTCGTAATGCTCGTAAACTCGCAAACGACTAAAGCATCAACGCCCACCATTTTAAAAGAACCACTTCGGTGGTTCTTTTTTTATAAATATCTAGGCTTGAAAATTTCCACAATGTAAGAAGAGATAAAATATATTAAAACAAAGAGAGCTAGAATAAATTTCTAGCCCTCTTTATTTATTGTTTAAACTTGGTATATTTAACTACTACCTTTTAGTATTTCCTACCTTGTTATTTTGTTTTCCTACCGTTTGTCCTACCGATTAATAAGCGTGGAAGCTTTTTGTAAATTTAACCTTATTACCTTCTGTTTTAACGATACTTGATTTTGTTTGAGATTTCATTTCATTTATTTGTTCTTCTTCTGCTGCGAAACCTCTTGGTGAAAATCTTTTTTGGAATCTTGTGTCAACACCGTTACCAAATCTTCTTTTGTTATGTTCATCATTATAGTTTAATGAATCTTTATCGTTATTTATTTGATTAACATTCGTTGTTGATGAATTTTCATTGTTTGAATTACTTGGTTTTGGGTTAACGACTGGTTTATCTTGATTTGTATCAGGTAATGTCGTTGGCTTATCAACATTTACAGGTTTATCTTTACTTGTGTCCGGTAATGTTGTCGGTTTATCGATGTTAATCGGTCTATCCGGATTTGTAATTGGTAATGTTGTTGGTTTATCATTATTTATTGGTTTTTCTGGGTTTGTTATTGGTAAAATTGTTGGATTATCAACGATTTTATCTTCGTATTTTCTTTCAAAATTACCACCGATGAATGAATCATAAACAGATGTTTCTGATGTTGCAATTCTGTTTGGATTATAATCACCTACTACCATTGAATTGATTAAATCTGAACCTACGTAAATATTTTCTGTTGTTAAATTACCACCTACTATTGAGTTTATTATTAATGAACTTTTTGCGTTCGATATGTTTACATCGCCTTTTATGACTGAAAGTTTTGTTCCTTTTCCGTAATCGCTACCGTAATCATTAATTATATCTGTAAAGTAACTTTCATTGAATTTTGTTTTGTCATAATCTGTTACGGAATCTTTTGTTGCTAAGCTTGGAATGTATTGGTTACCTGCTTCTTTAGAGTTTGAAATAACTACGTTTCCTGCTCTTGTGATATTTAGGTTGCCTCCGATATTTGCTCCAGCAAGTTTAACGTCTTTTCTTGTATCGATGTTTACGTCTTTACCGTTTGCTGTTTCTAAAGAACCGTTTTCGATTAATGTATCTTTTAAGTTGATATTATTTTTATTTGATTTAAGTTTTGAGTTTTTAATTACTAAATTTTCAACTGTTTCGTTTTCTGCGTATGAATTATTAGTTACATAATCTACTGTTACATCTGAACCATTTTCTAAAGTAGCATTTCTTAAGAAACCTTTTCTACCAGTAACTTTAGTATTATTTAAAGTTGTATCTTGTAATTTTACGTCCTTAGTTGCGTTAACTCTAGATTTTGCAATTTTTGAACCTGAAACGATAATGTCGTTTGATGCAATTAAATCAGAGTTTTCAATATTTGCATTTTGAGCATAAATATTATTAGTTGCGTTCATTTCTGTGTTAGAAACTTTTGAGCTATTAGCAGAAATATTATTGTCAGCTACTATTAATGAATCTGAAATGTTCATATCATTTGCTTCAATATTTTTTGCTGAAACTGTTGAGTTTTTAACTGAATATGATTTACGAGAATCAGTTCTACTAAATTTAACATTGTTTGTAGCTTGTAAGTTACTATCAACTAAATCTGTATCTGTAAATGTAATATCTGCAGCTGCAGCTCTAATTGTTTTGAATTGGCTGTTTCTTACGTCAGCTTTGTTTGTAGCTTTGATTTCAGAAACTTTATTACCTGTTGCAATTACATTTTGAACTTTTACATTGTTAGCTTTAAAGTCAAAGTTATCAACTGTTGAATTGTACATTGCAATAGTGTTACCTGATGCTTTAACTGTATTTGATGATGTTACTTTATCTAATGTGATTGAACCAGCATTAGTTGTTGTAGCTGATGCAATAGCTTCACCAAGTACAGTTGAAGTTGATGTTGTTGGAGTTACTTCATCTAAATTGAAGTGACCATCTAAAGCTAAGCCTAAAAGTGGTGTAGCTCTGTCAACGATAAATTGATCTGCTTCTCTTGTAATAATATCAGTTTTAACATCTTCTCTTACATAAGAAATTAATTTTGATGCTTCTGAAGTTAAATTCAAAGCGTTGTTAAATGTTGAATTTGAAATATTGATATTAGAACCTTTTACATCAACATCATCATAAGCTTTAATGTTTGATAATGTTACGTTACCTCTACCAGCTAACATATCATAAGTATTTTTTGTAGTTGTAGTTGTTGTTTCGGTTGTTTTATATGTTTTACCAGCAACAGTAGTAATAGGAACTTCGCCCGTAAATATGCATTCAATTTTATTGAATAAATCTTGCCAGAAAGAAAGATTTGAACCATCAATTTTGCTATCTTCTGTTGTTGTATTTGAAGCAATTACTTCTGTTTTGCTATTTTTAATAACATTTCTATCCATAGCGTCGATAGCTGTTTTACCATCTAATTCAGTATTTTTTACTGAAACATCGCCTCTAGACAGAATAGAAATTTTACCTGTTGTTTTATCTTTAATAGCGAATGTTGAGTTATTGATGTTGATATTTCCATTATCAATATAATTATTTTTATTAATTGCAACGTTAAAATTTGAAGATTTGTTAGTGTCATTGATAGCAAAGAATGTAACACCATCAGCTGTTACAAGTCTTGTATCTTTCGCCATAATTACTGCATTATTAATATCAATGTTGTTTGACACGATATTTAAATCGTTAGCAATATTTAATCTTACTTTGCCAGTTGCATAATTGCCACCTTCAAAAATAATTGATGCGTTATTATTTCCACCGTACAAGTGTAATTGGTTGTTTGCATCAATAGATGCTTGGTGAGTTGTTAATGTTAAAGCGTTAGCGTTAACATAAGAACCGTTTTCGAAAAGGATACCATTTGGGTTAGAAATGATAACTCTACCCTTTTCTGCATTAATAGCACCAGCAAATTGTGAAAGTCCAACACCAACTACATTATTTAAAGATGTTTGACCATCCTTCATAATATAATTTAAGCTTTGTTTTGGAGCTGTATTTAATCTATCCCAATTTAAAATACTGTTTGTTTGAGTATTTTCGATGTATGCATTAGAATAATCTGTTCTAACGGTAGCACCTGTTACGTCACGTAAGTCTGCACCGTACTTACCGTTTACTTGATCTAAAACTTTACCTGATGTAACTGTATCCATTGCTAAAACTGGTGTTGTAAAGTCTACAGCCGCAAGAGCTAATATTAACAAAGCAATGGCTTTATGGGTTTTAATTCCTTTTTTTCTCATAAATCACTATTCCTTAATCTTCTTGTTGTTCAACATTAAATGTATATATAAAATTTGATATAATATTCCAAATCTGTTTATATATTTACTATACTACAAAATTATAAAAAGTCTAAAAATTTTTTTATTGCTTTTTAAAATTGTCATATTTACAATTTTTAACATTGATATAAAAATTTAATACTATTTATGCTAGACTTTTCTTCGGAGAGGAATAGCGAAGATGAAATTGAAATTTGCCGTAAATGGGTTATTGTGTGCGTTATTAGCTATGTCGTTTGCATCGGCTAAGGCAGACCCAATGCTAAGACCATCTGACCCTGCGGTTATAAATAGAGAGAATAAACTTCAATTAAAGGATTCGTTTATTGAGGAAAAAATCATTCAACCGGTTGAGGATGAAACTCGTTTAAAAGATATTTTGGACAAACAACAAAAACAACAAGATGAAAAAAATATTCAACATGATCCCAACTTAATTCATAATCCCCAGTTTAGATTAAATAAAGTTTATTTTAGAGGTAATACAAAGGTTTCTAGTGCTAAGTTAGAAAAATTGGCTGAAGACCTTATTGGAAAAGATATTTACCTTGAAGATGTTATGGATTTAACTGTAAAAGTTAGCCGTTATTATCAAAGAAAAGGTTATCTTACCTCTTACGCATATTTACCAGCTCAAGAAATTGAAGATGGAACAGTTGTTATTGTAATTAAAGAAAGCAAAGTCGTTTCTAAAGATGTTGAGGGCAACAAATGGGAACGTGACTGGTTCTTTAAAAATGTCGCTATGTATGCTCCAGGACTTAGAGAGGGAAATGTTTTTAACGCAAGAGATTTGCAAGGTGCGATGAAAAATATTAATGATACAGCTTATATGAAAGCGGCTGCATCTCTTACGAAAAACGAAGATCACGATACAGAAATTAAATTACATGTTCAAGATAGATTTCCAATAAGTTTAAATCTTACTTGGGATGATTACGGTCGTAATTATACTGGGCGTCAAAGATTTACAAGCGTTTTAGGTTTTGAAAATTTCTTAGGTTTTGGTGATAGACTTTACGGTGGTGCAATTTTATCAGAACGATCAAATGGTGCACTTGCCGGTTATCAAATTCCTATTGGTAAATATGGTACAAGATTAGGTTTCGATTATTCATTTTCAAATGTTAGGCTAGGTGGACCATACCAAAGTTTAGGTATTAAGGGTGAAGCGGAAACTTATTCTATAAAAATTATTCAACCTCTTAAAAGTACAGCAACTCAAGATATTGCTGCTTTCGTATCATTCGATGCAATTAATTCAAAATCAAAAAGTAATTTGTTTAGAGAAAATTTATCAGATTATAGATTAAGAGTTTTAAGAGCTGGTGTTAACAGTATGTTCGACGATTCTCAAGGTAGAACAATTGCAAACGTAGGTGTTGATTTGGGTACAAATGGTTTAGGTGCAAGTCCAAATATTCAAGGTGCTCAAAGAAGTTCTTTTTATAAAGTTGTAGCGAGCTTAGCAAGGGTTCAAAGATTACCTAAAAAATGTTTAGCAATTTTTAGAATTAATGGGCAATATTCTCCACAAGCTCTATATTCAGCAGAACAAATGTTCTTAGGTGGTACATATTCAGTTAGAGGTTATCAACCTAGTGAATTGTTAGGTGATTATGGTGTTGCTGGGTCTTTAGAAGTGAGAACTCCTATTCCAGGGTTAGAAAAGATTTTACCTGAAAAAATAAAACATTGGTCAGATAATGTTAAATTAGCTGTATTTTATGATTGGGGTTATGTTAGAGAACATAAACAACTTTATGGTTATCCAACAAATTTTATTCATAGTGTAGGGGTTGGTACAAACATCAATATTACAAAAGATATTTACGTTCAACTTGGTTGGGGTTTACCTCTTGGTCATAAGTATTATGGCGAACACGATCAGCGTTTTTACTTCTCAGTTAATACTGATATTGATAGAATATTGTTGAAACCAAAAGAAAGATTATAAAAATATAATTTATATCAAAAAAGACTTAGAGATTTCTCTAAGTCTTTTTTTGTTTTGTAACACTTTGTTTACAATTGGCTAAATTTACTCAAGTTTGAAAAATGCTCTGCCGAATAAACAACTATAAAGATTAGGATGACAGGGTATCGTAAATTAATGAAAAAAGTATTATTAGTATTAATGTTCATATTGTGTTTAGGAGTTAGTCAAGCTCAAGCGGCTGATTTTTCTAAATATTCTAATGACTACAAAGTTAAAGCAGCTTTGGAAGTTTTAGAAAACATTGGTTCTAATGACGTTTTCACAAGATTAGACAAAAATAAAATAAAAATTATGTTCTACGATTTATCAAGTATTGATTATTCTTATTCTAATCATTATGCAGTTGCTTCAACTGATGAAAACGGTGAAAATTACATTTTGATAAATGAAAAATTCAAAAATTCTCCAAAAGAAGCAGTAGCTTGTTTAATCGCTCATGAAAGCGTTCACGTTTTACCAAAAGCTACTCTTGAAGAAGAAGTTAGAGCTACAACAACAGAAGTTCAAACTTGGTTGAAAGTTGCGGATAGAGTTTCTAATTCAAACGACAAATTAGTTCAAAGAGAAATGAAATTGGCTGATAATTACAGATTATCTACTCCAAGCAACAATACAATCGCTAACGCAATAGCTTCAAATAGTTTTTATAAAAATCAATTCGGTCTATAACCTAACACAATTACTTATAATGTTTTCAGAAATACAACCTAGTCAAATGACTAGGTTGTATTTTGTTTCTGAAATTTATTCTTTAATATTTTTGTTTACAAAAGTCGTTAAATTTTTAAACGCATTTTCTGTTATAACATGTTCAACACGGCAAGCATTTATTTGAGCCTCTTCGGGGTCAACATTTAATACTTTAGCAAAGAAATTGTATAGTGTCGTATGTCTATTAATAACTTCTTTTGCTATTTCCAAGCCTTTATCTGTTAATTTAAGTTCGTTGTCTTCGTAAGTAACGAGTTCTCTTTTTGTTAAATTTTTAATAGCTTCTGCAACAGAAGAACGTTTTACATCAAGTCTTTTTGATAAATCAATAGCTTTGACGACTTGTTTATCTTTTGAAATTTGATGAATAGCTTCTATATAGTCCTCAAGACTTGCACTAATTTTGTGTTCTTCCATTATAAAGTCCTTTAAGGACTATTTTACAAAGCCAAAATTTTAAAGTCAAGTTTAGGTTTTAGAAAATGGAATAGAACAAACTAGAGCCAAAACGCATATTACTGCTCCAAATCCGTATGAAATTTGAAAGGCTAAAAGATTATTATACGAAAATATTGAAAATATTGCTTCAAATCCAACTACACCAAACAACATTCCTAATCTTCCTGTCATTCTATGGATACCCGCAATCATTCCTGCGTTAGAAGTCTTTGCCATAGACATAACAAGGTTGTTATTTGATGTAATGAAGAATGAAAAGCTTATACCACAAACTATTAAGAATAATTCCGTAGTTAAAAGACTTTCAGAGGTTGAGTTGTATATGAAAAATATTATATTCAATGTAGAAACTAGCATTGAAAAAATACATAATTTATAAGGCTCAATTTTTGAAGATAGTTTTCCTGAAATTAAGCTTGTAATTAAGTAACTTACTGAATATAAAATAAATACAAAGCCTACTTGTGTAACTGTTAATTTCTTTATTTCATATAAATAGAATGGCATTAAAAAGTTTGTTCCAGCAAGAAAAGCTGAAAGTAAAAACATTGCGATATTTGCAAAATCGAAAGATAAATTTTTAAAAACATTTATGTCTAGAAGTGCAAATTTATAGTTTTTCATTCTTAACCAAAACAAGGTAGTAAATATAATTGCAAGAACAAGAACAGTTGTCATAATCTTTGAAGTGATTGGCATTGTGTGTAATTTATTGATATAAAAAGTTAAAAATAATGCTGAGAAAAAGCTAAAAACTGCACCGATATAATCAAAAGGTTTTTTGCTTGTGAAGTTATAAAAATCTTTTGGTAATATCTTTAAAAGGTGGAATATTGCAAAGATTCCGACTGGCATGTTTATAAAAAATATCCATCGCCAATTTAAAGCTCCTGTTATTAATCCACCTACTGGTGCACCTAGAGTTATGCCAAGTGCCGCTGATGAGGCTAAAATTCCAAATGCCATTCCTCTTTTTTCTTGAGGTATGTATTTGGTAATCATTGCTTGCGGTAGTGCATAAAGTATACTTGCACCAATACCTTGAAGAAATCTTGCAAAAATTAGCATTAATAAAGAATTTGAAATCCCACATAAAATTGAACTAACGGTAAAAACTAAAAATCCAAAGGTGAACATTTTCTTTAAACCAATTTTGTCACCGAGTTTACCAAAAATTAGAAGTAGTGATACAACCATTAAGTTGTAAGACAAAACTACCCACGAAATATTGCTAGTATCAGTTTTAAAGCTCTCTGCAATAGTTGGTAAGGATACATTTACGATGTATGTATCAAGATTTACCATAAAAGATGCTATCGAAATTGTATACATCAAAAGTATATATTTATTTTTGTCGTTTATAATGTTTGTCATTTATGCAACTTCCTTAGCTAATCTATCTTCTCTAAATCCTATTTTATCTGCGTTTCTGCCCTCATTCCAATAATCAACATCGTTACACATGCAAGCAAGATTAATTATTGAATCCATATTTGTAGTCTTAAGTCCCAATTTTTTACCCAAGGTTGCGATAGGTACTAAGCTATAAGGAATATCTTCTGAAATATATCGGTGTTGCATATTTGCTGGAGAATGTTGAACGTTATATGCTTGTATTCCCATAATTACATCATATACGTTATCATAATTAAGACTATATAAAGAGTTCATAATTTCTGTTACTGTCATTGGGTTGCTATAAAAATGCTTTGCAACTTCAATTCTTTCTTCATCAACTTTCTCCATTACTCTTGCAACTGATGGTGTTATATCAAAATGAGAATTTTTGTATGAACCAAATTGCTCTATTCTGCTAGTGTTTAATAAGGTTGTTATTGTATGTAATACAGAACTTGGATTGTTAAAACTTGTTTGCCATACGTTTTCTGCCGGTTTGAATTGTGGATAAATTTTATTCAAAATTGATAAAGCTTTTTTTGTATTTTCTTCGCTTGTAGAAGAAAATAGAACGCTATCTTTTATACTCTTTATTAAAACAGTTGCCGGGGCTGTTATTTTGGTTGTGTAAATGAAAGAGGCAGTTTCTCCTACTATAAAATCTTTTTCTCTATTGTGTTCTTTTAAATAGTTATAAAAATTAAGGGCTGAAAATCCACCACAAGGATAAACTACAAGTTGACTTTTTATGCCATATTTACAGATACATTCATTGTAATAATCTTGTGCAAAGGCTGGAACATTAACAAAAATAATTTCTGCAAATTCTATTGCCTCTCTAGTACTGTCACAAACAAAGTCTGAAGAGGTTGTAACAGGTCCTTTTTTTAATGTTGTTACACCGTTTACTGTAATATTTCCAACAGCTTTTAAAAGTTTTAAATTTAGAGAATGTTCTTTTACGGCTGATAATTTTACTTCGTGACCCATCAATTTTAAATCAGCAGACATAGCAAGTCCACCATGACCTGCACCTAAAATAGCTATCTTCATAGTAATACTCTCTTTCTCTTATATATTTTCTTTTAAATTAGTTTTTTGCTCTTTCTTAAATTGTCAATCGCTTTTTCTGTAAAGCCAGAGGCAATTTCACCTACCTTATCAGATGCAACTTGATATAGCACACCTGAAATTAGCATTTTTGAAGCATCTACAACTTTTTTTGCTTTTTCGCTATTAAGTTTGAAAACTTTTGAAATTCCTTTCGGTACGGCTTCTGAGATTTTGCCTAAAATCTTTTCACCTTTTTCTGTTTCCATACATTTCTCCAAACCTTTAGAAACAGCAAATCCAGCTAAAAATGATGAACCATTTCTAACCTTGTCTTTATCTTTTCTTAAATTTACTAATCCCATGACAAGTTCTATGTTATCGCTATTTCTGTCAGCAAAATCCCACGCTTTTTTTACGTAAGAATCTTGTTTTGGATTATATTTGTCAGAAACAGGTTTGACTGCTTTTAAAATTCGGGTAGTTTCAATTAAAGCCTCTGGGATTTTGGTTATATTCCCCTTTAAGACTTCTCTACCGTCATTATATAGAGATACTGCTTCCGATACAGCGTTACACATATTTACCCACACTTTGTTAGTTGCGACTAACATGATTGTAAGGCAAGACTAACATTTTGTCAATACCTAACTACACATGTATATAAACAATTTATAGAAAAGAAAATTGCCTCATGGTAATATTTTACTTAACAATTTGTGGAGAAATTATGGAAAACATATTAAAAAAACTTAGTTTTGTAAAAGGTGATACATTCGGGGCTATAATTGCTGGTATTATTGCATTGCCTCAAGCTCTAGCATTTGGTGTTGCTTCAGGTTTTGGGGCTTCTGCTGGGATATGGGGTGCAATAATTTTATCCTTTATAGTTGGTCTTATTGGGTGTAAACATCCTGTTGTATCTGGTCCAACTGCTCCTATTGCAATTATTTTGGCATCTGCTTTTGCTTTTACTTCTGGTAAAATTTCTGATGTTATTTTAATTTTGGTTATGGCATCTATTTTGCAGATTTTGATTTCTTTGACCTCTGCTCCAAAACTTATCAAATATGTTCCTTATCCTGTAATTTCAGGCTTTTTAAGTGGTATTGGATTAATTATTATAATTTTGCAAACACCAGTTTTACTTGGTGGAATTACCTGTTCTTCAACAATTCAAGCTCTTATAAATCTTCCGCAACTGTTTAATTCTATTAATCTTCATTCTGCAATTTTGGGTATAAGTACCTTGTTGCTACTATTTTTTACTCCAAAAGCTATTTCAAGAATAATTCCAGCACAGCTTTTAATATTAGTTTTAATGACAGTTGTTACTTATTATTTAGGGTGGAATGTTGATAAGATTTCAACAATGAGTGTTGCTTTCCCACAGTTGCAAATCCCAAATTTTTCTATTGATTTAATTTCAAAATATTTTCCACTTGCCTTGACTTTAGCTTTTGTTACAACAAGTGAAAGTCTTTTGACAGGTGTTATTATCGATTCTTTAACAAAACAAAAATCTAATTTTAAAAAGTTCATTTTTGTACACGGTTTAGGTAATTTGATTTGCTCACTCACAGGCTCAATGGCTGGTTCTGCTGCTACTATGAGAAGTGTTGCAGCTGTTAAAAATGATGCGAAAACAAACCTTACAGGTATTATAAGTTCTATATTTTTATTAATCATATTGTTAAAATTTAGTTGGTTTATTGTGCAAATTCCAATTTGTGTTTTGGCAGCTATTTTAATAAAAATTGGTATGGATATTATTGATTTTAAAGTTTTAAAAATCTTGAAATTTGCACCAAAAGACGATTTAACAGTCCTTTTGATAGTTTTATTCTTGACAGTATTTTATAACCTTATTTTTGCAATTGGCGTTGGGATTGTATTATCTTCTCTCCTTTTTGCAAAACGTAGTGCTGATAATACTGCTATCAAAGAAAAACAAGATTCAGAAATATATTCTGATTATGAAATTAGTGTTGAACAACAATCACATTACAAAATCAGAATTTTACACTTGGATGGACAATTCTTCTTTGGTTCAATAAGTCAAATAGTTTCTCACTTTGACGAATTGTTAGAAACAAAATATATAATCTTAACTTATAACTCAAACATTGAACTTGATATGTCTGCAATATTTGCACTTGAAGATATTATTGTAAGATTGCAATCTCAACACATAAAATTATTGCTAGTTATAACAAATGAAAATGTTCATAACAAAATAGTTGAAATGCATACGATTACTGATCAAATTGGTGAAAGCTCATTGTTTAAGGATGAAAAAGATGCAATTAATGTTGCAGTAGAAAATATTAGAAAATAAAAAAGGATGAAGTCCTAGCTTCATCCTTTTCCTGTCGACTTACATTGATTTTTAGCCAATTACTGGAGCAACGAAAGTTCTTGCACCTAGGTCTTTGTCTAATAATAATAGAGCTTTTTTGTCTTCGCCGATTAATTTTAATGTAGCTAGAACACCGCCAACATTTGATTCTTCTTCAACTTGTTCTTTTAAGTACCAGTCTAAGAAAGATAAGGCTGCTCTATCTTTAACTTCTTCTGCTACGTCCATTAAAGCGTTAATTCTTGAAGTTACGTATTCTTCGTGTTCAAGAACTTGTTCAAAGATTTCTAATGGAGTTGAACCTTTGATTTCAGGTTTGTCGATTGCTAATAAATCAATCTTTCCGCCTCTTTCGTTCAAGTAATCATACATACCCATTGCATGAGCATGTTCTTCTTGTACTTGAACGTCAAACCAAGTTACAAAACCTTGTAGGTTCATTTCTGCAAATTTTGCTTTCATAGCCAAATATAAGTATTCTGAGTATAATTCTTTGTTGATTTGGTCATTAAATGCTTTTTCCATTTTTTCGTTAATCATTTTTCTTCTCCCTATTTTGCTACCTTTTTATCAAGCTAATTATACAATAAATTTTCATCATGCGAACTCTTTCTTAAGGTTGTTTTAATATTTGCAATATGTTATAATAAGTAAAAAGCAAATCCTGATTGGAGTATGATTTAATGAACCTTACAAAGACTAAAAAAGGCACATCTGTAATAATTAGTATTGACGGAAGAATTGATACTAATACCGCTATGGAATTTGGCGAACAAGTTAATGATGCATTAGATAATATTGAAAATTTAATTCTTGATTTTTCTAATGTTGAATATATTTCAAGTTTAGGTTTGAGAGCAATATTAGAACTTCAAAAAAGAATGGCATCTCAAGGAACTATGAAGGTTCTTAATCCTAACGCATCTGTTATGGATGTATTTAACATGACAGGTTTTAGCAAAATATTAACTATCGAAAATGTTTAAAACTCTTAAATTTAAAATAATTTTTATAATTTCATTATTGTTATTAATCTTGTCTATTGTAACTTTTGCAATAGCTCTATCTGCTTATGAAAACGGTAAACAGGTTAAGATAGAAGCTTATGACGTTAGAGTTGATAAATTTACGTACAATATTGATACAGTAATTTATGATTTGAAAGTTATTGTGTCAGAATTGGCTTCTGGTGGGAATGTTTATGCTGAGTATAAAGGCGATAGTGCCAGATTAAATTCTTATGTTGAATCAGTTTTTAAAAATAATAAATCTATTTTGAAAAAAGATGAAATTTATTCTGGTGGTATTTGGTTTGAACCGTATAAAATTAAACCGTTGGATTCTCGATTAGGTGTTTTTTACAAGAATGGCGAAATATATTCAAACAAAACTTTAGATGAGTTGAATTATGATTACCAAAATGAAATTTGGTATAAAATTTTGTTGAAGAACGTATCAAAAAAAGATGACGTTGCTTGGGTTGTACCATATATTGATTCAAACCTTACTGATAGATTGATGACAACTATTGGAAAAGCCATTTATGATGAAAAAGGAAGAGTAATAGGTATTGCTACTATTGATTGGGATTTAGAGTCAATCGTTAATAGGCTACAAGCAAGTAAAACTCCAAAAAATTCCATTATTCTTTTTGCGGATAAAAAAGACGATTTTATTCTTTACTACCAAGATTCAAATATTGAAAATAAAGAATTGATAGGAAAATCTTTAGAAGAAATTTCTTGGTATAATGAGGATTTAGAACAAAAAACAGAACTTGTTTACAAAAATCGTAAATATATTATGTTTATCAAGAACTTTGAAAATGGAATGGTTTTAATTGTAAACGTTCCGACTTCTGAATTGTTTAAGATTTTAAGAATAAAAGTAGCTATGATTATTTTATTCTTATTAAGTTTATATATCGGAGTTTACTTTATTTTCTATACTTTCTTAGAAAGAAATATTAATAAGCCAATTGATTATCTTGTAGATATTGCAAAGAAAATTGGTCGTGGAAATCTTGATATTGTTTGTGATTTAAGAAAACCATTTGAGTTTGCAATTTTGTCAGATACTTTGAATAGAGCTGTTGAAGATATTAAAAAATATATTCATACTCTAGACGGTTATGAAAAAGAAAGAAAACAGGCAGAATTCGAATTAAAGGTTGCAAAAGCTATCCAAACAACGACAATGCCAAATCGTTTTCCAGCTTTTCCTTATCATAAAGAGTTTGATATTTATGCAACAATGGATGCTGCAAAAAAAGTCGGCGGTGATTTTTATGATTTTTATCTTATTAATGAAGATAAATTAGCTTTTTTAATTGCAGATGTTTCAGGTAAAGGTATTCCGGCTGCTTTATTTATGATGAAAGCAAAAACAATTATCAAAAACTTTGCAAAAACAGATATTCCTCTTCCTGAATTGTTTGATAAGGTTAATACTGAACTTTGTCAGGATAATGACCAAGGTTTGTTTGTAACAATATTCCTTTGTGTTATGGAATTATCTACTGGCAGAGTTAAATTTGTAAATGCTGGTCATAACCACCCTTACATAAAAAGAGTTGATGGCTCATTTGAAATGATTAACTGTAAACAAAATTTTGTTGTTGGTGGTCTTCCAAATATTAAGTATGAAGAAGAAGAAATTCATTTGCAAGCTAACGAAAAAATCTTCTTATATACAGACGGCATTACGGAATCTACAAATGCTGATGGCGAAATGTTTGGAGATAAAAATTTAAAAGAATGTTTGAATAAAAACAAGGATAAATCTATTTTTGATTTATTGAATAATATCGGTGAAGATATTAACGAATACACAAAAGATGCTCCAAATGAACAACCTGATGATATTACAATGTTGGCAATAGAATACTTTGGTGTTAAAAACTTTAAACTTCCGGCATCAGTTACATCTTTGAATGAATTGTTGCACAGGGTTGAACACATTTGCGATACTCTTGGTTTGGATGATTCTAAACGTTCAAGAATACTTGTTTCTGCAGAAGAAATTTTTGCAAACATTTCTAATTATGCTTATCCTGATGATGAAGTCGGTAACGTAGAAATTAGTATTTCTTATGATGATAATGCTATTGAAGTTGTATTTATAGATTCAGGTAAACACTTTAACCCATTAACACATCCTGAACCTGATATTACGTTGAGTCTTGAAGATAGACCAATTGGAGGTCTTGGTATTCACATGGTTAAAAATTCTATGGATAATGTTGAATACGAATACGCACACGGTAGAAATATATTCAAGATTTCTATGAATTTGGACAATGATAAAAATGACAAATAAACAAATTGAAGACGATAATTTTAGAATTTTTTCCTTGATGAGTAATTATTTGAATAATTACTCTGATTACATTTCAAGGTCTGATATTGAAGAAATAGTTTCTGATAAAGTGAATGTAGAACAAGCTTTTTCTATTATTTTGGCAAATGGCGTTGGGCTTGATATTTTAGATAAAAATCTTGATAAAGATATTTTTAATCAGTATTTCCCTAAAATGGTTAAAAAGTTAGAGGTTTCTGAATACAAAGAAAATCTTTATTTTAAAAAGGTTAGAAATCCTAAAATTAAATTAGATAATATTGAATTAAAATATGATTTTTACAAACCTTATGAGGGTTTTGTATACAACGATATTGAGGTTGATAAAGATGGTAGAATGTATCCTCAAATCGGATTTTTTGAAGAGGATTTTCGTTATCCAGCAATTTTAGAAAATGATAGAATTTGGATGACTGTTACTCCAAATGAAATAGAAACTATGAAAATGCCTATTGAAAAAGCTCATGGTAAGGTTTTAACTTTTGGCTTAGGCTTAGGATATTTTCAATATATGGTTTCAAATAAACTAGATGTAGAAGATGTTTATGTTGTTGATAGCAACGAAACAATTATAAACTTATTCTCAAAATATCTTCTTCCTCAATTTGAAAATAGCAATAAAATAAAAATAATAAAAATGGATGCTTTTGAATTTTTAGAAAAAGAAATGAAAAACTATACTTTTGACTACCTATTTGCAGATTTATGGCACGATGTGTCAGATGGGGTTGATATGTATTTGAAAATAAAAGAGTACGAAAAACTTTATCCAAAAACAGAATTTGAATATTGGATAGAAAAATCTATAAAAGCATATTTATAATTAAACTTGATATGACATAGTAGAGTTTTCCATATTAGAAACATCTTCTACTGTGTATGAATATGGTTGAGAAAGTGCAGAGTTTACATCAACAGTTTGAGTTGTATTATCTGTGTTAACAGACATATTATCATCTGAAGAATCATCGTTTAGTTGTTCTAAAATAGATTGAGCCTTAACCAAAGTTATGCCATATTCTTCGGCAATTTGTTGAGCTGTTTTTGTTTTTGATGAGGCGTTACTTTTAAGTTCGTTTAAAATTTCAAACTCAGATTTTGTACGAGTAGAGTTATTGCTACTTTGCAACTCTGATAGCATATCTTGTGAAGATATTGATGATGTTGAACTTATATCTGACATATTTCTAGCTCCTTAAAATCTATATTTATTATAACTCTGCTTTTATTCGTCGTCAATCCTACTATTTTTCTGGAAAATCAAATTTAATTCTATCCCCATCTAAAAGTAAAATGTCTTCTTTGTCACTCGGTAAAGCAGCTCTATAATCTGTTTCAATATCTGCGGTATCAGCTCTATATTCTTCTGGAAGTAAGCTATTTACTACAGACATTGGTTTTACATTAACATTTTTGTAAGATTGTGGCGAAGAATTGCTAAGACTATTATCCATTTGAAGAGGCATATTTGGTGCAAAAGAAAGGTCTGCATCTTTCAAAAATCCTGCATCTAAAAATGATTTTGGTCTATATGTTGTTTTTAATTCTTCTGTAACTTTATAATTAATTCCCTCTAAATCATTATAATCTGTTATTGTAAATACAAAACTAGCCTCGTTTTGTCCTTTGTCAGGGCTTTTTACGTTAGTCATTGTTCCAGTTACAACATAACCCTTTTTAAATTCTGTATTTTTTATCGTTACCGATTTTGTAACCTCTATTCTTATCGTTTCTTTTGGGTAATATGTTGAAATTTCTCCAATAACTTTACCTTTTAAAGTTTTGGCACTAGTCGAAAGACTAGTAAGAATAAATACGAATACAAATATAATAAGTTTTTTCATAAGATAATTTCCTTTAACTCTTAAATTTTAACACGGATTATTGTAAACTATTGTTATATTTTGACTCTAAAATAACAATTTTAATATTTAGCGTTGTTTATAAAAATAAATACAAATAAGGAAAATTTAATGTTTAATGATATTTCAATCTCAAAATTAGGTATTTCTCAACAGAAAAATCAAATAACTTCAACTCAACAAAAAGCTGAAGATACAAGTATTTTTGGGAATAATTTAATAGAAGATAAGAAGCCTGTAAAATTAACAAAAGAAGAAAAACAAGCTAAAAAGGCAGAAGAAAAAGCAGAAAAAGAAAGAATTAAAAATACTCCAGACGGTGTTATTCAAGGTGGGGCTCAAGGTCGTACCGCAGGTGACTGTTGGCTATTATCACAAATGAATTCTATGGCTCAAACAAAATGGGGCAAAGAAGCTTTTGAAAAAGCTATAAAAAAAGAAGACGACGGTAGTTTTACTGTGCATTTTAAAGGTGTAAACAAAGATATAAAAATTTCTAAAGAAGAATTTGAAAAAGCTCAAAAAGATAGCTATTATTCAAAAGGTGATGCTGATGCACTATTGCTAGAGTTAGCAACAGAAAAGCACTTTAAAGAAGAAAACCTAAATGGTGGAACAATAAAAGGTAATAGTTTAGCGGGTGTGGACTCTTTACAGTATCTTATGACTGGAGTAAAAGGAAGAGAATTTACTAAGAACCACAAAAACTATGAACAACAAGTTGAAATGGTTTTAATGGCAATGTCAGAAGATCCAGAAAATAATAATGGATTTTCTACTACATATATTTCAAAGGACAATAGTCCAGATTCTACCGGAGACATTAGTCATGCCGTTTCCGTTAAAGGTGTTATCAAAAATGACAAAGGTAAAATTAAAGAGGTTGTTATTGTAGATCCTTATAAACCAAATGAGCCATTTACAAAGTCTTATGGTCAATTCTTAAGCGAAATGGAAGTGTTTGGCTATACAAGAGTAACTAATAAAGACTAGTTTAGGATTTTTTACCACCTTTTAAAACAATAAGAGTTACACCAGTTAGGATTAAAATAATTCCGACTGCAATTTTTAACGTAAAAATTTCGTGGAAGAAAATTAAGCCAAATGTAATTGCAGTTAGAGGTTCTAACGCTCCAAATATTGCCGTAATTGTTGGACCTACAAGTTTTATAGCAATAGTTGTTGCCTCTAGTGAAATAATTGTTGGAATTATAGCTAGACCAAAAGCAAATGCCCATAATATTGGTGTATTTAGCATTTGTAATTCTGTGCAAAAATTTAGATTATAAATATATACGGACAAGCCAAAAAACATTACATAAAAGGTTAGTACAGGTTTTTTAATATGTCGAATTGATTTTATATTTTTTATTCCAACCATATACAAAGCATACATAAGTGCTGAAACTAAAACGTATACAAGACCTTTTAAATTAATATTTGCATCACCATTATTGTTTAAAAATATTATTCCGCTTAGAGTTAATGCGATTGCACTAACGGTAATGAAAGTTAGTTTTTCTTTAAAAAATACTGTTGAAATTACTGCTACCATAATTGGATATACAAATAAAATTGTACAAGCAATACCTGATGGAATGTAATTAAACGCCGTAAATAAGGTTAAAGACGATAACGAAAATAATATTGCTAAAATAAATAGAGCAATTCCCTGGTTAAAAGTTATTTTGAAAGATAAATGTTTTACAAATCTGATATAAGCTCCATAAATTAATGTTGCTAAACAGTATCTATAGAACAAAACAGAATTTACACCTATTCCATGAGCAAATAAAGGTAGTGCAAATAATGGGTTTGTCCCATAACTTGAAGAACCTATGATTGCATTTATTATACCTGTTGAACGTCTTTTCATAGCAACATTTTATTCAATAAATAATAAAAGAAAAGAGGTAATTTTTTAATTACCTCTTTTTAATCTTATCGCTATTAAATTAAGCTTGTTTTTTGAATTTATCAGGTACTTTAACTGGTTTTTTACCATTTCTGTACCAAATAACTTCGCCGTCATTTTTGTTGTCGCCAACTACAGCACCGTCTTTATCGTATTTGTATGGTTGTTTTTCTAATGGCAATTTTTTACCGTAAGAATTTACATCAACGATAGAAACTGAGTCGTAGTATTTTAAGAAATCTTTGTATGGTACATCTGCATCAAAAGATGTGTTCCAAGGATTTGTGCATCTCATTTTTAAATCACCTTTTTCATCCTTGTGAGGTTCAATAGTGTATGCGTGGAAACCGTAGATGCCAGCTTTTTCTGCAACTGGGTTTTCTACTCTGCTTCCGCCAGCTCTTGTACCACCTGTCATGATGTAGTTATCATTAAAGTTTTCTTTTTTAATCATTTTGTTAACTGTTGGTTCTTCTAAATCTAAGTTATATTGTCTAAATCCACCGAAGCCCATTCTTTCCATAACTTCGAAGTTGTAACCACCTAAAGAACCTCTGTAAAAATCTGCTGGACTTTCGAATTTGTCATCCTTGTTATCAGGATTGTTCTTTAAGTCTGTAAACATCAAACCGTTTTCATCTTCTTTATAGTATATGTTATAGTAGTTATCACCACGAGATACAACGATTGTTCTGTTTGGATCTTTTTTAGCTTCGATATAATCGTTTAATCTTTTTTCGTGACCCTCTAAAGATTTTTTAGCTTGAACTTTAGCTTCACCTTTAGCATTTTTAACTTCTTCTTTTTTAGCTGCAATTTTGTCAGCCATAATTTCTCTGAATTTTACATCAGCTTTGTTTACAGAATCTAAACCATAAGCGTCTTCTAAAATTCTGATACCAGTTGAACCTTTAAGTGAGTATTTTGGGACTCTATCTTTTGGAAGTTCAGCATTTTCGTATTTGTATTCGCCATAACCATTTTGGAATTTAACTTTTACATCTTTTCCTTCTTGGTGGAATGCGTCATAAAGAGCAACTCTTGCTTTAGGGTTTTGCATAACTGTGTTCAATGTTGAAACAAGGTAGCAATCACCAATTTTTTGTTGTTGAGTTGTAAATCTTTTTGCAGGTGGAAACAATTTAACAAACATATCTTTGTCCATATCTAATTGTTTAGATTCTTTTTCGTTTGTTTTTACATAAATTTTGTCTTGGTCTGCAACTTTGAATACATCACCAACTTTTACATTTTTAGTACCTTCTTTTTGAGATTTTACTTCAGGTACATATACATCAATAGGATTTTTGCCAGCTTTACGAGCTTCATAAATCATATCTAAGTCTTTGGCTAGGTTATCATTCATCTTACCAGTTTCCCAATAGTGGCTAACTGTAGATGCTTCAATATCTCCGCTCTTAATCATTTGCAATTGCATCATAACGTTACTTGTTTGTTCGTCGCCTTTTGCAAGAACTTTTTTAACGTTTTTATAATCTGTTTTTGATAAACCCATTACACCGGCATCTTTAATTGCTTGAGCCGCTTGTGTATTATCGTGAGCAACAGGCGTTGGTTTTGCGATTGACATAGGTTTAACGCCACTCATAACTTGAATTAGTTCTAAGCTTGGTTTAGCTTTAATTGCAGGTGCTGTTTGAACTTTTGCATTTGCAATTTTGTTTTCTGGTTTGTTTTTAGCTTGAGTCATGCCTCTAAATGGCATTGTTGCTTGAATTGGATTTACTTTCATAATCTTACCTTCCTACACATCTTTATGTCTTTATTAAACACCCTGAAAATATTAATTGCTAGTAATAAGTGTATTTTTTACAAAAATGTAACAATGATTAAAATTGTTATTACGGCTAATACCAAGCTAGGACTTTATTCTAATGTTTTTTACAAATATTAAATTTATACTAAAAATGGTAGTAAAAAGGATATTAAAAATGGTTTATCTTCTAATTCAATGGTTAATTTTGACACTAATTGTTTTGTTTACGGCATGGATTCTCCCAGGAATTACAGTTAGCAGTATTCCATCTGCCATGGTTGCTGCAGTTGTGATTGGTATGATTAATGTTTCTATTAAACCTGTATTAAACTGGATTACATTACCATTTAATGTTGTAACTTTCGGTATCTTAGCGTTAGTTATTAATGCTCTGTTATTGTTATTTACTGCATATTTAGTTCCAGGATTTAATATAAGTGGTTTTTGGAGTGCATTCTTCGGTTCAATCATAATTTCTCTATTAAGCCTTGGTGTAAGCTATATCAAATACTAATTAGTACAAGTAAAAGAAAGGCGAAGCTGTTTTTAAGCTTCGCCCTCTTTAAATTTAAAATTATTAAAAATGATTTTATGAGTCTTTTAAATGTTTAAAGTGTTTGTATACGTATAAAACACCTAAGATACCAAAGATTACGACGATTGCAACGTCAAATTTGTGCCAAATATGTTTGAAAGCTTCCATATTTTCGCCCATTTTCACACCAACGTACACAAGTAAATAACTCCAAACAAGTGAACCTAGAAAAGTTAGTGTAAAGAAAATTCTTTTTCTTGCTCTCAAAATGCCAGCTGGAAGAGAGATAAATGTTCTCACAACAGGTAACATTCTGCAGAAGAAGAATGCCCAGTCGCCGTATTTATCAACCCATTCGTCCGCTTCTTGTAAATCTTTATGTGAAACCAAGAAGTATTTACCATATTTTTCAACGAAAGTTCTTCCGCCAAAATATCCAAGATAATACGATGGAATAGAACCAAGTACACAACCAAATGCACCAGCAAAAGCCGCAATGTGAAAATTCATTTCTCCTTTGCTAACGATGTAACCTGCAAATGGTAAAATTGCTTCACTTGGTAGAGGAATGTTACAAGATTCGATTGCCATAAGCAAGCTTATTCCCCAAGGTCCAAGTATAGTAATTACGTGCTGTATAAAGTTGATTACAGCTGATATTATTAAATTAATATATTCCATGCTTTTCTCCTATAAAATTTTTCATAATCTATTTTACAAGAAACATAAAATTAAACCTATAAAGATTTTTCGAGTTTTAGCAAATACTCTTTTGCTTTTAATCCATATTCAAAACCTGTCAAAGCCCCAGACTTTGCAATAACTCTATGACATGGGATAATAAGTAAAATTGAATTTTTATTACAAGCTGAACCTACTGCTCTTTGGGCGTTTGGATTCCCTATTGCCTCTGCTATTTCTTGATAAGATTTTGTTTTACCGTAAGGTATTTTTTGTAATTCTTTCCAAACTTTTTTCTGAAATTCCGTTCCAATAGGATTTATTTCTAAATTAAAAGATTTTCTTTTGCCAGAAAAATATTCATCCAGTTGAGTTTTAATGTTTTTATTAATAGGGTTAGCAGTTTCTTTTTCTTCCTTAACTATTTTAATATGATTGATTTTTCCGCTTTCAACGGTTATTTCAAAAATTCCAATTGGTGATTTGTAATAAAAAATATTTTCCATTTCTTAATTATATTACAAAAATGTTTTTTCTGATGACCCTTTTATATGGCTGGTTTTAAGGATTTTAATTTTAAATATTTCTTCACAAAATTTAAAATTTTAGAAAAACTATTGATATTCATTTCTAGTTTTGCTAGTATTCAATACTAGGATAAGAGTTAGTTATTTCTAAGAGCAATATTACCCTTAAAAAACTAACCCTCAAAGCTAGATGAGGTGAGTTATGAATATTTTGAAAAAGGTTTATTGTAGAATTTTTCAGTTTTGTTTTAAAGCAAGTATCCCCCTACTTCCTTATTACAATCCTGTTATTTTAAAAAGATTTGATGATATTCCACAAGTTTTAAAAAATAAAAAAATCAGTCGTTTACTATTAGTAACTGATAGAGGTGTTAGAAAAATTGGTCTAACACAAAACCTAGAAAATTTGTTAGCAGAAAACGGTATTGAAGTTACTGTTTTTGATGGTGTAGTTTCAAATCCTACTGTAGAAAATGTCGAAGATGCAAAGGATTTATATCTAACTAACAACTGCCAAGCCCTTATTGGGTTTGGTGGTGGTTCAGCTATCGATTGTGCCAAGGCAACAGGTGCTCGTATTGCAAATCCTAAACGTCGTATTATTGATATGGCTGGTATTTTAAAGGTCTTCAAAAAAATACCTTTGTTGTTTGCTATCCCAACAACAGCTGGAACAGGTACAGAAACTACGGTCGCAACGTTAATAACAGATTCACTTACAAAAAGAAAATATATGATAAGCGATTTTCCGCTAATCCCTAAATATGCAGTTTTAGACCCTGAAACAACAAGAACTTTACCTAAAACCATAACTGCTTATAGCGGTGTAGATGTTTTAGTTCACGCAGTAGAGGCTTATATTGGTAATTCTACAACCTCTAAAACCCGTCATCAGGCTCTTGAAGCTACAAGATTAGTTTTCGAAAACCTTAAAGAGGCTTATGATGATGGAAATAATATGAAAGCTAGAGAAAATATGATGTGGGCATCTTATCTTGCTGGGTGTGCTTTTACAGTATCTTATGTTGGATATTGTCATGCAGTAGCACATTCTCTTGGCGGAAAATATAATACTCATCATGGACTTGCAAATGCGGTACTTATTCCTTATGTATTGGAAGCTTATGGTAATAAAATTCATAGACAACTAAAAGAATTGGCTTTGTCAGCTGGTCTTGTTAGTGAAAATATGCCTAGTGATAAGGCTTCAGAAATATTTATTCAAGCAATTAGAAATTTGAATAGTTATTTAGGAATTGGTACAAAATTACCAGAAGTTCAAAAGGAAGATATTAGAGAACTTGCATATATGGCGGATAAAGAAAGTAATCCAGTATACCCTGTTCCTGTCCTAATGGGTGTTGATGAACTTGAACAATTTTTCTATGATGTAATAGAAGAAAAAGAAACTTCTCAAACTCAGAAAGGTGAATTAGTACATGCATAATATTTTAGAAAAACAAAAAGAGTTTTTTAAATCAGGTAAAACTTTAGATATAAAATTTAGAATTGAGTATCTAAAAAAACTTAAAAAAGCTATAAAAAATAATGAACTTGCTATTTTTGAAGCATTACGCAGAGATTTAGGCAAAAGCGAAACCGAAGCTTATATGTGTGAAGTGGGTTTATCCTTGGATGAAATTTCTTATATGATTAAAAATATCAAGAAATTTGCTAAAGAAAAAATTGTTCCAACTCCTTTAACAAACTTTCACTCTAAAAGTATTGTAAAACTTGTTCCTAGAGGAAATGTTTTAATAATGAGTCCTTGGAATTATCCGTTTTTACTAACAATAGAACCACTTGTGGATGCTATTTCTGCGGGTAATACTGTTATTTTAAAACCAAGTGCATATTCTCCAAGGACAAGCGATGTCGTTTCAAAAATTATTAGTGAAGTTTTTCCAGATGAATATGTTGCGGTTGTAAAAGGTGGACGTGAAGAAAATAAACAGCTTTTATCATACAAGTATGATTATATTTTCTTTACAGGTAGTCAATCTGTTGGTAAAGAGGTTTTGCGTTCAGCATCAGAACATTTGACTCCCGTTGCACTAGAGCTTGGTGGAAAAAGTCCTTGCATAGTTGATAAAACTGCAAATATTTCTTTAACAGCCAAAAGAATTGTCTTTGGTAAATTTTTAAATTGCGGTCAAACTTGCGTTGCACCTGATTATATTCTTTGTGAGGAAAGTATAAAACCTGAACTTTTAAAAGCTATAAAAAAAGAAATCAAAAATCAATTTGGCGAAAATCCATTAGAAAATCAAAATTACGGAAAAATAATTAATGAAAAACATTTTAACCGTGTAAGAAATTTAATTGATTTTGACAAAACGATTATTGGCGGAAAAACAAATGCTGAAACTTTACAAATTGAGCCTACTGTTTTAGATAATATTACTTGGGATGATGCTGTTATGAAAGAAGAAATTTTTGGACCAGTATTACCAATTTTGACTTTCAAAACAATTAGTGAAGTAATAGAAACTGTTGAAAATCATCCTCATCCGTTAGCGTTATATGTTTTTTCAACAAATAAAAATAATATAAAACAAATAACAGAACATTGTCGTTACGGTGGTGGCTGTATAAATGATGTGGTTGTGCATTTGGCTACTCCAGAAATGCCATTTGGTGGATTTGGAGAAAGTGGAATGGGTGCATACCATGGCAAATATGGTTTTGAAACTTTTTCACATAGAAAAAGTACGTTGGATAAAAAACTTTGGTTAGATTTACCAATGAGATACCAACCTTACAAAGACTTTTACAACAAACTCCTCCGGATTTTTCTTAAATAGAATGAAACCGAGAGCCTTATCAAAAGATAAGGCTTTATTTTTTTATTTTACACCTACGTCCGTTTTTGACTAGTCTATATTTTACAATACAAATATAGACTAATCACAATATGATTTTCATCCCGACTCTAGTTGATAGAGTCTTTTTTTTACTTTGTTTTTTGTACGTCCATTTTTGTCAGGGGCAAAATTTATAATAAACATGTCGAAAGTTAAATGCGGAGAGAATTATGATAAAACTAGAATATGTTGAGGGGCTAAAGTTTGATAATGATTTAAAAAATATATATGTTGATTTTGATAATGAAGAAGTTTTGTTTTTCAAAGATGGAAAAAGACATTTATTAAATTTAGAATATTCAGAAATTGATAATATCAAAATTTATACAGAAACAGAATTTAGAACTTCCTACGTAAAAGGTTTGGCAACCTCTTTAGTTGGAGGAATGGCTTTTGGTGCAATAGGATTTATTCTGGGTGGCGTAATTGGTGGGGTTTGCCAAAAAGAATTGTATTGTATAGAATTTGTCGTAAAAACTCCTGACGGAGAGGGCTCTCTTGTATTAGAGGGGAACAAGGATAAAATTAGAGAAATTTATAGAAAAATTGCAGGAAAACTTGGAAGATAATTATTTCCCTAAAGTTTCTTTTATTGAGTTTAAAATTATATCTCTAGCTTTTATAGCTTCTTCTTTTGTCAAAGGTGGAATACCTTTTAATGGGTATTCAATTCCAAGATTTTCGTATTTTGGTATTGCCATATCATGATATGGTAATACGTCCAAGGCTTTTATATTTTTTAGTGTCGCTAAAAATTTGCCTAATTGAGTTAAATATTTTTCATCATTTGTTATTTCAGGAACAACAACATGTCTTATCCATACAGGAATATTTTTTTCTGACAAATATTTCGCAAAATCAAGAATGTTGATGTTTGGATGCCCTGTTAATTTTTTATGCTCTTCATTATCAATATGTTTAATATCAAGCATTACGAGGTCTGTATATTTTAAAAGTTCATCAATTTTTAATGTGCTTTTTCTATCAAACAAAATCCCTGATGTATCAAGTGCTGTATGAATATTTTTTTCTTTTGCTTTTTTAAATAAATCAGTCACAAAATCAATTTGCATTAATGGCTCTCCACCTGTTACTGTAAGTCCGCCATTGTGCAAAAATTCTTTTACTCCTTCATATTTTTCAAGAATTTCATTAGAAGTCATTTTTTTATTTTCTTCTGTAGTCCAACTATCAGGGTTATGACAATACTTACAACGCATAGGACAACCTTGCGTAAACACGACAAATCTTATCCCTGGACCATCAACTGTTCCGCAAGATTCTAATGAATGTATATTGCCATATATTTGTTCTGTCATATTTTTACCTTATTTGAAAAGGCGTGAGGCTTTTAGCCTCACGCCTTACATAATTTAATTACATTGCGTTATGAAATGTTCTTGAAATTACATCGTCCTGTTGTTCTTTTGTCAATTTGATAAAATTTACTGCGTATCCTGAAACTCTTACTGTTAATTGTGGATATTTTTCAGGATGTGCTTGAGCATCAAGCAATGTTTCTCTATTGAAAACGTTTACGTTTAAATGGTGTCCGCCTTTTTCAACGTAGCCGTCTAATAAATTTATTAAGTTTTCTTCTTGCATTGTTGTCATAATTTATTTTCCTTTCAAATTATTAATTTAAGTTAGTTTCACAACATCCGCCATCAAGACAAATATTCAAATCTCCCATAAAGATTTCATCCTTACCAAGTGCATTTGGAATGATTGAGAATGTATTTGAAATGCCGTCTTGAGCATCATTGAATGGAAGTTTTGCAACGGAAGCAAGTGATGCTACTGCACCGTTTGAATCTCTTCCGTGCATTGGGTTTGCCCCAGGAGCTAGCGGAACACCAGCTTTTCTTCCGTCAGGTGTGTTACCTGTTTTCTTGCCGTAAACAACGTTTGAAGTGATTGTTAGAATTGACATTGTAGGAATTGAATCTCTATATGTGTAATGTTTTCTGATTTTTGACATAAAGTTTTTAACTAAATCAACTGCAATTTGGTCAACTCTATCATCATTGTTACCATATTTAGGGAAATCACCCTCAATTTCATAATCAACTACAATACCGTCTTCATCTCTTAGCGGTTTAACTTTTGCGTATTTAATTGCTGATAAAGAGTCAGCTACAACTGATAAACCTGCGATACCTGTTGCAAAGTAACGTTTTACATCTCTATCGTGTAAAGCCATTTGTGCTCTTTCGTAGCAATATTTATCGTGCATATAGTGAATAACATTTAATGTGTTTACGTATAAACCAGCAAGCCATTCCATCATATCGTTGTATCTATCCATAACTTCATCATAATTTAAGTATTCAGATGTTATTGGACGATATTTTGGACCAACTTGAACTTTTAATCTTTCATCAACACCGCCATTGATTGCGTATAACAAACATTTAGCAAGGTTTGCACGTGCTCCAAAGAATTGCATTTCTTTACCAACTACCATTGATGAAACACAACATGCAATTGCATAATCATCACCGTGTGTAACTCTCATTAAATCATCGTTTTCGTATTGAATTGATGAAGTTGTAATTGAGATGTGAGCACAATATTGTTTGAAGTTGTGTGGTAATCTCTTTGACCATAAAACAGTTAAGTTTGGTTCAGGAGCTGTACCTAGGTTTTCAAGTGTATGTAAGTAACGGAATGAGTTCTTAGTAACTAAAGGTCTTCCGTCAATGCCAACACCACCAATTGATTCAGTTACCCAAGTTGGGTCGCCAGAGAATAATTCGTTGTATTCAGGTGTTCTTGCAAATTTTACAAGACGAAGTTTCATGATGAAATGGTCTATCATTTCTTGTGCTTCTGCTTCTGTTATAACGCCCTCTTTCAAATCTCTTTCGATATAAATATCTAAGAAAGTTGAAGTTCTACCGATACTCATAGCTGCACCATTTTGTTCTTTTACAGCAGATAAGTAACCGAAATATAACCATTGAATAGCTTCTTTAGCGTTACGAGCTGGTTGAGAAATATCAAAACCATAGATTTTGCCAAGTTCAACCATTTCGCCTAAAGCTCTGATTTGTTCAGTAATTTCTTCTCTTAGTTGAATACGTTCAGGACGCATTTCGCCCTCTAGAGATTTAAATTGTTCTTGTTTATCTTCAATAAGTCTGTTGATACCGTACAATGCAATTCTTCTGTAATCACCAATGATTCTACCTCTGCCATAAGCATCAGGAAGACCAGTAATAATTGCAGCGTGTCTTGCAGCTTTCATTTCTGGAGTGTATACATCAAAAACCCCTTGGTTGTGAGTTTTTCTGTATTTTGTAAAAATTTCAGAAACTTCAGGATCAACTTGATAACCATAAGATTTGCAAGCACCCTCTGCCATTCTGATACCACCAAATGGTTGCATAGAACGTTTTAGAGGTGCATCGGTTTGTAAACCTACTATAGTTTCAAGGTCTTTGTCAATGTATCCAGCACCGTGAGATGTAATTGTTGATACGATTTTTGTATCCATATCAAGTACACCACCATTGTCACGTTCTTGTTTTAATAAATCACAGCATTCTTGCCATAATTTTTTTGTAGCATCTGTTGCTTCTGCTAAAAAGCTTGAATCACCCTCGTAAGGTGTATAGTTTTTTTGAATAAAATCCCTAACATTAATTTCTTGTTGCCATTTACCGCCAACAAATTCAGTAGTAGGGTATACTTTCTTTTTTTCTAATGTTGCTGTCATAATTCTTCCCCTATATATTAATTATTATCTACTACACAAATAATCCATTAATTATTATACTATATTTTTTGTAAAATTACTAAACTTGTAACAGAACATGTATTAAACTTATATAAAGAAATTTTAATAGACTCTACAGTTAAGCTATTGCAGTATATAATAGGTTTATATAAAAGATAAGAAAGGGTAAAAACAGATTACGACGAAGATAAATTTGCAGAAGAACCCAAAATGCCACATTGTTCAGAAGCATGGGATACTATCTCAAGATATATTTACACAGGGTTACAGGGTGACGCTATAATGAAAGGCTGGATGAAAAACGAAAACACAATGATAACATGTTGCTCTGACGGAACAAGACCTGTAATTTTTAAAATCGAAAGAATTGATTATTAGAGATAGTAAAAATAGATTTTAAATATTTAAACAAAAGATAAAATGATACGTTTATCTAAGTATTTTGCAACTTTGTCTATTGTATTTAAAGTTATGGCTGTATTTTCGGGGTCTAAAATACGAGAGATAGCACTTCTTGAAGTTTCTAAATCCTTTGCTAATTTGCTAACAGTTATATGTTCAGCAATCATTTTTCGCTCAAGTTCGTAGGCTATAACTCTTTTTATAGCAACTGTATCAGCTTCTTGAAGTAAACCTTCTTCTTCAAGAAAATCATCAAAATTAGAACCTAAACAATTTTTATTCATATTTATCACTTTCATTTAGAAACAACATCTTACAATTATATTGTACCAAAAATTGTACACTTTTTCAACCCTTAATATTCAATATAAGTTAATACAATATCTTTAAGTTATACTATAATTAAAAGAACGAGACGAAGGAATTTTATTGTAAACGTATTTATAAATCAGAGAAATAAAAGGATTAAAAATGAAAAAATTAATTTATATGTTGTGTTTTGTGATATTGATTTTTACTTGTGGTTGTGGACGAAAATATGAACCTCTTGATAGTTCTGTGTCTACTGAATATATAACAGTGTTAAAAAGTGAAAATAAAATTGTTGATTTATTAAATCTGAAAAATAAAAGCATCGGGGAAATAGAAGCTATATTAAATGAAAAATCAAAAATAGTAAGAACAACTGAATTCTCAAAATACACAGAAAAAATTTTTAAATTTAAAAAGAACAATATTGAGACAACTTATTCTTTTTCAAAAAATGGAAACTTTATTCAAGACAATCTCATTGTATATCCACCTTCAAAAACAGGTTGTGATAGCTTTGTATTATCAAAATTTGGAATAAATTCTGATGTTGCAAATATTAAAACTCCAATTTATGACGAAACTGTAGGACGTTATTCTTGGGGCATTTATGATAAAACTTCCGGTCAGTATATTGGTACTTTTTCTTGTGTAGGAAATAGTTCGGACTCAACAATTATAGCTTTTGAATAGGTTTAAAAACTATAATTGAATAAAATGTTTATCAAATTTTTTGTATGGTTCCGTCATTATTGATTTTATAGAATGTTAGTGAAGATTGGTTTAAGGATTTTTCTAAAAAATCTCTAACAGGTTTGTTGTTATGAGGCGACCATGAACCTGGGTGTCTGGGATAATTTTTCTTTGTTGTATCATACGCCCAAATTCTGTCTTTAAAGTTTTTATTAATCAATTCAATATATTCGTTATTAATTATTTCATTTAAAATACTTTTATTTGTTCCCCAAGCAACCAAAAAATCTGCATTTTTACTATAATTATTCAAATATTCTTGAATAAATTTTGAATTGATGATTAATTTTTGTGTGTTATCTGAATTTATGTATTTGGCTTCTGTGGCTTTAGAGTTTCCGTTGATAAGTGGTTTTGTATTTAATACTACAATCTTTTTATAACCATTTAAATATGCCATTTTAATAACATTTTGTACGGTTTCATCAATTACCATTTTTTCTGTAGGAAATGTATTTGAAGGATTTTGTAATAACGTTACCAAGGTTTCAGTATTTCTCTTTGTTATTGTTAAAGGATTATTTTTAATTTTAAATTCAATATAATATCTATTAGTATTTTGTTTTGGACTTTTTGAATCGTATACAGAGTAAGTATCCAATTCAATTTTTATTTCTCTTTTTAAAGTTGGAATATTAGAATTGTTTATTGATACTGTTGCAGATTTACTAAATTCAGTTTTTTGTTCGTCTTCTATTAGTTTAAAAATATTATTCTCAATCATAAATTATCCAATTTTTGCAATAAAAAAGAGGCTTTCGCCTCTTTTTTTAATTGGTGGAGGATAGGAGATTCGAAAACTTAGGAATACTTTTAGTAATTTAAATTTTATTTTAGTAATCATTAGTGTTATCAAATTTCTCCCATCTGTACTTTTGCTAATTTTTGGTAATTTTCAGGGACTATTTATATCTTTAGTCCCATAATAGTCCCAGCTTGTATTATTCTTGAAGAAATATTTTGTTTGCAATAACCTATTATTGACTCAAAGACTTTTTACTAGTAATATTAAGTGATATGAGAATTTTACTAGATACAAATATATTGATTTTAAGAGAAAATAATCATATTATACCGAGTAATATTTCAACCTTGATGAGTTTATTAAACGGTTTAGAAAACTGTTCAATCCATGTTCATCCATTATCAAAAACTGAAATACAAAAAGATGGTAATGTTGAACGTCGGAATATAAATTTATCTAAGATATCTTCTTATTCTGTATTAGATGCTTTTCCTGATTATAAAAGTGATGTAGAATTCACAAATAAAATAGGAGAAGTAAAAACTCCAAATGATATAATAGACAATCAATTGTTGTATTGTGCTTACATAAATGTTGTGGATTATCTTGTAACTGAAGACCAAGGTTTATTGAATAAAGCTGAATTGCTTGGTCTTGAAAATGTTGTAAATGTTAATGAAGCAATTAATGTTTTTGAGCAGTTTTACCCAAAAACTAATGTTAATTTAACACAAAGTTTTATTATTGATAAAGCATTTAATTTTAACTTGAACGATGATATTTTTGATTCTTTAAAAAATGAATATTCAGAATTTTCAAGTTGGTGGAAGAAAATTTCCAGCAGAGATGTATATGCTTACAAAAGTGATGAAGGAAAAATAAATGCTTTATTAATTCCAAAAATTGAAATAAATGAGACCGTTGAAAGTAATCCCCCATTAAAATTTAACAGAGTTTTAAAAATATGCTTGTTTAAAGTTGCAAGCCATGCACAGGGTTTAAAATTAGGAGAAAGACTTTTAAAAATAGCTTTTGACTATGCAAGATTGAATAATATTGATGATATTTATTTAACACATTTTTGTCAGGAAAAAGATTATTTAGTATATTTACTAGAACAATTTGGATTTTGTAAATACGGAAATAATCCTAGAGGAGAAGCTATATTTATAAAAAGCATAGTTAAAAAAGATAGCGAAACGAGTTTGGATATTACATATTTAAATAAACAATATTATCCAAGTTTTTGTTCAAAAATACCTGTTCGTAAACATCTTGTTCCAATTCAACCAATATTTCATAAAAAATTATTTCCTGAATATACCTTGAATTCTCAACAAATGAGTTTCTTTAGAGATACTCTAAGCGAAGGAAATTCTATAAAAAAAGCTTATATTTGTAATGCTAATACTACAAAAGTAAACAAGAATGATATTTTACTCTTTTACAGAACTCAAGATATAATGAGTGTAACTTCGTTGGGTATTGTAGACGCTGTCTATTATAAACAAAGAAATCCTGAGGAAATTTTAAAGCTAATTGCAAAAAGAACTGTTTTTTCACGTGATGAAATTGCAAAATTGTGTGAATCAGATGTTTTAGTAATTTTATTTAAATTAAATTTCCATTTAAAAAATGATTTTTCATACAATGATTTATGTAAAAATAAAATTGTAAGTGGTCCAATACAGACAATTACAGAAATAGATGATGACAAAAAATATCAAAAAATAATAACAGGAAATATTAATGAGCGTTTTATTATCAATTAAACCAAAATATGTGAAAGAAATTGAAAATGGTTCTAAATTGTATGAATTTAGAAAGAGTATTTTTAAAAAAAATACCAATGAGATTTGGGTATACGCATCATCTCCGATAAAACAAATTGTTGGAAAAATACACATTGATTCGATAATTGAAGATACTCCGAAAAATATATGGAAAAATTGTAAAAATTTTGCAGGTATAAAAAAAGAAGATTTCTTTAAATATTTTGAGGGTAAAGAAAAAGGCTATGCTATAAAAATAAAAGAATATGAAATATTTAAAAATCCAATAAATCCATATGGAGAAGGAGTGAATTTTACCCCTCCTCAATCATATGCCTACTTAAATAATGTTTTACCACAATTATCTGCCTAAATATTTTAAGCCTTTTGTTATAAAATTTTAAATTAGACTACTACCTACTTAAAAAAATATTTTACATCAGCAAGGCTGTTTTAAATTTGTATAAAACTCATCCATTCTATTTGCTATTTGAATATCTCTATTCTTTATTATGTGGGAGTATGTATTTAGGGTAATATTTTTATCTGCATGTCCTAATCTAGTACTTACAGTTACAATATCTTCTCCTGCTGAAATCAACAGGCTTGCATTTGTATGTCTAAGTTGATGAAAAGTTATTCTAGGTAAGTTATGTCTTTCCAAAAACTTAATAAACCATTTATAAGGTTGGTTTGGACTTATTTCACTTCCTTCTTCATTCAGGAATATGTATGGTGAATTTTTCCACGCTGTCCCTAATTTTAATCTTTGTTCAATTTGTTCCTGTCTATATTGTTTTAGTAAATTTAAAACAGTTTTAGATACCGTAACCACTCTTGTTCCTGCTTCAGTTTTTGGTTTACTTTCTATTGTTCCATAACCTGTTACATAATGTCTTTGTTTATTTATGCTAACCTGTGAATTTTTAAAATTGACATCTGTCCATTTTAACCCTGTTAATTCGCTTTTTCTCAATCCAATATCAATTGACAGGTATAACATAGCCTTATACATTAAAGGTTCAGTATTTAATGCGTTAAGCATTTTTGATACCTGTGTATCATCGTAATATTTTGCTTTAGATTTTGAAACCTTTTTTAAATCAATCCTTTTTACAGGATTATCTTTTATAATATTCCATTTAACAGCAGTTGATAAAATAGATCCTATTATCCCAATGTGGTTACGAATAGTTTTTTCGGATAATTTCTTTCCTTTTTCTGTGTAAAAAGCTTTTTTAATATCTATTTTACAGGACTCACAAAATTTTTCTGCTGTTTTTAAATCAACAGAAAATCCATTTTTTAACCTTTTACAGGTTTTAAATGATAACCCTGTATGTTTTTCAAGCTTAGAGGTTAAAACAGGATTAAGAGATTTTATTAATCTATCATTAGGAATAAATTTTTTGTCTAACCTAATATCAACCTCGTGCAAATTTTGATAAAATCTCAAAAGGTGAGTAGGTTGTAATTTGCTTAACTTTATATGTCCTATTGCAGGAATAATTCTTTCTTCTAACTTTTGTTTATAAGAGGTAATAGTTGCAGGAGTTAAATTTATTTGAGCATAATCTCTAAACCATCTTTCTGTAAATTCAGAAAAAGTTATTTCTTCTCCGTCTAAAAATTCACCCTGCAAAACTTCTCGTTCAAAAAGATATTTTTGTTTATTTAATTCTTTTTCTATTTGTTTAGGTGAAAGATTACCATTTAACTTAATTGTTTTTCTTTTACGAAGTTTTTTACCGTTGTTATCATATCCTAAACAAACGATTATTCTATATGTATTTTTTGTCATTTTTTCAACAAAAGCCATTAAAATCTCCTTCTATTTAAATTTTTACATTTTTACTCAGGAAATGCTAATCCTTTTTTACCTTTATAGGTAGAAGATAGGAGGTAATAGATATTATTAATTATAATATTATTACCCCCTTTTCCTTATTACATTTATTACATTCAAACTTTATTAACTTAAATCATTCCTTATTACATTTATTACATTCAAACTTTATTAACTTAAATCATTCCTTATTACATTTATTACATTCAAACTTTATTAACTTAAATCATTCCTTATTA
>ERZ808275.102-NODE-102-length-52491-cov-3.239263_pt1 | contig 52491 bp, 48 predicted proteins | sample MGYA00520894_ERZ808275 | MGnify/ENA primary metagenome ERZ808275 (study PRJEB31516, sample SAMN03275598) | gut metagenome | biome: mammalia-associated habitat; material: feces | host: Papio cynocephalus | place: Kenya | collected 2012-08-03 ... | reverse complement strand
GCTTCAAATGATTCAACACTATCTACTAAATTAGATGCATTGTATGCTTTTTCTAATTTTTCAACATCATTTTGTTTGTTAGAAGTCTTTTTTGTAGAAGCCTTCTTAGTTGTTGTTTTTGGCATTTTTTATTTCTCCTTTTTTCAATCGTGATTGATTTCCTTATTCAACAGTATAAAATAAGATTAAGTGTTTTGTCAACCCTTAATAATTTACCGATTTTACAATGCGTAACAATGTGATTTTTGTCACGATTCAAAATTTAATCGTGACATTTTGTCACTAATTATCATTTTTAATTCTTTTTGCGAGATATAAAAATGGAGTATCTAAAATTGCGATAAATAATTTAATTAGATATGTTGTTATAAACAATTGGAATACAACTTCTTTTGAGAAAACCCCAGCAAAACCTATATATGTAAACATTGCAGTATCAAATAATTGACTTAAACATGTTGCGCCATTATTTCTTACCCATAAAAATTTATCTGAAGGTAAAATGTTTCTTATAAATTTATATAAATAAACATCCATCATATTTGAAACAAAATAAGCAGACATACTTGCAAAACAAATTCTAGGAGTAATCGTAAACAGCGTTTTCATTGCTTCTCCTGCAAAATCTGCTTCGTTTGAAATGTAGTGTAAATCAATTTGTGTAATTATTGTAAACATCAATAGTGCAAAAAATCCCAAATAAACACTTTTTTGTGCTTCTTCAACACCATATTTTTCGTTCAAAATATCTGTCGCTAAAAAGATTGAGCCATACGTCACATTACCTAAAGTTAGTGCCATTCCAAAAATGTCGACACATTTTAAAACTTCAACATTGGCAACAATTGTCGCTAGAGCAATCCAAGCAAATACACCCATTTTACCAAAAAATTTATATGCAAAAATTACACCTGCAAAGTTAACTATAATTGTTATAAAAAATAATGCTTCATTCATTAGTTATTCCTAGCCTCTAAAATCTTTTCTATTTCATCAAAATCTGTTGGTTCATCAATATCAATTGATTGATTTACAACATATACCATTGGATTTTTACCAATAAAATCGTTCACTTCACGCATAACCTTCGTTTCACAAATGTAAGCAGAACCTGTTTCGCGATACATTGGATAATGCCTGTATTCATCTTGGCGGCGAGGTCTTGTACGTGAATCATACAATGGTTCAATTTTTTCTGTATTTGGAATTTGTCGCCATAAAGAGTGTGTTATACCGATATCTAGCACAGCAAATACCGAATCATGCCCTTTTTTCAAATTTTCAAAATAGCATTCAATAACTTTGTCTAAGCGTTTAGAATCTCTCAAAGGACAAGTTGGTTGCAATAACACGACCGCATCTGGTTCATAACCTTCTTTTTCCTTTAAATAATCAAGTACGTGAATCATGACTGGAATTGTCATTGTTGTATCTTGCGCCAATTCCATAGGTCTATCAATAACCTCGCAACCATATTCAAGTGCGACTTTTTTAACATTCTCAGCCTCTGTTGAAAGTACAGTACGAGTTACATATTTAGAATTTTGCCCAGCTTCAATTGAATAATAAATTAAAGGTTTACCTGCTAACATTTTTACATTCTTATTCGGAATACCTTTTGAACCGCCACGAGCTGGTATTATCGCTAAAATTTCCATTCTTAATTTCCTTAAAAGTTTTTCATTAATTCAATAAGTTTTTTATGCATTTTTACGTTGTGAACACGCAAGTAATCTACATTTCGTTCAATTGCCAACGAACTCAATGCTGTTGTATATATATCTTTAACCTCGTTTGGCTCATCATTCATGTTGAGTAAAGATTTTCTTGAAATTCCAAGCATAACTTCACAACCAAGAGATTTAAATTCTTCTATTCGTTTGATTAATTCAAAATTATGTGCTTTAGTTTTACCAAAACCAATACCTACGTCTATAATTATATTATCTTTGCAAATTCCTTTTTCTTCTGCAAGTTTAATTTTATTTTTTAACGCAAAATAAATTTCATCAACTACATTTTCATAGGTCGGTTTAACTTGCATGTTTCCAGGATTACCCTGTGAGTGCTGAATTATAACTTTTTTACCAAATTGAGCAACAACATCAAGCATTTTTTCATCGTAATCAAACCCTGAAACATCATTAATTATTGATGCACCCAAATCCATTGTTTTTGTAGCTACCTCGCTTGAACGGGTATCAATACTAATCGGAATATTAATATTATTTTTATGTATGTATAATAATATTGGTTCAATTTTTTTTAATTGGTCTTGCGCACTAACTGCTTGAGAAAACGGTTTTGTACTTTCAGCACCTATATCAATTATATCAGCGCCATCTTCAATTAATTTGTGCAAATGCTCAATTGCACTGTTGAAATCATAAAATTGTCCACCATCTGAAAAAGAATTTTTTGTAACATTCAAAATTCCCATTAGCTTTGGCAAAACTTTTGGCTCTATTTTTGTCATTTCATTTAAAATATCTGCCAAGTTTTTCATTGAAAAAGGCTGTTTTCTCAATTTATCTGAAATTTTTAGAATTTGAGAAACACTACCACCTAAAATACAATCAGATTTTTCTACATTTGCGGTTAAAATATCTCTATGAACAGCACAATCAGCGCCAACAGTAAGAGCTGTTTGTTTTAAAATATTTGCTTGAGGTAAGGTTAAATCAAAAATTTTCATGTTCAAATATTTATATTTATTTGTGCCTTTATGCAAGTAAGAACTATCAAAACCGACTTTTGCCAATTCTTGTTCTATATTGCTATCTAAAATTTTCTTTACTGTAAAATCTTTCCCCATAGTCAAAATTTTAGCATAAAAAAAGAGAGTTGAAATTATCAACCCTCTTTTTGTTATAAAATCCTGAAATTATTATTTTGCAATTGTAGAAACTGTTGTAGCAGCACTAGCTAAGTTTGTACAGAATGCTGTAAATTTACCAAATACATCTGCTACAGTTTTACCAGCTTTTGAATTTGCAGCTTCCGCAAGTGGTTTTAACGCTTTATTTTCTTCTGCAGCTTTTGTTAAAGTATCTGTAACTGCATCAGAATAAGCATCAGAATCAGTTTTCATATTTTTCTTAAATTCATCTGCACCTTCAGTAAGATTGCTCATAGTTTGCAAAGCTTTTTGAGCTTTATCAACTGCATCTACTGTTTTATCAACACCTGTTTCACCACCTCTAAATGCTACACGTGGAGCTGCCATTGAAACTGGTCTAATCATTTTTTACTTTGCCTCCTAAAGCGTTTTCACTAAAATTCGTCATCACTTACTGTAAAATCATTGCTAGTTGATGTGCTACTATTATAGTCGTCACCGTTAGCTTTGTCAATAGATCTTTCAACAAGATTTTCAGCACTGTCAGAAACTTGTTTCTTAACTAAGCCAAAATCTTTCATTGCTACACCTATTGCTGCCCCACCTGCTATAATGTTTACAGCAGTACTTTGAATTTTCTCAGCAACACCCTTAGATTTAGCAAATTTTTCTGCTAATTTTTTTGCTTTTTCTGCTAATTTTGCTGCTTCTTCACCTGTTTTTTCAGATGCTTTTTTGTTTAGGGCATCAACTGCTTTTTGTGTTGCTGCATCAGAATACTTACCAATAGCACCAGAAATCATACCAGCGGCTTTATCCAAGCAGATTTTTGTTGCAGTAAATGCAATAATTACACCAATAGCTTTTGTGGCAAAGCTACCAATTTTACCTATAACGCCACCATTTTCTCCTGCTTGCTCAGACATTCTGCGAAATTCGTCTTGCTTTTGTTTCAAAGCATCCAAGTCTGGAGTGCCACCTTTAAAGGCAACGTTTGCATTATTGCTACGATTATTTGTAATTAAGTTTTGAGCTAAATTAATTGAACTTACTGCCATAATTTCTACACAAAATAATTTTAACCTACATAGATATAAAGTCCTAAAAACCATGTTTTTTGCTAGTTTTGCATGGATTTCAGGACTTTTTGTTACATTCGTTAACAATTATATTAACTGTCTTATTTATTAAAAAATCTCATAATCTTATCAATCAAGCCTTCATCTTCAGTTGAAGCTTCGTTGTAAGTTTTAGCTTGACCTTCTAATTTTTCTAATTTCTTTTTAATTGCTGCAACTTCTTGGTCAGTAATTGCAGATGATGAAAGATATTTATTATAAAATTCAACAGCTTTGACTGGATTTTTAGTTTTTTCATAAGCTACTGCCAATGATTTTAGAACATTAGATTTACGATTATCTAAACAATAAAGCTTTTCAAAATATTCTATCGCCATTTTGTAATCGCCAATACTTTCTCTAAATTCACCTAATCTTTCGAGAGCTTTTTTGTTGTTTAAATCAACTTTGCTCAAGCGTTCATAAAATTCAATAGCGTGAGTTTTATCGTTCATATCATCTAACAATTCGGCTATTGTAAGCAAAAGAGCTTTATCGTCTTCTTTTTGTTGAAGTGCAAACATATATTCATTAAGTGCAACATCTTTGTTTCCGCGAGCTAAATTATATTTTGCCCAGTTATAGTGTTCATTGTAAGATTCACCTTTTTCTTCATAAATCAATGCTCTCATTTGATAAATTAATGGAGAATTTTTATCGAATTTTGCAAATTCATTAACTGCTTCAAGCGCTTCATCAAATTTCTTTTCAGTGTAATAGTATTGAGCTACAAGTGATAAGAATTTAGGATTTTTCTTATATTTATCTTGCATTTCATCAATTTTAGACTTAGCCTCTGCCATTTTTTCATCATCAATTAAACATCTCAATTGAACTAATGGATCAGAGCTAACCTTTGATGCGGCATCAGTTTGATTGTTAGCAATATAAATTTCTGCTAATTTATTTTTAATTTCTTCATTTTCATGCCCGTCTTTAATTGCTCTTTCTAAGATTTCTGCAGCACTAGATAAAATACCTTCTTTCATATAAATCTGAGATAATTGAGTGTACGCTTCAAGTGGAGCTTCATGGGAATCAATTAATCGCAAGTATTCATCAATAGCTTGATTGTCCTTGTTTAATTGCATATAAAGTCCCGCTAGCACAAATCTTGTCATATTTCTTTGGTCTTCATCATAAGCTTTGTCTAGTGCCTTTTTGAAGTCACCTGCAGCATGTTGTAATTGTCCTTGACATACGTGTAAATTTCCACGGTAAGTATAGTATTTATATCTATCTGTGTTTTCAAATAAATCCATTAATTGTTCATAAGCCATAACATTTGCTTTGTCTTCTTCTACAATTTTTGAAAAATATTTTTCAGCATCTTCTACTAGTCCCAAAATTTTTGCAACATGAGCAGATCTTTGTAGAAGTTCAACACTATTTGGTCTTTTTTCTAAAAGTTTTTTATACTCAGAGTATGCTTTATCATAAAGTTCTTGTTCTTCAAATTGTTCAGCTTGTTCAATTGTCATTTTATTTACCTTTCACTTATTTTCTTATATTAAATCATGGAATAAAAATATAATATATAGTAAACCTTACTAATTAAATTTATTTTGCGCTCTATCTAACCCATCAGTTAAATAACACTTTACGGCATCTAAGGCTGTTTTTAATGTATCTTTTAATACAGGTTCTTGTTCTTTAGAGAAATTTTGTAAAACGAAAGATTCTGAAGGAATTGGAGGTTGAGGACCGATACCGATTTTCAATCTAGCAAACTTGTTTGTACCAGCATGTTGAATTACAGACTTAATTCCATTATGACCACCATCAGAACCACTTGCTCTAAATCTTAGGCGACCTAGTTCAATTGATAAATCATCATAAATTACAAGCATGTCTTTAACATCAATTTTATAATAGTTCATTACCAAACTAACGGCTTCTCCTGACAAATTCATATATGTTGTCGGTTTGATTATTATAATATCTTCGTTATTGAATTTTATTTTAGTAAACAAACATTTTAGTTTTGATTCTTCTCTAAAAGAAAAACCTTCATTCACTGCCCAATAATCAGCTACCATAAAGCCCATATTGTGGCGTGTAAAACTATATTTATCTCCGACATTTCCTAGAGCAACGATAAGTTTCAAAGTTATATCCTCTTGTTATCCAAATTAATTATAAGCCTTTATGTTTATAATTTTAACGCAAATAAATATTACCAAGGGTATTAACTACCTTTCGCTTAACAAAAAGATAAAATGGGTTTATTTTATGATACACGGAGACTCCAAAAAAGTATCAAGATTATAGGGGAGATTAGTTATGAAATCTGAAAACAAACCAATAATTAAAGAAAAAAGCTCCAAGATGGTGAGCGACTTTTTAGAAAAAGCAAATCTGCATAAAAAAGACTTTGCAGAAATGATTGGTGTCACATTATCTTATGTTTACAACTTGATAGACAACTCAATACCATTTTCAACAAGAGGAACTACATTAGAAAGAATTGCGACAGTCATGGAAATTGAACCAGAAATGTTTGATGAATATAAAATTCCTCAAGAACCAATCATGCTTGATGAAGCAGTTGAAGTATTAAAAGATAATTTACAGAAGAAAAAATTAAGTGTAGTTAATTTTTTAAAGGCTTTTCCTCGTAAAAAACGTTTGGACATGGTTGATATTCTTAGGGGAGCAATGCCAGTTCCACTTGATTACAAAGAGTTGAGTATGATAGGTCAAGTTCTCGAACTTTCAACAGAAGAAACGTACACAATTTGGGAAAATAGAGTTAAACAAGTTCTTGAAGCAAGTGGCATGAATATTTATTCAAATGCAGCACTTGTAAACTCAATGTTTGATTGTGCAAAGAAATATATCGACCTAAAAGAAAATGCCTAAAACTCAATAATTACATACCAGAAGGGCGGATTTTGTTAACACAAAATCCGCCCTTTTTAAAACTTTTTTCAAAAAAATTTAAAAAAGTAGTTGACTTAGAAATTTTTTCATTGTAGATTATAACTACACCAAATCGAAAGATTGGAACTTGACACTCGGTAGTTTCGTTAGGGACTCGACTGAAAGGTGAATAGGGAAATGGTTTCACCCCCGAGGCAAGGTAAAGGCTTACAAAGTGAGCGCTTGTAGCTCAGCAGGTAGAGCACTCCCCTTTTAAGGGATAGGTCGCGCGTTCGAATCGCGCCAAGCGCACCACTTTATTTCAACCGATAACCTCAGAATGTTATCAAAAGGTTGAACGAAATAGAAGGACTCCGTAAGGAGTCTTTTTTATTGCTAAAATTTTTTAAATAATATATAATGTACATTATGAAGAAAGTAGTTTTTTGTTTATCCCTAATATTATGCTTACTTGTGCCTCAAACAGCTTTTGCTAAAAAGGTAAAGGTTCAAGCGGTTACACCATTTGACAGCAATAATCCACCACATAATTTCACAATAAAACTAAATGAACCCATTATTAATGATACTTTGTTCTTGTACAAAGATACCATTATAAGCGGATATATTTACCAAACAATTCCACCAAAACGCTTAAAACAAAGTGCATCATTCATTTATATTCCAACAAGTTATATTGATATAAACGGTAGAAAACAGATTATTACCAACGTTGTAACCCAATACACAACAAAGTTTAGACCAAAAGAAACTATTACAAATGCACTTTATATATTTGGCGGAGTTCCAGTAGCACTTGCAACTGCAGGATTTTATGCCGCTCAAGGAGCAATGGAAGATAAAAACACAACAAATAAAAAAGACACCATAAAAGCTTCTGCCGAAAATGTTTATGAAAATTCACCACTTTCATTAATAGAAAAAGGCGATTTTCTAAAAATAAATAAAAATCAAGAATTTCTATTGAATTTTATCTTCATTAAAAATGAAGCCCCTAACTATGATTATCAAAAGGTAAACTAGAATGAAAAAGATATTGTTACTTATAACTCTAATAATATTTTTTACAGCCCCTGCAAATGCAAAAGCTACATTGGTTGAGGCAATGACACCGTATGATAGCAATAACCCAACTGATACACTTATTTTTAGAGTCGTAAATGCTAATACAATAGAAAGTTATGGCATTATATATGCTGGAGATATCATAGAAGGTATCGTGATTAGAGCAAAGGATAACAGTCGATTAAAGCAAAATGCGACCTTCTCTCTAAAAGTAACAAAAATAAGGCAATATAATGGAAATTTACAAGAACCCCAAAATTTGTTTGCAAAATACACCACAGAATGGGACAAAGTCGAAACAGGCAAAACTGCAGCACTAACCGTTGGAAATTTCTTTGTAAAAGGTATTTCTTGTGGATATAGAACGGTAGAAGGAGCAGTTAAAAACCCAGAAGGGAATCGCTTTAAATCAGCAGGCGTAGCTCTCTATAACTCAACTCCACTATCATACATAAGCAAAGGTAAAGATATTTTAATACACGTTGGTGATAACTTTTTGCTAAATTTTGAAGTTGTAAAGCCTGAAAATCAGAATATTATTGACGAACACAATTACAACTTATGATTATAATTTTAATACTCTTTTTAGATGATTTAAGTCATGGAAAACATGGCTAACATGCATGTCAGATAAGGGATACAGCATGTTTCGTATCGTAGTCAGTAAGGAGAATAAAACACACCAAAATGTGAATATGTGAACCGCTGACCGAAACTATAAATAGCAAAATAATCGCTGAGTTTGTTTTTTTTTACAAACTCAGCGATTAAACAAAAATTATTATTAAAAAATCTTATTTCAAATAATTCAACAAAGCCAATAAGCCCAAATCATAAGAGAATGAGCCTAAACCTGAGATTTGTCCGATACATACTGGTGCAATCATTGAGTATTTTCTAAATTCTTCTCTTGCATTTATGTTTGACAAATGAACTTCTACAACAGGCAATTCAACCGCAGAAATAGCATCACGAATAGCAACGCTTGTGTGAGTATAACCTCCAGCATTAAGAATTATACCATCGTAAATGCCATTGGCTTTTTGAATGAAATCAACAATTTCACCTTCAATATTTGATTGACAGCAATCTAGTTGAATATCATGCTTTTTAGCTTCCGTTTGAAGATGTTTTTCAATTTCTTCTAATGTTTCTGAGCCGTATTTATCTGGTTCTCTTGTTCCTAACAAGTTTAAGTTTGGTCCGTTTACTAATAAAATATTCATAATTTTATCCTTTCTTTGTAACTCAATTATAACAAAAAAACACTATTTTTTAATTTTGTGTGATTAATTTAAACATTTGTGGTATATATATTATAGATAAAGGAAAAATTTTGAGGTATAAATGGAAGCAAAACAACAACAACGCCGTTGGTATGATAAAGACCCAGTATTAAAAGAAGCATTAGAACTTTTAAGATTGGCTCCTGGAGATAAAAGAGATGCAGCTGCAGAATTTATTATTCAAATGCAAGAACAAGTTGCTGCAGATGTTATTGAAAAAGTTTATGACATTATGTCAGAATTTCACGGCAAAGGTAAACGTTGGTATGACAACGATCCAATCGTTATGAAAGCTATTGAATTGTTGAGAGTTGCTCCTAAAAAAACTCAAAAAGAAGCTGCTTTAAAACTTTTGACTGCCCTTGAAAACAACGATGGCGGTATGGAATTAATTAAAGAATAACCACGATGAAAGATATACAAAACGAATACGACTCAAGAGGAGTCGATATTCAAAAGGTCGGAATTAAAGATTTTGAAATTCCGCTAAACATTAGACGTAAAAATAGCTCAAATCAAGTCGTAAACGCTAAAGCTCGCGTTTCTGTGTCGTTACCTAAACATTACAAAGGTACTCACATGTCACGCTTTGTTGAGGTGCTTACAGACTGGCAAAGCAAAGACCTTTTAGGTTCTGACTTGAAAGGGTGTATATCTGCAATTGTAGAAAAGTTAGACGCACAAAGCGGAGAATTGGAATTAACTTTTAAATATTTTATAAATAAATTCGCACCCGTTTCAGGTCTAACCTCTACAATGAGTTACGAATGTTCATTTAACAGTGTTTTAGAAAATTACAACACGGAAAAAGAAAATTATAAATTTATTTTAGGCGTAAAAGTTCCAGTAACAACTCTTTGTCCTTGTTCAAAAGAAATTTCTGAATATGGAGCACATAACCAAAGAGCAATTATTGGTGTTAAAGTTTCGTACGATAGAAACGAACACATTTGGATTGAAGACCTTATTGATATGGTAGAAAGCCATTCATCAAGCTCTATCTACCCACTATTGAAACGTGAAGACGAAAAGTTTGTAACAGAAAAAGCCTACGACAATCCAAAATTTGTAGAAGATATTTTACGTGATGTTGTTTTAGACTTGCGCAAAAACGAAGTTGTAAAAGAATTTGAAGTTGAATGCGAAGCGATGGAAAGCATACACAATCATTCCGCTTGGGCTTATCAAAAAGAAGTTAAGTAAAATTTACTTAACTCTAGTTAACATTAATTGATTTTACAACCCTGTTAAAATATAATATTTATAAACTGGATATGAGTATTAGAAAAGTGTAAATATAATGTCAAAATCAGATATAGATCAAAAATTAGAACAAGAAGAAAAAGACTTAAACGAAGAATATAGCGTATTTTTAAAGCATTTAAAAGCGGAAAAAGAAGATACTTCTGGATTTGCAAGAACTTTGTTCGGAATAGTAATCGTATTTTGCGCAATAATTCTTGTTCTTTTAATAGCTCAAGAAAACAAAGAAATTATTACAGAAACCTTTGGTGAAGATTCTTTTGTTACAAAGATGTTGCTAAGTTTGCCACTAGATGTAAAGAACAAACAGCACGTAAATTTTGCAATGCCTTTTGCTCAAAGACGCCAAAACATTTTACTTTGCGGTGTTGATGCAAACAATTCACCAACAAATCCTTGGGCTGGCGCAAGAACAGACACAATCATATTGTTAAATATAGACCCTAAAACAAAATCAATAAACGCAATTTCAATCCCGCGTGATAGTAAAGTATACTTACCTGGAGATTACGGTATCCAAAAAATCAATTCTGCACACGCAATTGGTGGTATTGAAATGACAAAAGCCACTATTGAAAGAACTTTAGGTGTAAAAATAGACCATTATATCTTAGTTCACGACGAAGCTGTGAGAAGAATTGTTGATGCAATCGGTGGTATTCCAATTTATGTAGAAAAGAATATGTACTACCACGATTATGCAGGTAATTTACACGTAAACTTATCAAAAGGTTTAAACATTTTAGACGGTCAAAACGCTGTTGGATATTTACGATTCAGACATGACGGCTTAGGCGATATTGGTAGAACTCAACGTCAACAATGGTTCTTAAAAGGTTTGTTGGAAAAATTACAAACTCCTCAAACTATTGCAAAAATTCCAGACATTTTAAATGTTATTGCAACATACGTAAAGACAGATATGTCTTTCTATGAAATTTCTCAATATGCAGCAATGTCTAAAGGATTTGATATAAACAAAATTGAATTTGCGACACTTCCAGGTGCACCAAACAAACATGGTTATATCAGTTACTGGATTTTAGACCCTGAAAAAACTCAAGAAATGGTAAATAGAATGATTTATCGTGACAGAGTTTCACCTACAACAGAAGCTTATAACATCGGTATCAAATATACAAAAGCAAACAAGGCTACCGCTGAAAGCGTAAAAGCTACAGTTGAAGAATTAGGCTACAACGTTAACTGTTTTGGACCAGCAAGCTTGCCACATTCTCAATTCATTGCTCACGAACCATCAGTTTCAAACGAATTTTTCGCAAGCTTAAAAAGAAAAGCTCCGCAATTGAACAAGATGCAATTTGTATATAACCCAGACAGAGCTTACTGTACAAGCAGTGACATAACTATTTATCTTGCAGGAGAATAATAAATGACAGCATTATGGATAATTATTGTAGGTATATTACTATACATAATTTATGTAATAAAACTTGCACTTGATTTAGATAAATACAAAGACAACCTTTTAAGAGGTTTGGCTGGCGTTGATGCTATTTTAATTAAGAAAAATGTCGTAATTCTTGACATATTAGGCTATGCAAAAGAATTTATGGATAAAGACCAACATTTAGTTAATGATGCCTATGCGATCAGATATGAATTAAACAAGCTAAAACCTCGAATTGACAATGTTGAACAACGTTATGAGCTACAAAAGAAATTTGATAAACAAGTTGAATTAATCGTTCAAGCTGTTGGCAGATATAAAGATTTGAAAACAAACGCTGGTTTACAAGCTCAATTACGTCAATTAGCAACATTAGAAGAAGCTCAAAACGAAAAGTTGGTATATTATAACGATGCAGTGGATAGAATGAACTGGTACATAAATTCGTTCCCGTCAAGCATTCTTGCTAAAATCAACGAGGTAAAGCCTCCTCCACCACGTTATGACAGATAAAATTTCAACAAACTAAAGCACCCATGAATTCAATTCATGGGTGCTTTGTTATCTTTTTAATTTAATTATTTTGAAACAAATTCTTAAAACCTTCGTCTAAAAAATTGTAGATGGAAGTATAAGGATTTATGAAGTATGAGTAATTTAAAGAGTTGTAGTGCTGTCTTGATTGACGAAAAATGGGACGAATTTGATTTTAGAGATACTGATGATGAAAACTTAGATGAAGAGCCTAAAACATTTAGTTGTATTGCAAAGGAAGACGATTTATTGCAAATGTATCTAAAAGACATCGGCAAAACTAAACTACTAAGCACTAAAGATGAGTTATTTTTAGGCAAAAGCATAAAAGAGGGTTCTCGAGATGATGCGCTTAGAGCAAAGAAAAAACTAGTACAAGCGAACTTACGCCTTGTTATCAGCATTGCAAAAAGGTATGTAGGTCAGGGTGTTCTATTTATGGATTTAGTTCAAGAGGGTTCTATTGGTTTGATTAGAGCTGCTGAAAAATTTGATTACACAAAATCATTCAAATTTTCGACCTATGCAACGTGGTGGATTAAGCAAACAATAATTCGAGCAATTTCAAACTATTCTCGTTCTATCAGAATCCCTGTTCACATGACCGATAAAATTAGAAAATATAAAAAAGCGATATTAGATTTAACTTTTGAACTTAATCGAGAACCTTGTGAAAAAGAAATAGCTGAGAGAATGGAAATAAGTATAAAAAGAGTTCAGGGAATAAAAAAAGCAATAATGAAAGAACCAATAAGTCTTGATACACCTGTTACAGAAGATTTAAGTGTGCAGGATTATATCGCAGATTCGAGCTATAAAGCGCCAGAAGAGCAAGCACAAAATACAAATTTAAGCGATTGTATGCCTTTTTTGATGCGACATCTTGAGGAGCGAGAACGACAAATTTTAATCCACCGTTTTGGACTTGAAGGCACACGACCAAAAACTCTTGAAGAATTGGGAAAAATTTTAGGTTTTTCAAAAGAACGTATAAGACAATTGGAAGATTTAGCAATAAACAAGATAAGAAGTAACGATAAAACAGATTTATTCCGTAGTTTTTTAGAGGATTAACAAATCTCAATTCGATTCTGAAACAAGTACAGAATGACATTATCAAGCAATTTATCAATAAGGCGCGAGCTTCGCTCGCGCCTTATAAAATTTATCATTTCAAATTATGCCAAATACTTTTGAATAGTATTCTTATCAAACACTTCAACACTATCTTTTGAGTGAATAAAGATTAGACAAGAAACTAGTGATTTAAAAGTTTCAACTTCTGAGTACGCCATTTTTTCACGTAAATCTGACATGTTTTCAGCCATAAACTCAGTAATTACTGTTTTATTACTGAACACTAGACTTGAAAGATAATCAAATTTTGACATCATACCTTCAAAATAAATAATATCAGGAGATTGAAACTCAATAAATCTCAACGCTTTATCTAAGTTAAAACCAACGCCTTCATTAAGTTCACACTGATTAATTTTAGGCAAATCGTATTTTGTAATAGATTCAATCGTCATAATATTTTTCTTAGTATCAGAAATTTCATTTAATAATGAATAAATTACGTGAGTTTTACCTGACAACGGAGCACCGCATACAAGCACAATTCCAGGGTTCTCAAGTGAATTTTTAACAAATTGTACCTTTGCCTCATCTTTAATAATTGTGTTTATTGCTTTTGGCGGTTTGTAAATTTTTAACGCAATTCTTTCACCCATTACAGTTGGGAATGAAGAAATGCTTGCGACTAAAGTCATTTCATCAACTTTAAAGCATAATTTACCAAGTTGAGGTATTTCACTAACTGCAGGATCTAAATTTGATAATACTTTTAACTTAGCAACAAATGAAGATGCTAAAACAGAAGGAATAAATCCTTTTTCATAAACAGTTCCTTTTTGTTTAAATGAAATATCTAAACCTCTATCACTGTATGCAAAATAAACTTCATGTTTATCTTCAAGAATAGCTTGTTTTAAAATTGCACGAATAATCTTTTGAATATGCTCATCTGATAAATCATCATTGTGCAATTCTTCATGCCAGTCATAGCCAGATTCTTGAGCTTCTGTAAATATTTCACCTACGGTATTTGGAGTTTTGTAGTATTCATCAATTTTCTTTAAAATACTTGCTTCAGATGAAATTACAGGGTCAATTGAACATTCCGCTTTTTCCATAATTTTATCAATTGCAAACAAATCCCATGGGTCAGCCATTGCAACAGTTAAAACGTCTTCTATTTTAAATAACGGAATAATTTTGTATTTACGTGCATCTACAATGTTGATGTATTGCAAGCAGTTTTTGTCTAGCGTGTAATCTTCTAAATTTACGTTTGGAATGTGCAATTTAGATTCCATAAATTTTAAAAGAGTTTCTTCTGACAAAATGTTCAAATTAATTAGCGCTTGACCAATACTTATATTTTGAGCTGTAGCTAATTCTTGAGCTTTTTCTATAACTTCATATTCTACAAGGCCTTCTCTTACAAGGTCATATTTAATTTTTTCTAAGGTTTTATTTGTAACCGCTTCATTCATCATCATCATACTAGTTATTTTCTTTTTCTTTCAATAATTTTGCTACTGTTAAAACTACTTCATCAAGGTCAAAAGGCTTTGTAATACAAACATCAGCACCAGTTTCTTCGCCGATTTGTTTATCTGAGTCTTGAGAACGTGCTGTTAACATAATGATTGGAATGTTTTTATATTTAGCATCATACTTCAATAAACGACTTATTTTGAAACCATTAATCTTTGGCATCATAACATCTAATACCATCAAATCTGGTATAATTTCCTTAGCCAATTTTAAACCATCTTCGCCATTATATGCGCAGAAACAAGTATAACCTTCCGCTTCAAGAACGAATTTTAATGTTTCTACAATATCTTGTTCATCATCTACAAGTAATATTTTTTTCATTAATCTTTCTCCTTTGGATAAGTAGCGTATGAATACATTATATCACATTTACCGTATCGGGCTTTATCGTTAAGCACTACGGTATCAATCTTACGTTTTAAGAAGTCAACAACACAAGCAGTTGCGTCTGGAATTACCATGGTTAGTGTTGTTCGACCATCTTCGTTTACTATAACTGAATTGTTAAGATATGTTCTATTTATTAAGTTATCTTCCTTCAATAAGTTTTCTATGACATCACCTGATGCACTCATTGATAGTGTCACAAATTTAGTCTTATTAACTTTTGCTTGTTGAATTAGTTGTTTATGTAAAATCCAGAAGTTAGATTTGTCGGTAGAAACAGGAAGAACAAAGTAAAATTTAGAGCCTTCATTAACTTCACTTTCAGCCCAAATAGCACCATTATGTGCATCTAACATCTTTCTTACAATCGGTAAACCTAAACCAGTACCACCAACTTCACGTGATAGCGAACTTTCAACTTGTTGGAACTGGTCAAAAATCTTAGGTAAATTTTCTTCTTCAATACCTATACCATCATCCGATACACATACTTGAAGATATTTACCCTCTAAATTCTTCACTTCATCGGCAAAACATTCAGGAGTCTTAATTTCACTTGCATCAACAACCTTTGTACTAATATCAATTGTACCACCAGCGTTAGTGAACTTAATTGCATTTGATAACAAGTTATTCAAAACTTGTTGCAATCTTGAAGAATCGGCAAAAACTGTTACAAATTTGTCATCAAAATGAGTTGTCAAGTTCAAGCCCTTAGACTCTGCAACATTTGTTTGTTGAAGTTTAACAAATTCAATAAGTTTTTCCACGTTAGTTGAAGTAAATTTGTAATCCATTTTACCTGCTTCAATTTTTGACATATCAAGCAAGTCGTTAATAATCTTTGAAAAACTTTCAATATTTTTGTTTGCCATTCCTAAGAATTTTGCCATATTGGGAGTAACTTCACCGGCTCTTCCGCTTGAAATAATTTGTAAAGATGTTTTCAATGGCGTAATCGGAGTTCTCAATTCATGAGAAACAAGCGAAATCATTTCTGATTTCATGTGTTCCAAATAGTGCAGTCTTGCATTCTTTTCTTGAATTTCTTGAACATAAGAAGAATTTTTCAACGGCATAGAAACTTGTTGCGCAATAGTGTGAAAACATTGTGCATCTTCATTTGTAAAAGAATTTTCTCTATAAATTTCGACAAATCCGAAGAAATTTTCACTCAAATTAATTTGCGCAAACATTGTATCATAACGCAGAATTGAAAAATCATAGTCGTCTATTGGATTTTTAGCATATTTTATTGTTTTTAAATCATCAATATTTAACTCGAAAGGCATTTCTTTATTTTCAAACAAAGATTTGTAATTCAATACAGCTCTAAGTTTTAGCGCCTCTAACAATCTATCTGAAATTTGATTGATTGAATTTATAATTAATAAAGGTTCATTGTTAGACTTAAAAGTTAAAACGCAGGCAACTGAAAAACCCAAAGCCTTATCAAGCCCTTCTAACATAATATTAATAAGCTTTTCTTTGTCTAATGTTGCTGAAAGTTGTGAGCCTAAATTATACAGTACATCCAATTGATACAAACTTTTTGAAAGATTTTGGTTAGATGTTGCAAGTCTTACCAAAGATTCTTTTCTACGTAAATTTACGTTAATAGTTGATAGTAAAATGTTATCCGCAACGGGTTCAGTTAAAAATGCATCTGAAATATTCAGCAATTCTGGTGGAATTTTATCATCTTTCAATAACACAACCGTGATAACATTATCCTTGATAGAATTAATTTTTCTATAAAGTTGAGGCAAATCAATTGATTTTGAAGAAGCATCAAGAACAATGATATTAACAGCTTCAACCTCAATTGAATCTAAAAACATTTGATTATCAGTCGCAAACATAAATTCATGCGAGAATTTGCTTAAAATCTCGTCATAATGTTTAATTTTGTCATTATTGTCTGAAACTAATAAAATCTTTGCCATATTAATATCTTATCAATAATAAAAAAAGGGGCAAATCGTTAACAGACTGTAACTTTCGTTAATAATCTTGCTTGTATTTTATTTTTGTGGTTATAATAAAAGTATGAAGTGAGTTATTCCTCTTAAAACTCATTTCAGTAAGAGTCAAGCGGCTAGACACTTACGAGTAGAAAATTAAGAAGGACAAAAAACAAAATGTTAAAAATCAGATTAAAAAGATTAGGCTGCAAAAAGAACCCAGCTTACAGAATCGTAGTTACAAACTCAACATCAAAACGTGAAGGCGCTCCAATTCAAGAATTGGGACACTACAATCCAAAAACTAAAGTTATGGTTTTGAACAAACAAGAAGCTTTAAATTGGGTATCTAAAGGCGCTCAACCAACTGAAACTGTTGCATACTTAATCAAAAACTGCAACGATGACGGTTCATTAAACTACAAAAAACCTGAAACAGTTAAATTATCTAAAAAAGCTTTAGCTAAAAAGCAAGCTGAAGAAGAAGCAAAAAAACAAGCTGAAGCTGAAGCAGCAGCGGCTGCAGAAGCACCAGCAGAAGAAGCTCCTGTTGAAGCTTAGTTCTCTGTTTCAAGATATAAATTCTTTAAAAAAGGCGGTTTTGATTTTATCAAAACCGCCTTTAAAATATATTTTTAAAATCTAATCAATTCCTAACGCTTTATTTCGCCTAAACCAAGTAAGTTGACGTTTTGCATAGTTACGTGAATGTTGTTTTATTAACTCGACAGCTCTTTCTAAGTCTATTTCGCCATCTAAATATTGCAAAATTTCTTGATAACCAATTGTTTTAACAAAATTTGGAATACGCCCGTGTTTTGCAAGTAAAGCCTTTGTTTCATCAATCAAGCCGTTTTCTAACATAACATCAACACGCTTGTTAACTCTATCGTAAATTTCTTCACGTGGCATGTTGATTCCAATCCATTCCACATCATACGGAACTTCTTTTTGACCTGCAACTTCTGACATTGGTTGCCCTAATCCCTTACACACCTCAATTGCTCGAATAACTTTTCTTTTTTCGGGTGTAACCATATTTTCTAGTGTTTTTTCGTCTAATTTTCGCAAAATTTCGACTAAATCTGCCAATTCTAACGCTGAAAGTTCTTCTCTAAGTTCAGGATTTGGTTCTACTCTTGGCAAATCAAAACCTTCTAACAAAATTCTAAAGTAAAGCCCTGTACCACCTGCTATAATCGGTAATTTCCCACGACTTAAAATATCACTAATAGATTTTGTTGCATCATCGTAAAAGTTTGCAACAGTATAATTAACTTCTGGCTCAACCACATCAATAACGTGGTGTGGCACACCTTCACGTTCCTCTAAAGTTGGTTTTGCAACTGCAATTTCAAATCCTTTGTACACAAGTCTTGAATCTGCAGATACAACTTCTCCGTCGTATTTATGCGCCAATTCTATCGCTAATTTGCTTTTACCAGTTGCCGTCGGTGCTGCTATTGCTATTACTTTGGATTTTTTGTTCATAATATAAGAATAATAATACAAAAACGTAAACTATAAAATACACATAAATCAATGTCATAAGTAACAACGAAATTGGACTCATAAGTGATAAAATGTTGAACATCATCAAAACATTATTCAATACGACAATAATAAAGAACAACAAAATAACTTGAGGATGTTTAATTAACGCAATTGCAGAATTACGCAAGGCTTTTAGAACATTTTTTGTATTATAAAAAATTTCTGCTGGCCAAAATAACGTAAATAATGAATATACAAACATAGTAAATGAAAAAATTGCAGACCAACCATAAACGATTAACAATTGGTTCACAGTTAAATCATCTAAAAAAGCCTGAAAAGCCATAAATGAAGAAAAATCTTTTATAAAATCTGCCAAGAAAACTCCTGAGTCACCAAACAATCCAAGTGAAATATAATAAGATACTATCAAAACTATGCTAAATAGAATTATTGCTAGAATAGAAAAGCCCAAACACGGTTTAAAATAATCTCCCATCCCAACAATAAACTGCTTTAACAAAGTAAAAGTATCTGAAGATTTTTCGTACACAATTTTATTTTTGAAATTAAAAATTGCACACATAATCATATAAAACCAGCCCGCCATAAAAATACTTGTCGCAATAAGCATAACTAGAGCGGAAACAACCATAACGATTGCATTATCCATATATTTTTCTGCTGTACCGAAGTACAACAAGACCAACATCATAAAAACCAATGGCGGTGTAAATAATATTAAGTTGTCAAATGAGATTTTAAAAGCATTTTTAAAAACTTTTAACATAATCACCTCAATAATATAAAACTAGACTTTTTCTGCTGTTTTTTTGTTTTCAATAACAGCTTTTCTCTTTTTACGGCGCATCAAATCAACAAACGCTTCTAGACGAGTAATATAACCAGCTTTACCTGATTGTTCATCCATAACAAGTGTTAAGATTGGAATATTATGGTCTTCTCTCATTGCAGGGAAGATATTTTGTGACATAATTTCTGGCATACAAGTAAATGGACTTACGTGAATAATACCATCCCTATGTTTCATATCAGCAAAAGCCACGTCAGAAACGCATTCCAAAGCATCACCACCGATATCTCTCATAAGATATGGTTTTGCCATTCTGTTTGCACGTTGCAAGTGAGTTTCACCATTTCTAAACATTTTTGGAATGATAGCATCTTTTAAGAAACTGCTAACTGTCAAGCTACGTCTTGTTTGCACACCCATTTTACCTAATTCTCTCTCTATATATTGGTTAGAGAATGGATCACCTACAAGATAAATTTCACCTGTAATATCAACATTCAAAATTTCACGTTTCTTGTCAATTTCAGTCTTTGCCATTTCTTTTTTAACAGCTTTTCTGATTTTGTTTATATCACGGAAGTTTTTAACTTCTTTATACATATTCAAACATTTGTTGTAATGACGTTCTGCTTCGCCAACTTTAATTTCTCTAGCTCTATAATAAGCTAAAAGAGTTTCTAAATCATCTAGTGCAAAAACCATTCTAATCATCATAATAGAGGCTTTTGCAGCTGCAATCCAATCATCTTTTCCTAACAAATCGTGGAAGAATTTGAATAAACCTTTAATACCGTCATACAATGATAATTCAAGATATTTAGCCTCATAACCTAAATCTGCCAATGCACTTTGAATGTTTAAACCATAAACACCCAAACGGCAACAACCTGGGGAAGTAAGCATTGCAACATAATCTGTACCACCTTCAATAGCCTCAATAAAGTTACCTAAGATTAATTTGTAAGGTAAACAAACAGCCTCTGGAGAATTTTTAACCCCTAAAGACAAAGTTTTTTTACTTGTATATGGTGGAACATAGGCTTCAACACCAAATTTTCTTAATGCAACCGACCAAGCGATTGAAATAGTACCCATATGAGGGAACGCAACTTTTACTTTTTTATTTTGTTTATTCATTATCTTTGTCCAATCTAAAATTTAAATCTGGCTTTCTTGCAGCCAAAGTTTCATCTACTTTTTTAATAGGCGCACTGTTTGGAGCGCTCAATATGATTTGTGGATTTTCATCAACCTCTTTAGCTATTTGTAGCATAGTTGTGATAAATTCGTCAAGTCTTTGTTTTGTTTCTGTTTCGGTCGGTTCAATCATCATTGCTTCATGAACAATCAATGGAAAATAAATTGTTGGAGGGTGAATTTCACTATCCATCAAGCGTTTTGCCATATTTAATGTTGAAATACCTTTTTCTTTTTGACGTTCACCTGATAATACAAATTCGTGCATACAAGGAACATCATAAGGCAAATCGAATGCACCTTTTAGTTTTTCTTTAACATAATTTGCATTTAAAACAGCATCTCCACTTGCACGTTTTAGTTCTTTACCCATCATTAAAATGTAAGCATAAGCTCTAACTAAAACACCAAAGTTTCCAAAATAACCTTTAACAGCACCGATTGAATTAGCTAAATTGTAATTTCTATGATACATTTCACCGTCAAAAGTTATTACAGGAGTTGGCAATAAATCTTTCAGTTTTTCAACAACTGCAATTGGTCCAGCACCAGGACCACCACCACCGTGAGGTGTTGAGAAGGTTTTGTGTAAATTCAAATGCACAACATCAAATCCCATTAAGAACGGATTTGTATATCCCATAATAGCATTGAAATTAGCACCATCATAATATAATAATGAACCGTTTTCGTGCATCATTTTAGAAATTTCTAAAACATGTTCTTCAAAAATACCTAAAGTATTAGGATTAGTCATCATAATTGCTGCAACATCTTCGTCTAGTAATTCTTTCAATGCTTCTAAATCAACTTGACCTTTGTCATTTGACTTAACTTGAACAATATCAAATCCAGCCATGTGAGCACTTGCAGGATTTGTACCGTGTGCAGAATCTGGAATAATAACTTTTTTTCTATGTTCACCTTTAACTTCAAAATATTTTTTGATAACCATCATACCAGAGAACTCACCATGAGCGCCTGCTGCAGGTTGTAAGCTAACGGCTTGCATTCCCGTAATTGTTTTTAGAGCTTCTTGCAAGTTGTACATTAATTTTAATGCCCCCTGTACATCTTCGTCTTTTAAAGCTGGATGAAGGTTTAAAAATCCATCAAGATTAGCAAGCATTTCATTAACTTTTGGGTTGTATTTCATAGTACAAGACCCTAATGGATAAAATCCTTTTTCAATACAAAAGTTTTTATCAGAAAGTTTCTTATAGTGACGCAAAACTTCTAACTCAGAAGTTTGAGGCAAATCTAAATCACTTTTTCTCAAGAATTTTTCATCAATAAAATCAACCTTTTCATCACCTTCAAAAAAGCTAATTCCATTTATATTATTACTTTTTTCAAAAATAGTTGTCACTATATCATCTCCTGTTTTGCCAGTTCTTTTTTAATTCTGTTTAAGCCCGATTGAATAATTCTTGAAACCCTCGAAGGAGAAATTTGAAATTCCTCTGACATTTCGCGTAATTTTTTATCTTTAAAGAATTTCAATTCTATAAATTCTTTTTCTCTTTCAGGTAAAGTATCTAAAAGCGCTTCAATCTTATGTTTCAATTGATAGAACTCTAAAGATTCTTCTGGATTTTTGTCGTGTGAGCGTATTATTGTTGGATTTTCAGCTTCTGCCATTTCTTCAACAGACAAAATAGTTTTGTACATAGCTTCGCGCACATCATCAGGACTCATAATTTCGCGTTTTTGCTTCATTGAATACCATTTGTAACGTCGTCTTACTTCGTTCCTGATAGCCCATTTTATTGCTGTTGAAAGATATGAATTGTTATAAGATTCTGGACTTTTTTGCTTAAACAAAATGTACAAAGTTTGTGTTGCAATGTTCATCATTTCCATAAAATCAAGCAAATGCGAAGTAGAAGCCATTTTTTGAGCCTCGACTTTACAAACGGTTTCAATTAGTCCTTGATAATCTTTTAAATTGATTTGCTGATTAGTTGGCATGTACACTCACTTTATACATACTATTCCCCATGTCATTATATCAGATAAAATCCTACATGACTCATATTGTTAATAATAATTACGAGAAAAATAAGAAGGGCGCAAAACATACGTTTTGCGCCCTTAAAAAGATTACAAATCAAAAAACTATTGAGCTAATAATTTGTTAACTGCGATAGTTAATCTTGATTTTTTTCTTGAAGCTGTATTTTTGTGTAAAATACCTTTTGAAACAGCTTTATCGCATAATTGGTATGCTTTTGATAAAGCAACTTTCAAATTTTCTTCATCTTTTGCTTTAGCTAATTCTATAACTTTTTTCAAAATTGTTTTGATTGATGTTTTGAAAGCAACGTTTTTAACGTGATTTCTTTCAGCAACTAAAACTCTTTTTTTAGCAGATTTAATATTAGCCATTTGTGTCCTTCTTTCTTTTTGTGAAATTTAAAAAAGCTAATGACTTCTTTTTTAAACCTCATTGCTACTCTGAGGATTGTGAGCAAAAAAATTGTAAGCTAAATAAAATTTGATGTCAACCATAGTTTGCGAAATTTATAGTAATACCAAACATAGACACCTGATTAATAATTTGTAACAAATAGATACAATTTAAGGTTACATGTGTAACATTATTTTTGTGTTCATGATATAAATTAGATAAGGAAATATTGTTATTACAATTACCCCTAAAAGAACACGAGAAACTATCAATAAATAAGAATATGGAGGCATTTTATGTCAGTAGGTCAATTCGTTTTTATGTTACATAGCCATTTGCCGTACTACCGCAAAGCTGGTATGTGGCCATTCGGTGAAGAAAATTTATACGAATGTATGGCAGAAACATACGTTCCACTTCTTGATGCAATCTCAGAATTGTACGAAGAAGATGGTATCAAAGCTAAACTTACAGTTGGTATTACACCAATCTTAGCTGAACAACTTAACGACAAACATTTACAAGACGGTTTTGTTGAATACATGGATACAAGAATTAAATCCGCAGCAGAAGATGTTGAAAGATATCCTGATCCAAAAGTTGAACATTCAGAACACTTAAGCTATTTAGCTAACTTCTGTTTCAACCACTTATCAAAAATCAAAGACCACTTTGTAAATCGTTATAACAAAGATTTAATCGCAGCATTCAAAAAATACCAAGACTTAGGCTGTATTGAAATTACAACTTCAGGTGCAACTCACGGTTTTTCACCACTTCTTGCAACTGACAACAATTTGAATGCACAATTCAAAGTTGGTTCAGATACAACAAAACGCTTGTTTGGTAAAAAAGCAAAAGGTTGCTGGTTGCCAGAATGCGCATACAGACAAGGTTACCAATATATTGGCAAAGATGGTCAAAAGAAATGGAGACCTGCTATTGAAGTTACTCTTCAAAACAACGACATTCAATACTTCTTTACTGAATCTCACGTAATAGAAGGTGGTAACTCAATCGGTAACAGACGTGTAATCGGTATGTACGGAAATATTGAGTACATTCCACTTCCTGAACGTGAAGCAACAGGTTATGATACATACTCTGCTTACTGGTTACCTGATGCTCAAGTTGCTGTTATGGGTAGAAACGATAGAGCTGGTTACCAAGTTTGGTCTGCTGCAGACGGTTACCCAGGTGATGGCGTATATAGAGAATTTCATAAAAAAGACGATAAATCAGGTATGCACTACTGGAGAATTACATCTTCAACAACTGATTTAGGCGACAAAATGCTATACGATCCAGTATTAGCATTCAATAAAATTAACGAAAACTCAGATCACTATACAACAATGCTTTACCATTTGTTGAATGATTATAAAAAATCTCACAACGGTAAAGAAGGCTTAGTAATGGTATCTTTCGATACAGAATTATTCGGTCACTGGTGGTTTGAAGGTGTTGAATTTATTAAACAAGTAGTTAAAAAATTGAACACATACTTGAAAGATGATATTCAAATGATGACTGCAGGTGAATATCTAGAAGCCCACCCACCAAAAGAAGCTATCCAAATTCCTGAAAGTTCTTGGGGTGCTGGCGGACACTTCTATGTATGGATGAACCACTTAACAGAATGGATGTGGCCAATTATCCACTCTTGCGAAAAACGTATCACTGAAATTGCTTCAAGATACGAAGAAAAACCTGAAGACAAGCTATTACTAAGAGCTTTATCACAATTAGCTCGTGAAAACTTGTTACTTCAATCTTCAGATTGGCCATTCTTGATTACAACATGGCAAGCTAAAGATTACGCAACAGACAGATTTAGAGAACACGTTGACAGATTTGAAACTATCGCTGATATGATTGACTCTGGCAACATCGATGAAACTAAATTATTTGAAATTGAAGATATCGACAACTGTTTCCCTGATATTGATTACAGAGTATATCTTCCAATCGAAGAAGGCGTAATTCCACAACAAGCAAAAAAACTTGCACCTTTATACAAGTAATTTGATAAAATAAACAATAAAGAAAATGAGGTTCAAATTTTTTATTTGAACCTCATTTTCTATTTCATAAATTTAACTTTTTATTTTTATCTAAAAACATCGTAAAAATCAAATTTGTACGTAGAAAAACGTACGGGATTTTACGTACGTAAATTTACTTACATTTTGAAAAATTTGCGAATAAGTTTTTCAATCTTTTCAGCGGAATGACCGTCACCATAAGGGTTTTGAGCAGTCAATCTTGTTTGATTTTTTTCTTTTGATAAGATATTTTCGCTAAGTGACAGGATACGAGCGTAATCCGCGCCGACTAAAGTTGAAACACCAGCCTCTATGCCCTCTTGGCGCTCTGTCTCATATCTCATTACTAAAGTTGGGCAACCGAAAGTAGGCGCTTCTTCTTGTATACCGCCACTATCAGTCAATATCAACTTCGCATTACGTTGTAAATACACAAGATAAGGGTAATCAAGCGGTGTCAAAAGGTGTACATTGCTTAATTTGCCAAGGTTTTCGTGAATTTTATCTTTAACATTTGGATTTGGATGTACAGGTATCACAAACGTATGGTCAGTATACTTTACAGCCAAATCATATATTGCTTTTATAATTCTATCAAGTCTTTCGCCGTGATTTTCTCGTCTATGAGCAGTGATAAGTACCAATTTATCGTCAATTGGAATATTTTTTTCCTCGAAATAGCTCTTTGAACGTGCAATAACATCATCAGACAAGCAGAAAAGTGCATCTATTACTGTATTTCCAGTCACTGATATCATCTTTTCGTCAATACCTTCACGCAATAGAGCCTGTTTATTTTTTTCTGTTGGAGCAAAATGAAGTTGAGTAACTCGTGATGTCATTTGGCGCATAACCTCTTCTGGGAAAGGTTCATAGATATCATAAGAGCGTAAACCAGCCTCTACGTGAAATACCGGAACTTTATGATAGAAACTAACAAGCGCACCGGTCAATACAGTCATTGTATCGCCTTGAACAATAGTTGCATCAATATTTTGCGCATTAAACACTTTATCTAAATTCAACAAAATTCTTGATTGAATTTCAGCCAAAGGTTGGTTAGGACGCATACAATCAAGGTTTATATCCGCCTTTAGTCCAAAATATTCAAGTGTTTGGTTAGATAATTCCTTTTGCTGTTCTGTATTACATACAATTACGTTATATTCAGGGTGTTTTCTGAGTTCAATTATAACAGGGGCAAGCTTTATAACCTCTGGTCTTGTTCCAAATACGACTAAAATGTTTTTCTTTTCGTTCATTTTTACTCTCACGTTTATAATTCGCTATATCCATTGTACAACAAATATTTTTATTTTATACTTATCTTATGGAAGTAATTATTATTGGTGCTGGACTTGCAGGCTCAGAAGCCGCATTACAACTAGCAAAAAGAAATATCAAAGTTAAATTATATGAGATGCGTCCAGAAAAAACAACTGGTGCACACGTTACAGAAAATTGTGCAGAATTTGTATGCTCAAATTCACTAGGTTCTGCTGATATCACTAATGCCAGCGGTTTATTAAAAGCTGAAATGCAAGAATTAGGCGGAGAACTAATTAAAATTGCGAATGAATGTAGAGTTCCAGCAGGAAACGCTCTAGCTATTGACCGTGTAGGATTCAGCAAAAAAGTTACAGAATTAATCGAAAACAATGAAAATATTGAACTTATTAGAGAAGAATTAAAAGAAATTCCGACAGATAAGCCTGTCATTGTTGCATCTGGTCCATTAACAAGTGACAATTTAGCAAATAAAATTCAAGAATTTACAAAATCTGATCACTTGCACTTTTTTGATGCAATTGCGCCTATTGTTGAAAAAGACAGTATTAATTTTGACATCGCTTTTTGGGCAAGTCGCTACGACAAAGGCGAAGCTTCATATATTAACTGCCCAATGGATAAAGAACAATATGCAAAATTTTACGATATACTTGTAAATGCAGAACGTATTGAATTGAAAGAGTTTGAAAAAAATGCAAAATTCTTTGAAAGTTGCTTACCAGTTGAAGTTTTAGCATCAAGAGGTGTTGATACGTTACGTTTTGGTCCAATGAAACCTGTTGGTTTAGTTGACAAACGGACAGGAATTGAAAATTGGGCGGTAGTTCAACTAAGACAAGACGATGCTGCAAAAAGCTTATTTAATCTTGTTGGCTTCCAAACTAATCTAAAATGGGGGGCTCAAAAAGAATTAATCCATTCTATTCCAGGGCTAGAAAACGCTAATATCGTACGATACGGTGTTATGCACAGAAATACATTTATAAACAGTCCTCAAATTTTAAATGCAACATTAAACACTAGAAACCGAGAAAACTTGTTCTTTGCGGGGCAAATTACTGGTGTCGAAGGTTACACTGAATCTATCGCAACAGGTTTACTTGCAGGATTAAATATGGCTAGACAACTTGAGGGTAAAGAATTAATGAAATTACCGCAAGAAACTATGCTTGGAGCGCTTTGCAACTACATTTCTACAAGTGAATTAAAACATTTTCAGCCTATGAACTCTAATTGGGCTGTTGTTACACCAATTGAATTACCTAAAAAAGAAAGAAAAAATAAGAAATTAAAAAATGAACTATTGTCAAAGCGTTCAATTGAAGTATTGAAGGAGTATTTATGTTCTATTTAGATAAATTACACGGCAAAACAGTGATGAAAACTGACATTTTAGAAGGTTTAACTCATTACTTTACAACTCGAGAATGCCCTATAAAATCAAAAGAACCGGAAATGCAAAGTATTGTTGAAGAAAACAGAAAGATGTTTTGCGAAGAATTAGGTGTTACTCCCGAAAATTTTATCTATCCAGAACAACGCCATACCGATACAGTTGCAGTTGCTGAATTAGGGAAAACATTTTATCCTGAAGCTGATGCACTAATTCTAACTAATCATGAACAAGCAGTATTTTTGAATTTTGCGGACTGCACACCTCTTATTGCATACGATAAAAAGCAAAATATTGGAGCAGTAATTCATGCAGGTTGGAAGGGTACAGTTGGAAGAATCGGAACAAAAACTATATTAAAAATGATGGACGATTTTGATACAGACATCAGAGATGTACGTGTTGCAATTGGTCCAGCTATTTCAGTATGTTGTTACGAAGTAAAAGAAGATGTATTCAATATGAGTATGGTTTCTGTAAAAAATAACAAAGGACTTTATGAAATAAAGGACGGAAAAATATACGTTAACTTAAAAGAAATCAACAAACGTCAACTTGAAGAAATCGGTGTTAAATATATTGATGTTTGCCCTTATTGTACATCTTGCAACAACGATTTGTTTTATTCTTATAGAAAAGAAGGTGGCACAACTAACAGGCATAGCGCTATTATTAAGCTAGAGGACAGATAATTGCCAAAGCATCTTATAAAGTTAAATACTGCAAGAAATTGTCTAAGGTATATAATTAGAGCCTACAAAATACCTGAAATTCATATACCTTACTATATTTGTCCTAGTATAAAAAATATTTTAAAAAAAGAATTTTGCAAAATTTCTTACTACCACATTGACCAACATTTCATGCCTGTTGGCAAGTTTAAGTTTGACGATTTTATTTTGTACCCAAACTATTTTGGTATTTGCACCAAAAATGTTAAAATATTGGCGAAAAAGTATACCAATTTAATTGTTGACAACGCTCACGCATTTTTTGCTGAACCAATGGGAATAGCATCTTTTTCATCACTTAGAAAATTTTTTCAACCTCATTATGGTGTAAATGATGGTGCATACCTTTATACGGAAAAAGTTTTAGACTTTCCATTTAAGACTGCACCTGATTATGAAGTTGATGAAAGTATGGATTACGAAAAAATTGTAAAAAATGAATTAAGATTAGATGCACAGCCTTTAATGTATATGTCCAAAACAACTGAGAAAGTTATGAGTACTGTAAACTTTGAACAGGAAAAAACTTGGAGGCTAAACAATTTTACCCAATACGCACAACGTTTTGGCACAAAAAACGAACTTGGATTTAGACTTGAAGACGGTGAAATCCCTTTTGTATATCCTTACTACACTCAAGACGAACGAGTCGGCTATGACCTTGAAAAACAAGGTTTATTAATATACCGATACTGGGAAGGTTTACCAAAAACATTTGATGAATACCATTTTTATAAGTATCTTATACCTGTTCCTTTATTTTAATTATTATAAATTTTTAGCTTTATGCCAATTCTCAAAATTTTATTAATTAGAGCCTGTGGTAATTTTGAAAAAAATGACGCAACAAAAGCATCTTTTCCGACAGTATAAGACGTTTTAGGATGTTTTGCCCTATCTGCTTTTTTTAGAACTTTTATAACCTCTTTTACATTCAAACCATTTTTACCGTTAGAGAGTGCGTTATTTCTTAAATAGTTATAGGCTTTTTCGTACTTTTTATCATTCAAAAGTGTATCTTTATTACCTTCTACAGATTTGTCCCATAATGGAGTTGCTATCACCCCTGGTTTTATCGAAATAACTTTAATCTTGTCACCATATTCAACTTGCATTATGTTAAACAATATATCTAATGCTCTTTTTGATGCACAATAAGGTGCAACATAAGGAAATACAGCAAAACTGGCCATTGAACTTATATTGATAATTCTACTATTTTCTAATAAATTTGCGTGCAATAACTGTTGAGTAAATTCAATATGAGAAAATGTGTTAACATTAAACTGCATTCTCAACTTGTTAACATCTAAATTTTCCATAGCACCTGCAACAACACAACCTGCAATGTTAAACATAGTGTCTACATGCTGAGTTTTACTTGCAATAAATTTTCCCGCTTCAATAATAGAATTATCATCATTCATATCAATATAAAACGGAATAACATTCTCACCTAAGTTTGTTAATTTGTCTAACAAATTAGAATTTCTATACCCTGCAAAAACGATATTTTCTTTTGAAAATTCTTTTAGTGTTTCATATCCAATACCAGATGTTGCACCTGTTATGACGTATGTTTTCTTAGTTTTCATCTGCCACCGGACGTAATAAAATTATTGAACTTAAATTTAATTGTAAGAAATTATGATATTCAGTTCTTCTTTCTGGAATTAATCTGTGCTTAATTTCACAATCCTTAATTGCTACGAAACGTTTTACACCATTTAAGATATCAGAAAGAACTCTGTTCTTTTTACCTGTTTTAGGCATAAACACATATCCTCTGATTTCGTAATCTTGAGTTATAACCAAAACCTTTTCAGACCATACACCAGAAGTAAAATCTTCCGTCATAGAAACTGATTTAGATTTATTCATATTAAATTCTTCGCTATCTACCATTTTTATTATCCTTTATTTTTTATGCTGAGTAAGAACTGAATAGTGGCAAGTACAAAGCTAACGCCAATACAAGTACGATACCACCAATAACAATTAACATTAATGGTTCAATCATTTTTGTTAATGTATCAATAATTGCATCTAACTTTTTATCAATAAAGACTGTAGCTTGATACAACATATCACCTAAACGACCAGATTGTTCACCTGTTGCAATCATAAATAAAATCATCTTAGGCATAACACCAACAGATCTTAACGCCAATGACAAGTGTTGACCTTGTTGTACTTTCGCCGTTGCTTCAGTCAATTTTGTTTGTAGTACAAAGTTTGTTAATGTAATATTTGACAAATATAAACAGTCAATAATTGGAATACCTGCCTCATAAGCAACTTGCATTACCGCAACGAAGTTTGAGAAGTTTGAATATTCAATTAATGCTGAAAGTAAAGGTACTTTCAAAACATACTTATCTATTAATCGTTTTGAAGTTTGCCATGCAAACGCTGTATAAACAGATGCTGCCAAAGAAATAAATATTACTGGAATTAAAATCCAATAAGTTCTTAATGTCAAACCGATATTCATCAAAAATGCGGTAATTGGAGGCAATTCTTTACCCAAATTATCAAACATATCTTTAAATGCTGGGAATACAAACACTAACATGATTGTTACAATAACAATTGCCAATACAATTACGAAAGCTGGATACATTAAAGTCCCAATTACTTTACCTTTAATTGCAGCTTCTTTCTTTTGAAGTTCTAACAAACGTTCCAAGGTTTTTTCCAATTCCCCTGAATCTTCACCAGCTCTAACTAGACCGATATAAATCTGACCAAAGATTTTTGGATATTTTGCAATTGTATCTGCGAAAGTTGAACCTGCAATAATTTGTCGTCTTAATTCTTTTGCGATATTTCTTAATTTTGCTTTTGCAGCATCATTTTCCAAGAACATTAAGGCTTCAATTACAGGAATACCAGATTGAACCAGAATTTGGAAAGTCGAAGTAAAATCAATCTTATCTTGCAAAGACATTTTTTGAAGCTTTTTAGCAACAATTGTTCCGCTGCTAGCTTTTACGTCTTCAGAAATTTGAGTTGGAAGCAAAGACATCTTACGAATGATTGAACGCGCTTCTTTGTGGTTTTCTGCTTCAACCTTACCTCTTACAATGTCTTTGTTATTTTTTAAAGCTACATAATTATATACTGGCATATATTAACCTCTATTCACTTGCAAGACCTAATACACGGACAAATTCGTCAATTGTCGTTTCCCCATTCAAAATATGACCAAAGCAAGCTTGGTTTAAGGTTTTCATACCACAAGCAACTGCAGCATCTTCAATCTCAATGTCGTGTGCACCTTGTGAAATAAGTTTTTTAATTTCTTTTGTTATAGGTAAAATTTCAAATACACCTAAACGACCTTTATAACCTGTCATGTTACATTCTTGGCAACCTGTAGGCTTATAAAGTTTTGTTTTCATCAATTTTTGAATATCATCTTCATCCATCAATATTTGAGCTGCTTCGGCATGAGTTGGATAATATTCTTGTTTACATCTGCATAACTTTCTTACAAGACGTTGAGCAATTACACCAGTTAATGTTGAAGAAATTAAGTAGTCTTTTGCACCCATTTCAATCAAACGAGTAACTGTTGCTGAAGCTGAGTTTGTGTGGACCGTACTTAATACCAAGTGACCAGTTAAGGCAGCAGAGATAGCTACCTCTAGTGTTTCGTAGTCACGAATTTCACCAACAAGGATAATATCAGGGTCTTGTCTTAAAATTGCTCTCATACAAAACGCAAATGTAATACCAGCTTTTGTATTTACTTGAGATTGGTTAACACCTTCCAATTTAATTTCGACGGGATCTTCAATTGTAGTAATGTTTACATCTTCTGTGTTCAATACTTTCAATAACGAGAACAAGGTTGTTGTTTTACCTGAACCAGTTGGACCTGATGTCAAAATAATGCCATTTGGAGAGGCAATCATCTTATTAATAATTTCCAAATCGTGCTCTGTAGCACCTTCGATTTCTAACTCTTTCCTTGTTGAGTCAAAACTTACAGGAGGAGCAAGTACACGGATTACAATCTTTTCTTTTCCACTTACAGGTAATGCGTTAATACGGAAGTCGTAAGTTTTACCTTTTATCTTAATAGTAAAGCTACCATCTTGAGGTCTTCTGTGTTCTGCAATGTTCATTCTTGCTAAAACTTTAAAACGAGTAATTACAGCCATTTCAACTTTGGCTGGAATTTCAATTACCTCTCTTAGAATACCATCGATACGGTATCTTACAATGTGGTTTGAAAGTCTTGGTTCAATATGAATATCTGATGCATGAGAATCAATCGCATCTGATATAATTTTGTTTACTAACTGAGCAACAGTACCCGATGAATCTTGCAGTTCTTTTTCAATTTGATCCCAAATTGAATCTTCCATATCAAGAGCTTGAGCATCTTGCTCAAGTTTTTTCATGATTTTACGAGTTTCTTGTTTTGCAGTAGAAAAATATTTGTTAATAGCGTTATTAAACTCAATGTGAGTCATCAAATACGCTTTTGGAGTTTGACCTGTCAAATATACAATGTCTTTTAAAACATTGGTATCACTTGGATCAACCATACCTACACTGATTGATTTTCCATCAGATGTAAGTGGAATTACTTTATTTGCTTTAATGAAATCTTCAGGTAATAGTGCAATGTACTTGCTTTGATTTCTCATCATCTCTGCAGTAACAACATCATAACCTTGTTGTTTATGCAATGCAGCTTTTAATTGTTCCAATGTAATAAAGCCTAATGAGTACAAAGTTGAACCTAAAGGCATTGCCATTTTTTTACTTTCAGCCAAGGCCTCAATTAATTGAACATCTGTAATCGCACCAGATTCAATTAAAATTTCACCAATTTTCTTTTTAGGCATTGATGCATTATGAGGCATTGCTTGTGCATTAGGCACCATGTCTTGTACAAGACCAACTAAAAAATCATTAAATTCGTGTTGTGATACCTGATAATATTTCGTATTACACTGAAAAGTATCCATTACTAATTTAGACACTTTTTCTTTGACTGAATCAGCACTAATTACAGCAAATAATGTGTTATTCTGAATATCGATAGGTACAAATCTCAAATCTTCTAAAACTTGTAAATCGAACTTCGAAATAACATCATTATTAATGCTTGTCTTTAGTTTTACTAATTGTTCATTCATATTTTTTTATGTGTCTATAAATCATTTTCGTTATTATAATCAACACCTACATCTTCTGCATCCTTCAAGATTTTTGGAGTTAACATAATAAGCATTTCTGATTTTGTTTTTTGTGTTGATGTACTTCTGAATACTACACCGATTACAGGAATATCTCCCAAGAACGGTATTTTACCTACGTTCTTTGATTCATTTTCTTTCATTAAACCACCAATAACTAAAGTTTCGCCGTCTTTAATACGTACGTTCTTTAAGTTAATTGAACGGTTATTTAATAATGTTGCAACAAGTTCTTCTGCAGTTACACCGTCTTGAACCAATTGAGCTTTTTGTTGGTCTTTTAATGTTTTATAAGAAGCATCAATGTTCAATGATACATATCCGTCTGGACTGATGAAAGGTACGATTGTAAATTGCAAGCCCATATCGTTACCAATATCATAAGTTCTTTGTACGCCTGAAGCCGAACCACTTGAAGATGTAATAATTTCAGCAGTTACTTTTTCTACATAATCTTCGGTTAAGTCAATTGTAGATTGTTGACCGCTTGTTAACATAATTTTTGGATTTGCAACTACACGACCTTTTTTATTCAAAATAACATAATTGATATACCAATAAACGTTGATTGATGGATAAGAATTAGCAAATTGATTATTTTGAGGACCAAATGTAATCGGATCAACATCGGTTGTACCATCAGGACCTGAGAACGCTGCTACAAAGTTTGGAGAACCAATACCCCAGCTATTTGAGAATGTTTTTGTACCGTCTTCTGATAATTCAAGAACTGAAATATCTAGATATGCTTGAGGAATTTTAACATCTTGTTCTTTAATAAAATCACTGATTAACTTTAATTGTGATTTTGAACCACCAGTAACTTGAACAGTACCTCTTTGTGGGAAGTAGCTTACAATCATTTTTAAGTCACCAAATGATCTCATTCTGATACTATCACTTGCGCTTGTTGAACCAGAATTTTTAGAATTTGAACTGCTACTACTATTACTACTATTATCATTACTAGATGAGTCTGAAGAATCTTCAATACCTGTAGTTACACCATCTTTGTCTACAGAACAAGCTACAACATTTGTACCTAAGCTTAATCCAGAACCTGAACTACCACTACCTGATGAAGAACCACCACTTGATGAAGATCCACCACTTGAACCACCGCTAGATGATGCAAAACCTGTTACTACACCACCTTTACCACGGAAGCTACTAAAATCAAATAATTTTCTTTGAGATGGGATATTTGCAGCAAAACCAGTAGCACCACCTCTTTGAGCTTGTGCACCACCTTGTCTTTGGTTATTAGCACCACCTTGTTGATTTTTTGCAGCTTCACCCCATGATTGTGCTTCTGATTGAACATCAGTTTCACCATTAATCATTCTCAACATATTACAAACTAATGTCGCCATTTCAGCTGGAGTTGTATGTTTTAAAGTATATGTTGTTGTAATTGGTGGAACATCAAATTTAGCAACAATTTTCTTAGCCATTGAAACATCATTTGGAGTACCAAATACTAACAATTCATTGGCTACTGCATTTGTTACTACTACATCCCAATTTGATAAACCTGGAGTGTTTTTAGAAAATATATTTTGATTTAAGAAGTTTGCAATCATTGCAGCATCAACATAGTTAACAGGGATTGTTGTCATTGTTTGTTTTGACCAACCTGTTGAACGGGCAAAATCAGAAGATGATACAACTAAAGTTTTGCCATCTAAATAATAAGTCAAGTTTGTAATTTGTAACACCATTCTAAACGCATCGTTCAAAGGTACGTTTACCAAATCAAGAGTAACACTACCTTTTGCTGATTCGTGGAATACAATATTTAAACCTGCTTTATCAGCAAACATTCTCAAAACGGGTTGAACATCGGAATTTTTTAAACTTAATGTAACTTTTGCATTTGACTTTGTAATTCTTGTGTCACCATATAAACTCATTTGAGATGATGCTGTATTGTTTCTCAATACAGGTTTTACATTTGATGACGGATTAACATACGCCAAGAAATCATTTGCTGCAAAAGCAAATGATTTAGTCATTATTGCGATTATTGCTAAAACTATGCATACTCCACAAAGTTTATAGTTAAATTTAATCATTCCTTACTCCCGATTATGTTTTTTATTTATTACCTTCTGTAACTTACATTTCTAGTTGATGGCGAACCACCGAATTTTTTATTGATATTAGCAGTACCTGTTGTATTAGGTTTAATTGTTGCCAATATTATACCTATTTTAGCATCATAAATATTGCTACCTTTTTGTATAACAACTGATTTTTGATTAATACCAACGATTTTAAATCCTTGAATTACATCGCCTTTTTTAACAAAATAGTCTGTTCCTGAAATTTTAATAATTGCAGATGGACTATAAGCATCATACATAATCCCTGAAACAGATGTGTGTAACAACGTATTCGCATCCGGTGATGAATTAAGTGTTGTTGGTGGCAAAATATAATTTGGATTTGGTTTAGCTTTTACAACTTTTTTAACAGCAGCTTCACTTGCAGGTAAAAATGGATTCAAAACGACTTTTTCATCCACATCAACTACTGCTTTTTTTGAAGTCAACGCTTCTTTACCTGTAGCTTTTGAATCACCACTTGCTAATAACATAGAGTTAGGATCAATCCCCCCTCCATTATTAAATGCTAGGTAGTTACCACCTTGAGCCGAACCTGCTGAACCACCAGCAAACCCTGACTTATTCATAACAGAAATACCAGCATCCTCAGCGCTAATGGCATTTAATTCATCCATTGCTACTGTATTTTGAGCTTCAATCACTTCTTCATTTGATACAACATTATTATACATAGAATATAGACCGTAACCCACAGCCAAAGAGCAAACACTCAAGGCTACTGAAATTACAGCAAATAAAATTTTATCATTTTTAAAGATGTTATTAAATCTAATTTTAATAACATGTACTGTTGGCTTACTTATTGACGGTACGCTTTCTGTCAAAGTTGACGGAAATTGCAAATACCTTGTTCTATAATTAACTCTTTCGTTACTAAATCCGCTAATCATTTTCCCAATTTTCTATGTAATAGTTGTATTTCCCCTAATGCTAAAATATATTTTTCTCTTAGTACAATACTTCAGCATAATTTATATAATAATATACTAGCACACATTTCAAAAAAAAAACCATGCCCGATAAATATTTATAACAAAATATTAAAATATTAAACACAAATTTTATTGAGAATGAATGCTTTATACAAGCTATATCAGAAATTTTGAACTTTACATATTTTTTTTTGCTCAATTCAAGATATTTGGGTAATAACAAATAAAGTTTATTGTGATACAATGAAGAAAAAAGAAAGGATATTTCATGAAAAAATTTAATATATTAATTATTTCGGCAGTATTAATGTTATTTGTTGGCGGAGTTGGTTCAACTCAATTATTAGCAGCCAATGCTCCCGCAAAACAGCCAGCAAAAACTAAAACTGTTCCACCTGTAGCTCCTATCAAGAAAAATGGAACTACAACATTGCCATCAAAATCAACAAAACCAGTTGTTATAACACCAGCTCAATCATACACTTACACTCCAGTTAAACCACTAGATTTAGTGGCTCACCCAAATGCATTTGTTAACAAAAGAGTAAAAATAAGAGCTAAATTTGATAAATTTTCTAGTCTTGGTTTAGATTACAAACCAGCAATGAGAAGTTCTCAAAAATATATTACATTCTTAATTTGCAGAGATAACACTACAAATGTTATTCCTCTATCTGAATTGAAAAACTTTTTAAAACGTGAAGTTGCAGAAAAGAACATTGATTTAGAAACTGGTGATATAGTTGAATACTCAGGATTAGTATTTTCTAACGCATTGGGCGATGTTTGGTTAGAAGTTGAAGATTTTAAAGTAATTCAATCAAAAGCAAAAGATAAAAAGGCAACCTCTACTAAATAGGCTATTTGTAGGAATACGCAAAAATATAGATATGATAAAATTACTCTGTAAATATGGAGTAATTTTATTATGAGTAATAAGAATTTTTTAACAATACATGGTCACTTTTATCAACCACCTAGAGAAAATCCGTGGTTAGAAGCCATTGAATTACAAGATAGCGCATTACCTTGTCACGATTGGAATGAAAGAGTTAATAATGAATGTTATAACCCTAATTCTGCATCAAAAATCGTTGACAATAGAAATAGAATTTTAGATATCGTAAACAACTACGAACGAATGAGTTTTAACTTTGGTCCTACTCTCTTATCTTGGATGGAAGAAAATGCGCCTTACGCATACGACAGAATTATAAAAGCTGATATCAAAAGTGTACTTGAACACGATGGTCATGGTAACGCTATTGCTCAAGTTTACAATCACATGATTATGCCACTTGCAAATGAACATGATAAAATTACTCAAGTAAAATGGGGTATCAGAGATTTCGTATACAGATTTGGTCGTCAACCTGAAGGTATGTGGCTTGCAGAAACGGCAGTTGATGATGATACATTGAGAGTTTTGGTTGAAAATGGTATCAAATTCACAGTTTTATCACCTTATCAAGCACAAAGAATTAAACGCATTCCTGATTCTAATTGGCAAGACGTGAGCTGGGGCAACATTGACCCTGCTCGTTCTTACAGATATTACATAAAATCTGCACCTGGAAAATACATCGATTTATTCTTCTACGATGGCGCAATCTCTAAATCCGTAGCTTTTGATGAATTACTTAAAGACGGTAACAAATTTATTAAACGCTTAAAAGAAGGTATTTCAAATTCAAGAGATTTTAATCAACTTGTAAATATCGCTACAGACGGTGAAAGTTATGGTCACCACACAAAATTCGGCGACATGGCTTTAGCTTATGTTCTAAAAATTAGAGCTGAAGACGAAGGTTTTGTATTAACCAACTACGGAGAATTTTTAGATAAATTCAGAAGCGACTGGGAAGTTGATATCAAACAAGCTTCTTCTTGGAGTTGTTTCCATGGTGTAGGACGCTGGAAAGAAGACTGCGGTTGTTCAACAGGCGGTCATCCAGGTTGGAATCAAAAATGGAGAAAGCCATTACGTGAAGCCTTGGATTATTTACGTGATGAACTATCTATCATTTTTGAAAAAGAAGGTGAAAAATATTTCAAAGAAGATCCTTGGACAGTTAGAAATAAATACATTGATGTAATTTTGGATAGAACAGAACGTGCTATCAAACGTTTTCAAGAGGAATATTTCTTACCCGAACTTTCGGATGAAGAAAAAGTTAGTGGCATGGAATTATTGGAAATTCAACGTCAAGCAATGTTGATGTACACAAGCTGTGGTTGGTTCTTCTCTGAGATTTCAGGTATTGAAACTACCCAAATTATGAAGTATGCAGCAAGAGCAATGCAACTTGCCAAAAACTTTACAACAAAAGATTTAGAAAGTAAGTTCTTAGAAATTTTAAGTAACGCACAAAGTAACTTCAAAGAATACGGCAACGGAAAAGATATTTATGAAAGATTTGTAAAACCTTCTGTTGTAACTCTTAAACAAATTGCATCATTATGGGCAATAAGTTCTCTATATGAAGATTTTGACGATGAGCAAGATGTATATTGCTATAAAATTACTAGAAAATCTTACAAAAAAGTTCAAAAAAGCAACATGAACTTTGTAATTGGACATATTGAAGTTCTTTCAAAAGTAACAATGAAAAAATCTAACTTGATGTTTGTCTTAATGCAATATCAAGGTGGAGATTTCCACTGTGCAATAAAAGATTTCGATTCAGAAGCCGAATATACAAAATTACAAAAAGAACTTGTTAGAACATTCATGCTTAACCCTCTAACAGAAATCATTAGAGAAATTGATGAATATTTTGGTTCTGAATACTTCACACTTAAAGATATCTTTATTGAAGAACGTCGTAAAATATTAGAAATTATGCTTAAAGGCAGAATGGATAAGTTTGCACAAACTTACAATGAATTGTACAACGAAGGCAAAGATTCAATTTATCAAATGCAAAGCTTAGGTTTAAGTATTCCTGATGAATTTAAACTTGCAGCTGGGTATACACTTGCACAACAATTTAATCAACTAATTAAAGACTCAAAAAATTATCTTGATCCACAAGTTATACAACAAGCCGCTGATATCAACCTTGAAGCCAAAAATATAGGAATCGAAATAGATAAAAGACCTTCTAGTGAATTTTTCAGCCATAAATTATTGCAAAATATAAACAGACTTGCCAATAGTATTGAAATTCACCAAGCAGAAGCAACTTTAGAAATTTTCGATTTTATTGAAAAACTGGATTTAAAAGTTGAAATTAAAGAAGCTCAAAATATTTACTTTGCAAAAATTTTCCACGAAGTAGGCGAATATATCGACAACATTACAGATATTAAAAATGAAACAGATAGAGAATTTGTTGATATGTTGCTTGAAATCGGCAGAAGATTAAACATCAATACCGAATTTTACAAAAACAAAATGGATAAAGCAATGCTTAGTGGAATGTAAACAATCGTAAAAATTCTGAAATAAAATAGCAAAAAAATCCTTCACGAGTGTTACATTATATGTAATTACAAAGGAAGGATTTTATTATGTTAGGTATAAATCCTACAACAACTCAATATGCGCAAGCCCCATCAGCAATGCAATCTAAAGGTTGCAATTGTGAAAACTGTGTTTGTCAAAGAAGAGAATTAAGTTTTGATGAAGTTCAAGACTCATTCACAAGACAAGGTATCATTCCACCGAAAGATTACAAACCTGATAAATTCGCTGGTTTAGGAAAACCTGTTGAGATGACACCTCAAGAGAAATTGAAGAAAAAATGGGAAGATTTAAGACGCCCAATGTATATAGCTGAAGAAGTACAAACAACTACTGTTCAACCTGTTGGCAAAGACATGCAATCTTATACTGTAAAAACTGTTCAAGTTATTACACCAAAAACTCAAGATGAATCAGAACAAAGTGTTCCTGTTGTACAAGAAAAGCCAACTTTTGTACAAAAAGTTAAAAACTTCTTTAAGAAAATGTTTAGAATAAAAGATTAACAAAAAAATAGGCGCGGTTCGTTTCACGAACCGCGCCTATTTTTTTATTAAATTATGCAATTACTTGTGTATAAACTTGTTCTAAGTTCCTGTCATACCCGTTAACATCACCACAAAAAACTGCAAATTCAGCTTTGTTTCTACCTAGCTGTTGTAAAGCTGGAGTTTCTAGAGGTGGACCTGCTGGTGTTGAGCGTGAAGAGTTCTTTGGATTAGAAATCACTCCTGTCGAGCGCAATAATGGAATTGAAAGCATGTCTTTGAATACTTCGTACTGAGTTATTCCTTTTGTGAATATTCCAAAATTATTTGCCCAGACAAATCTTTGCATAGGAGCTGTGTTTGATTTAGCTTCAATACCTCGTGTTTTTGGCAAGTTTTGACGAATATCATAATCAGGGTCAAAATTTCTTTCAATTAATTCATTGAAATCTTCTGAGAATGTTTTTGTAATTTTATTGTTTAAGATAAATTTTGCTTGAATTAAATGATTAATTTCATCGTTATTCCAATCAATGTTGAAATTCAAAAGTTCTGAATATTTATCTAAAGAAACAACTACATCAAAGAAAGAAGTTTCAATTTTTAAAGCAGAACGCAAATTCCCATCCATAATTTTTTTTGTCGAAATAATGTCAGCCGTAACACCTTCATCATCAGCAACAGGACCGTCGTTATAACTATCACCATTATCTATATAATCAACAAATTCCAATTGAATATCGTTGTTAATTAAAATATTATTTCCGATTACCTTTAATGAAATTTTAGAGTTTAAAATTGAATTTTCAGTCACATCTAAATCAGTTTCTGTCGTCATTTCAGGAATAGAAACTAATTCTAAAGGTTTTAGGTCTTTTACCTCTGCTAAATAGGTATAAATATCTCTATAATCTTCAGTTACTGGTATTTTTTGCGTATTTTGAAGTATATTGTTATCGAAACCTTTTCTTGATGCAATCTTTTGACAATAATTCAATTCTTCGCATGACTCAAATTCTAAATATCCTGAAAATGTCTTGTCACCTAAATTTATAGCTTTTAGTTCATTTTTAAATCTATATTCATCAATAATTGTTTGACAAATTTGTAAGATTTTTTTGTAACGTATAATGTTTTCGGCATGAACATCATCTAGCGAGCACCCGCAAATTCCATCATGAGCCTGATTTTGGAGTAATAATTTATAAGCGTATTTGATTAAGTTATCATACCCTAAATTAAATTGTTTTTGTAATTTATCAACTAAAGGTAATTTATAGCAACATTCTGTGTTCAAGCATTTTATATCTAATCTTGAAGAATAAGAGCCTGATAAGATGAATGTTTTAGAATTATCACGCAACTCATCATTCCATTCATATTGGTTGAAATTATCCTTTACTAGTTCAAAATATTCAAACGGTGAACTCAATTTAATTTCATAATCCTCTAAACGAGCATTAACTTCTTGAATTTGTTGTGCAATATTTTTTGCTACCCCTAAATGGTCAGCACCAATTGGTAAAAGTAAAACATTCCCAGATTTTTCTGCTATTTTATCTAAATTATCTTTTATAAATTGAGCTTTTTTATCAATATCAAATGGAGCAGAGAAAAAGTCCATAAAATAACCTCTGACAAGGTTTACAGTATCAATGCCACAGAACTTAAATTCCGCTGGAATATCTCCGCAACAACCACGCCAAACAACGCATTTGTCGATACCATATTTTTTAAAAACTTTTGTAACTTGTTTTGAATGTCCGAAAGTATCAGCAAGGTACCCCAAGAAATCTGTACAACCTAGTGAACGAGAGTATTCTAAACCCATTTTTAGATTATGTTCAAAAGAATTTTTATCTGTTAAAAATTCATCAACCAATGTGTAAAAGGGTCCTATAAACAAGCGTTTTTCTTTTACTAATTGTTTTACTAAATTAAATTTTTCTGGACGAATTTCAAGATAGTCTTGAAGTGCTGCAGTTTGTCCGTCAAAATAAAAACATGGAATTTGATTGTTTTCAAGCATGTTTAAAACATTGTCAAAAACTCTCAATAGTCTAATCCTGAATACTTCGTATTCTCTATACCATTCTCTATCCCAATGTGTGTGCAAATATGCAATAACTGTCTTTTTCATGCCTTAATTTTATCACATAAAAAAACGATTGACAAAAGTAGATTTTCGTTTAAGAATGAGGGTATGGCAATAGTATATTTAAGTTTAGGTTCAAATAAAGGCGACAGAGTCGGCTATATTCAACAAGCAACATCAATTCTAGACGGACTTGATGATACGAGCTTGATTAGAACTTCTGCTTTTTATGAATCAGAACCTTGGGGTGTTGATACAGAAAATTGGTTTGTAAACGCAATGATAGAGATTAAAACATCAAAAACACCTCAAGAATTACTTGCAACTTGCCATAAAATTGAAGCTCAATTAGGTCGTAACAGAGAAGCTGAAGGTCATTACGGTGACAGAACTCTTGATATTGATATTATTTTTTATGACGACCAAATAGTAAACGACGAAAATTTAGTTATTCCACATAAACTATTTCATCAAAGAGCATTCACAATTGTCCCAATGTTAGAACTAGCACCAGACTTTGTTCACCCAACATTGAAAAAGACAATTATGCAATTGCATGAAGAATTAGAAAACCCTGAAATGGTTTATTTATACGGAACAAGAGTATAACATGACTCAAAAAGTTGCAATAATCGGAAGTGGACCAGCAGGTTGCATGACAGCATGTAATCTTGATAAATCATTTGACATTACGCTGTTTGATAAATCAAAACCTCTTAAAACACTTTTACCAACTGGCGGTGGACGTTGCAACCTTGCACATGCTGAGTTTAATTTTAAAGAGCTGGCAAAAAATTATCCTCGTGGCGAAAAATTTTTATATTCTGTTTTTTCACGCTTTGGAACCCAAGAAACTCTTGATTTTTTTGAAAAAATAGGCATAAAAACCTATACTCAAGAAAACGGTAGAATATTTCCAATTTCAAACAGTGCTCAAGAAGTAAGAAATGCAATGCTTTCCAAAATACATCATTGCAAATTTAAAGAAGAAGAAATACTTTTAATAAAGAAACTTGAAACAGGTTTTGAGGTGAAAAGTAACAAGGCAAGCTACTATTTTGACATAGTTGTTGTCGCTATAGGTGGAAAAAGTAGCTATAAAATGCTTTCAGCGTTAGGACATACCATTATAGAACCAAAACCAGCACTAGTAGGGTTAGTTACAAAACCATCTTTTAAAGAATTACAAGGTATTAGCTTACAAAATGTACTTGTAAAAAGCGAAAAAACTCAAATTGAAGGTGACATATTATTTACAAATAATGGAATTACAGGACCTGCAATATTTGAGTTGTCGTCAATTAATGCAAGAAAAGAGCTACCTTACGAAATAACAATTGATTTTTTAAATAAAGAAGTCGATTGGCAAAATGAGTTTGATAAAAACCCTCATAAGGAACTAAAAAATATCATTTCAGAATTTATGCCAAAAGCATTTATAAATGTAATCTTAAAAGATATTGATTTAGCTCTAAAAGGTTACGAGATAAAATCTAATACTAAAGGATTAATTAATAATACTATCAGAAATTATAAAATTTTAGTAAAAAACACACGAAAAAATGGTGAAACAGTCACATCTGGTGGAGTTTCACTAAAAGAGGTAGACTCTAAAACGCTCCAATCAAAAAAAATAGAGGATTTATACGTTTGCGGAGAAGTTCTTGATGTTGATGGTTTTTGTGGTGGATACAATTTACAAAACTGTTGGTCAACAGGCTATATTACAGCATTAGCAATAAATTCAAACGTATAACATTAAGTGTTATTTATAAACTTTTGTAACAATATTCAAAATAACTAATCCTTTAGGGTTAGAAAATATAATTCTGTGGTATTATATTATTACGCTATCTGAATGATTTTTATAATTTAGGCATTATTATCCCTTAAAATGCTTGACTTATATATACTAATCTGATAGGATAAATACATTAAGCGTAAAAGTAATAAGTAGATATGAAAACATAAAGAAAGGCGAATTATGAAAAAACATTTAGGCTTTACTTTAGCAGAAGTTTTAATTACACTAGGTATCATTGGTGTAGTTGCTGCTATGACAATTCCGACTTTGATGTCAAACACAAACTCTTCTGAAATGAAGACAGCATTCAAAAAGATTTTATCAGCTATGAACCAAGCTGTAACAATGTCAGTTGCATTGAACTATGTAGACTTTGCTGATATTACAATGACAACCACAGCAGATGATTCATTGTACCAAATTTTAAACGACAAAATGCACATCGTAAAACTTGTAACATCTGCTACATATGCTAATGATGAAGAAAGTAGAACAATGGGCTTTGCACAATCAAACTATACATTGTTCTTTGCTGATGGTATGGTTTTATCATACGATCCAACAACTATGCACCACTGTACAAACTACAACGTAGCTGCTAGAGGTGGTCGTTGTACAGCTATCGTTGACGTAAACGGTAAAAGAAAACCAAACAAATTATCTAACTGTATGGCTAATATGAACCAAGGTTCTAACAACGGCTATGTATCAGCAGATAACCAAGTTGGCGGTTCTGCTGTTGATAACAAAGGTATTAGTCACACAGGTGCTTGCCACGATGGTAACGCTCAAATCATTGACCAATTCTCAGTTGTATTTAAAGGTCAACAAGTATTACCAAATGGTTATGCAGCTAGATACGTATTATATAACAACTAATAATTCGCTTAGTTAAATAAAAAAATACCGAGGTTTAAAACCTTGGTATTTTTTTATTCTTATTTTATTGTTACTACATGCGTCTTCCAGGTCTGCCCCATTCATCTACATAAGTATAACCTTCTGCATCTGTCCAAGTATTATTTTGGTATGTGTATTCTTTACCATCAACTGTCTTTTTGTCACCATTTTTTGGTAATCCTGGAATATCTTGTTGTTCCCACATTGACATTGATTGTACAGAAGCATCATTATCAACATCAGGTTTGTCTTCAGACTCTCTGATATAGTCAGTCAAACCGTCTTCGCCAACTTTTACATCAGCACCGTCTGTGGTTGCTGGAGTGCTGCCAGTTCCTGCATCACCTGTTGGTGTAACAGTTCCAGTTTCGTCAGAAGCGCCTGTTGATGATGAACCTTTGATACCTAATGAAGTTTCAATAGTTGCAATTTTTTCATTTAATGTTTTCAAATCACCATCAGTAATATCTTTTACTTCTTTTTCTAATGTTTCAATTTTCGCTTGAAGGTCTTTAGCTACACCAGTATCTAAAGCTGTTTGATATTCTTGTTTCTTTTCTGTTAATTTAGTTTTTTCATCTTCGGCTGTTTTATCTAAAGCATCCTTTTCTGCTTTTAATGTTTCTTTTTGTTCTAACAAGTCTTTAACATTTGTTTTGCCATCAGTCATAGATTTGTTATAATATTCAATTTCTGCTGTTTTAGCTTTTACGATATCGTCTTGAGCTTTCTTACCGCCTTTGCCGTCTTCGCCTTCTTTTAATTCTTTAATTTCTTTCTTTTTGGCATCAACTTTTTCTTTTGCTTCATTAGCAATTCCGTCTAAACGTTTAATTTCAGCTTTATTATCAATTTTTTGTTTTACATAAGAACCGTCTGCTTGTTTAACAGTTTCGTATTTACCATCTTTTCTTTTTGCTTCTTTTAATTGGTCTTTTTTGCTAGAATAATCAGATTCTAAACCTGTAAGGTCAGCTTCTGCAGTACTAATTTTTCCAGCTAACTCTGCAGATTTAGCCTCTGCATCAGTTTTTTCTGCTGCAGCTTTATCTCTAGCTTTTACAGTATCAGCATTTTGAGCTTCAAGTGTTGAAATTTGAGTATCTACACCAGTAATTTCATCTTGTTTTGCTTTTGAATCTGCTAAAGCTTTACCATAAGCAGATGTTGTATCAGTACCCTTCAATAGTTCATCAATTTTTGCAATTTCAGCTTTTACATTTGCTGTTTCTGAACCATCTTTTTCTTCTGCAGTTTTTCTATCTTTTAATTCACCAATTTCTTTATTTTTTGAATCAACTGTAGCTTGTAAAGCATCTCTTTGAGATCTCAATGCTGTTAAATCTTTTTCCAATGTCTTTCTGTTAGATTTTGAAGCATCAGCTTGGAAGGCTTTTAAATTTGCATCAACATTAGTACCTGCGGCAACCTTGCTAGAACCTGAGCCTGAACCTTTAAATAAAGCAAACGCTGCTGTAGCTAGTGGTAGTGCTGCTGAAGCAATAGATATACCCATTGCTAATTTGCTAACTCCTGAACCGCTATCACTGCTTGTATAATTAACACTGTCTTGAGTTTCTTGAACAGTTTGTTGTGCTTGAGCATAAAGTGCATCATACGATGAACCACTATAAGAAATTCCTGTAGATGATTTAAATTTCGCATAGTCACTTGATACTTTTGTATTTAAATTATTAAATCTATCATCTATTCCTGACATAACTTATTCTCCTTTTTATACACATATTACCATACATCATGCATGTCGGTATATCATGGACTAAACTTTAGTAAAAAATGGCGAATGTTAACAATTATTAACATTCGCCATTTAATCTAATTTATTTAATCAAGATTGTTTCTTTTTTGTCGGATCTTCTTGAGCAACTTGTTGTGTTTGTTGAGTTTGTTGTCTTACTTGTGTTGTTTGCGTTTGAGTTGTAGATGTAGTTGCCCCAGCAGCTTTTTTCAAATCTTCTAAAGCAGACTTTAATTGTGGAATTTCAGTCTTTTCTAATCTATCTTTTGCTTTAGTCTTTTCATCTACTGAATCTTTCTTTGATTCTACTTCTGCTTGAGCATTTGCAACTGCTTCATCAGCCTCTCTTTTTGCATTTACTGCAGCTTTTCTTTCTTCTTCTTTTGCTGCTATTTGTTTATCTAGTTCAGCCTTTCTTTCTGTTTTTTGTTTTTCTAATTTTTTAATTTCTTCTTCTGCAGCTTTAATCTTTTTTTCAGCCGCTTCTTTTGCTTTTGCTTTATTTGTATTTTTAACAGTCACATATTGAACTTGACCATTTACAACTTTCTTTTGTTGAATAGTATCAGGCATTGCATTTGCTTTTGCCAAATCATTTTCACCATCTGCTTTATTTGTATTTTGCCTTTTAATATCGTTATTTAAAGATACTAAAGTTTCGTCGGTTTCATCATCTTTTGATTTTGTCAATGCATCAACCGCATCTTTTGCATCATCAATTTCTTTTTGTTTTGTTTTTGAAACTTCTGTTTGTTCTGTAATTGTATTATTTGCATTTTCAATATCGCTATTTAGTGTAGCAATTTCTGATGTATAAGTTTCAACTTGTTTTTCTGCATCTGCAATTTTTTGTGTAAATTCTTGGATTTGACTTTGTTTTTGTTGAGGAGTTGTTTTTGTATCTGTACTTGCTGATTTACATGCTTTAATTGATGCAAGCAAACTCATTGCTTGAGGAGCTAATGATGCTGCTGTCGTAAGAGCGCCTATAATAGCTTGAGTTCTTTGTTGTTTCTTCAATCTATTATTTATTTCTTTTACTTCTGCTTCAGCACTTGCTTTAGCATCACCATACACTGATGTAAAAATTGATGCACTTTTATTTACATTATCAGCAACATGGTCAATTCTTTGGCTAAAACCATTATTTAGTGAATCAGAAGAACTTGTGCCCATTGCCGCATTATTTTGTGCAACTTTTGCTTTTACGTTTTTCAATAAATCCATCATATTGTACGACCTTTACATATACACGATACCTACACATGTAATGTCGGCACTTCAAAGCATGAACTTTAGGGAATCTTAGAAGTTTGTTAAGATTTTGTTACAATAAAATAAAAAGGGACATCTTAATGTCCCTAGTGTTAATGTTGTCATGTGTTTATTAAAATTTATACGTTTGCTTTTGCTTTTAACATACCAGCTTTCAAACCTTGAGCTAAATCTGAACGACCATTCTTTTCATAAATTTGAGTCATTGATTCTAAGAATTTCATACTATCAATATTTGATGCTTTTGCTACAGGAGCAGACATATTTTGAACTGGTCTATTTATACCTAAATTCATTTTGTTTTGGTTAACTCTTGAACCAACTGTTGATAAAATTCTTGATTGAGGAGCTTGAGCTTGTCCAGTAACTTGAGCAGAAGATACAGGTCTTTGCATCATGCTGTTATCTGCTGACATATAAGGATTTTTTGAGCTAGCTTGGTAGGCTCTCATTCCATAACCAGCTTTTGCATTTACGGCAGGTTTAGCAACCTGAGGAGCAATTGGTTGTTTTTGAACTTGCGGTCTTTGAATGTTCAATGATTCTTGTGGTCTTTCTAAAGACATAGGTCCTACAACACCACCGCGCATTGACATGTCTTTGTACAAGCTTAATTCTCTATCTTTTAAGCTTTGTGCTAAACCAATTGCTGTTTCAGGTTCTTCTTTTTTGAATAATTTAATACCGCAAAATAAAATTATACCGATTAAGCCAGTTGATACAATATTAGAAATATTACCTTGTCCTAAGAAATTTTTAATCATTGCGATTAAACCTGACATTGGACCCTCAGAATCTAAATCTTCTTCATCAAATTCTTCTTGATAAACAGGTGCGTATGCATCTACAGGAGCTGACAAAACAATTTTGTCTTTACTTGAATGTTTTTTCGATTTTTTTGCTGTTGAAGTCGCACCTAATACAGATTTGCTATTTGAAGCTTCTAATGTAGCTTCTTCTGTATTAAATGTAACCGCAGAATTAGCAATATTGTTAGCTTGAATAATGATATTTAAAGAATTGTCACCAACAGGCTCTACCATTACGCTATCGACTTCTGCAGCGTTTTTATAAATAGTGTTTAATGATTTCGAAGGTTTAATATTTTTCAATGTCAAAATCATATTATTTGTTGATTGAATTGTACGTTTCATATTTACTTCAGATTTTGTATCTAAAGTAATATTGTATGTATCTTTCAATGAATCAATTTCAATTGAATTTAACACATTCATCTTTTGCTCATTAGCTGCGTTTGCACTCATTGCTGTTACAACTAATATCATTAATGTAGTGATTAAACGTTTCACAATTCCACCCCTTGTTATTCATTAACACTCTTGATGTCTTTCTTCTGACATTATTAGTTTATATGTTTTTGCATGTCATGACATCAATCATTGGATTTAACTTAAGGTAGACCAAAAGATCAATATAAATTATATAGAATTTTGAATAGTCTGTTTAATTAGTAGGTTTGCCAACTAAATAAATACAAGATAGACCGTTTGTAAAGCATTTATACTTCTTTATTGAATACATCTGACCTGACAACTGAAAATAGACTTCATCCAAATCTATACCACCAGTTAAGTTTTTTATGTCTGGTAGTCCATATGCTAAAGAATCTCCATATTTCTCAATCAATTCACCTAAATGTTCATAAGAGAAATTAACAGTAAAATATTTTTTATGCTTTGATTCTTGATTTATTTTACAATATTTATTAGAGGCATCAGTCAAATATGTTATATAAAAAGTATGGTCAAAATAATTGCCATTACAATAGCTTACAAGTTTTTTATGCATTGTTTTTTGATATGGCAACATTGAAAAAATAAATGACATATTACTATCTGCAACAATAACATTATTACCTTTAAAATTGTTATCGTTCAATAATGTTTTTATAACTTCTGTTTCTGAAATACCACTCATATTTTGTAAATAAAGTATTTCTAAAAACTTTGTACGATCTTCTTTTTGCATAAATAATGGATAAAAGCATAAAAAGCAAGAAATTATTGCGACAAAACAAGTTAATAATTTTGATTTATTATTGTTATCTGACAAATCAAAATAAAGCCAGCTAGCAATAATAAAATATATGTAATAAAAAAAGTGATGTATAAAATGACCTTGATAAACGAACATAAAACAGTATGCCAACAAGGAAGTTGTAGATATTACGAAAAAGACTATTCTTAATTGACTTCTAATTAAAAATAAAAAACAAGCTAAGAAAGCAAAACCAGCATAAAACAGCCAATTATTTAAGAAGTTAGTTGATAAATGATAACCACCTTCTTGACCAGCACCACCGATTTGCAACAAAACAGTTACTGCACCTAATAATAAAATTATTGAAGTTTTTAAAATTAAAGTTTTTTCTGGTTTAGATTTTATAAAATCATATAAAAATAATACACCAAAAGCGGTTGCTCCAAACAATGCCATTACACTTGTATTTGCTGTAATTATAAGCAAAACTGAATACAATAGGGGACGTTTTACTTTATCTTTAAAATGGATTGTTAACAAGAACAAAAATAAAATTCCAATTGAATAACAACGAGCTATTACAGAATATGTGAATAAAAATGGAAAAGAAAATGTTATAAAACTTTTAATCCAATTGTTAAAAGGTGATTTTAGCCATAAAATAATCAATGCTGATGCACAAAAAATCCAGTTTATAATTTGCATTGAATACGGATATAAAACATTAAATTTGGCAAATAGCAGTAAACATAAATACCAAATAAACAAATGCCCCTCTTGATGCATTAACTTGAAAATATCAATAATATTAAGTTCTTCTGCTATTGTCCAAGCATGCGCTTCATCACACCAAGGAATATGATTAAAAATACGCAAGAGCGTGATACACCCCCATATGAAAAATACAATAAAAAATGTTTTATATTTGTTCAAAATCGATAAAATCATTCCATGATTTTATCACAAATCAATTTTCAAAATAAAATAAATATTGATTTTATTTTGAATTTATATTATTATTTACATATAAGCTCTATGCGGAAGTAACTTATCGGTAAGACTTGACGAAACGAAGTCTAATTGAAAGCCATTGAGTTACATGATGCAAGAAAACAATTAAATAAGAAACTCTATGCGGAAGTAACTTATCGGTGAGGCTTGACGAAACGAAGTCTAATTAAAGGCCATTGAGTTACGTGATGCAAGAAAACAATTAAATAAGAAAACTCTATGCGGAAGTAACTCAATGGCTAGAGTCCCTGCCTTCCAAGCAGGTTGTTGCGAGTTCGAGTCTCGTCTTCCGCTCCATAAAAAAATAAAGACCATTTATAATGGTCTTTATTTTTTATTAAATATTTTTTAACACCAACACTGGTTCATGCGTTGGATACGCAACAGGTTCTCCAGCAAAAGTTATATTACTATCCGAAAAAACTTCTAAAAGTTTCCAATTTTTAATCAACATTGGTAATCTTAACTGCCCATATATTCTGTGAGCGTTCCACACCAAACAATCAGGACCTACAGGCACTGACAAAAATAAAAGCCCACCCTTTTTGATAATCTTTTTAATTTTAAACATTGTTTTCAAATCACCATTTGGGTTTAATCTATCACCATAACGTCCTAGTCCGTCATGTTCAAAAGATGAAATTGAAATTCCTATATCAACTTTTA
>ERZ808275.101-NODE-101-length-52539-cov-4.380707_pt1 | contig 52539 bp, 52 predicted proteins | sample MGYA00520894_ERZ808275 | MGnify/ENA primary metagenome ERZ808275 (study PRJEB31516, sample SAMN03275598) | gut metagenome | biome: mammalia-associated habitat; material: feces | host: Papio cynocephalus | place: Kenya | collected 2012-08-03 ... | reverse complement strand
ATATACCTTTGCAACAGAATTTTCTGAATCCCAGAAGTGCTTCTTACGATATATGGAAGTATGTCTTGGAAAAGAAAATATGACCATGAAGTTCCAACTATCCCACAAATTTCAGAGAAATACTTGCTATTGACATATTGATGGTTAGTGTATTGATAATGATATAGTATTAAATGAAAATATGACTAATATGAATATTACTAAGTAATATGCTTTATATATGAAATATGCCAAGGTTCTTACGAATGTAATGTACTTTGGCATATATGTTTTTATTGCAACAAGTCGGTGTCAATGTCGAACAGCTCATATAATCTTTTGCATGATTTGCTTGGCAAAGGATCTTCGGCTTGTCCGATGTAGTCATCCTCGTGGCTTTTGAGGTATGCATCCATATCTTCCTCCTTAACAAAGATGGAACCCTTGATGTTTGTGAATATGAACGGATAGCAATCATCTACTGTATGAAGTTCGCCTTTGTCTTCAAGGAATGGCTCGCACTCATCTCCGGTAGCCACCAACATCATAAGGTAAAGTTTGAAGCCGCTACCAGTTTCATGGTTGAAGAAAACAACACGCTGACCTTTTTCTGGTAGGTTGTGACATTCCAGAGGGAAGCCGCCCCAATGGAAGTGAGCGAATCCCTTGGTACTAAGGGATTCCTCCAGTTCGCTTGTCTCGCAATCGCTCATATTTACTGCTCTCAGAGAAATCTTGGCTTGTTCTTCCTCCTCAGCCATTAGTTTGTCTTTTTGACGAATGAAAACCTTGATGCGCAACTTTTCGTAATCACTTTCAGGATTAATCTCCGTGATTTGAGCTGCAAGAATGTGATGCCATCCCATGTCAAGTATTGTTGCCACGGCAACGTTCTCCTTCTTTGGAATATAGCCCAATATGTTGGAGAAGTCAAATTCACGCAGTTTGTTTAAATAAGGATTCTCCATGGTTACAGCTACAGCTTGACCATCATGTTTGTTTTTGTAGTCCCTGACCAAGAAAACTTCGTCTCCTTCATTGATTTGGTCAAGGATGTCATCGACATGATGGTATGTCGTTCCTGCAATTCTGCATTCCAAGAGCATTTCTCCCCAAGGTGCATTCTTTGCATTTTGTTCATCGGGTATGAAATATTCCATTCCTTCTATGTCTGGCATTCCTATCATGTGCATTGGCTCAATGTCTGTGTCGGAAGATTCAGATATTTCTTCTTGACTTTCTTCTGAGTATCGCTTGATGAGTGCGCATAGCTTTTCATCTGAGGTAATATCGGTAATGCTTTTTGCATGAAGCTGCTCTTGTAAATCTGCAAGCTCAGCCTCGCATTTGGGACAGGTTCCCTTGCAATCACCTTCATGGTTGCATACTGTTGGCTTATAGTCCAATCCATATTTCTCTGCTACATATTTGCGAATCTCTTTGAGGATTTCGCATTTGTCCTTACCATTCTTCATATAGCGTTACTTTTTGTTGTTTCCATTAAACTTGATATATTGGCATTCCACGATGTCCTTGAATCCAAGTCCCCTGATTTGCTCGATGCTTTTTGCCACATCCTTGTCGGTGTTGTATTCTGGGATGTGCGGAACCTTGACCGTGACATTTTGGGTGATGCCATTTCCTTTCAGAAGATTCAGTGAAACCAAAGAGTTTTCTGGCATACCTGTGTATTGAGCCTTGATGTTTGGATTCATGTCCTTGATGTCCACAATCCAATGGTCAACTATCGGGGCAAGCAGGTTGATGTCTGCCCATGAGCAAGCTAAGGCTGTCTCCACCGTAATCTTCCACTTGTTGCCACATATCTCTCTAAACTCCTTGATGAAGTCTGAGTGTAGCAAAGGTTCGCCACCTCCAAAGCAGATGCCGCCCTTGGTAGCTTGAAAATAGATGTTGTCAATCTTCACCTTGTCATATAGTTCTTGTGGAGACAGCAACAAGATTCCGTTCCTTGGAGTTGTTCCGTCTTCCTCAAAAACAGGGGCATGGCATCGTTCATTGAGACAATATTTGCATTTGTAAGGACAACCCATGAATGTGACCAATGTGGTAACTCCATTTCCATCAATGCCTATTCGATGGCGGCTGATGCCAAAGAAAGCCAGTCTGTTTGGTAGATTACAAGTATTCTTGCAACTATTTTTCTCTTCGCTTACCAAGTCCCAACGGTACTCAACAGCATACAAGGCTTCTTTGATAGGGTTGTCCGACTCGCTGACGCATTCCGAAGACTGCAAGGTGGTTATTCTGTAAGTTCCATCACCTTGGTTAACAAGATGAAAACGCTGTAGAACCCAACCACTTCTATATACATAGACAAAGCCATCGTCAAGGTAGAATCCGAACCTATAATCAAAGCATGGTTGGAATGCCTTTAGTATTCTTCGGTAAAGTTCAGGTGTGATAATCTTGTCCTTGTAAGGATTAGGGACATCGTGCCATTGGTGTTTCTCGACATTTGCAGCTGCGCAATTCTTGGGAAAGAAAGTTCTTTTATCTCGATGAAGTTGCATGATTTCTTTCGGGACATACTTGTAACAGTTCAAGGCACAGCCATCGCCATACTTGCTCTTGACAAAATACCATCCACAGCCATACATGGCATCAGCCAATGCTCCTACAAAAATAGCATTGACATGGTGGTCGCCAGATAATAGCATGGCATTATGCAATGCGCTTCCAAAGTCAAAGGATGAGCGGAATGCTTCCCATGCCCTCATCAATGTGCCTAAGATGGAATCCTTGTTTTTCCAATCGTCAATCATGTCTTTGAATGGAGCGATATGTTCTACCGATGCTGCTTCTTTCTTGGATGAACCATGGCGCAATGCAAAAATCAACAGGCACATGAATGCCCCAGCATACCAATCCTCCTTGTCGTCGGAAAGACTGTATTTCTGATATGCCGAGCGAGTTTCTTGCTCCGTGTCATATAGCCATCCGATAGCAATAGCCCGAAGGATGGTTGCAGTCTGATTTGCGCTTTTGAAGTGGCGACTATAAGTTTCGTAGTCCATGTCTTTTTGCCGCATAAGAAGATTTGCTGTCAAAAGCATGTCCTCACAAAGATGTGAAGGGATAGCTTCTGGCATAACTAACTTTTTGAAAAACAGGTTCTTGTCATGTTCCCATGTCCATGCGGCTAAGTCGCCTATGATAGCTCCAACCATACTTGTCTAATTGAAAAAAATAATAAATCTCTATATGCAGCATATAGTAAGCGCAATGGTCGTTATCACCCAAAAGGCAATGACAACACAGCAGCCGCTATTCGAGGAAGAACCCTTCGCCAAGTCGAAGATGCTGAACGTCGTTCTCCTATATACCTTATTATATAAAGCCCTCTTGGGATGAAGTATGCCCATGCCCCTCTTGCCATACCCCGGGATGATGGCTCTTTTGATGGCACGTGTAGCACGTCCTTTCGTCCGTGCGCTCAGACTCTTCTTCCAAGAGGGCTTTCTAATTCCGTATCTCATACCTTGTTTGCAATTTTTATTTATAAGCTATCTCTTTGTCCAGGTTTGAGACTTTTATAGTCCACTTTTATTTTCTTGAACTCCCTTTTTATTTTTTCCACCATAGGGTTTGCTTTATTTGAAGGAATAGAGGTGGCAACAAGTCGAGCTTTTCTTACATTGTTGGACTTATCGGCAAATTTCTTGTTCTTTGCTGTTTCAAGCAATTGTTCGATACCATGAACGGCATCATGTCCTTTAAGTTCAACGAGAATCTGTGTCCATTCTTCTGGCGATTCACTTTTTGTGTTTACCAGTACCAACTTATCACATTTACGTCCCGACTCAATGATATAACCATCTACTTGGAAAACTACGGAAGGATAATTGTTTTTTACGTCCAAAGTGTATTTTATGCCTTTTTCCAGAGTCACCACCGTCTTTCTAACCTGCAAAGCTTGTTCTGGTTCAAAGCCTGCAGTCGTTAAGTTATAGTATGTAGAACTGTCCATAGTTATTCCGAATATAAAATGTCGTTGATGCTTGAAACATGTTCGTCAACCCAATCGGATACGTTGTCCAAGTCGATGCCAGAAAACATTGGAATTTCCATATCCTTGATGTCTTCAAATATTCCTTCTTTGTTGATGTAATAGGCAGAATAAGCTTCGATTGGCAACAATGTACTTTCGTCGATAATCTTTTTTAATCTAGCATCTTCTGGCTTTTGCTTCTTTGCGTCAGCATCAGCTATCAGAGCATTTAAAACCGATAAAACATAAGGGCTGTGAGTAGTTAGCATCAGCATGGATTGCTTGTTTGCTGCATTTTGTGCTTTCTTGATTCTTCTAATGAGGTTCAATATGAGCATACGCTGAGCGTCAGGGTATAGGTTCTGCTCAGGTTCTTCTATGAACAATTGAGCAGATTTGTACTTCATGTACTCACGCATGGATTCCATCTTTTTAGAAAGTTCTTCCGTTGGTTCTGCTTCTTTATTCTTGTCCAATATTTCTATCATGCGGCTCATCAAGTCATCTACACTGTATTTGGTTATGTTTCCAACAGCATTGATAGTTTTCTCTGAGAAAACGTCGATAGGCATGATAGACTGTACACCACTTGAAGCAAAGAACGAGGTGATGGAATTGCCATTAGGTAGGACAATGTAGTCTTGTCCATCCTCATCGTAATATTTAAAGTCGTCTGTAAGTGAAAGCTTTAGCTGTTTGTTTTTAGTGAAGTCTCTTCTGTATTCGTTCCATTCAAGGATGAAATTGAAAAGGACATCACGATCATCCGTCTTGTATGCACTGTTTATATTGCGCACAGCCGATACAAGATTTCGCTCAGCAGGGATATAGCTTATCTTTGTATTGTATCTATTGTCCCAAGCATTGTTTTTACGTGAAATTTTGGCATTGTTGTTTTTGCCAGTGAGACTGATAGATACAACATCACCATCGTATTCTATGGATGTTTCTTCTTGGAAATACATCTCATCTACTCTATGAAATTGCTTTAATTCTGTGGCAAAACGTTTGTTGTGGGTATATGTTTGAACAACATTGTCTGGTCTTGTCATGATTCGCTTTTCTACCCAACGGCAATGGCAGAGCACTTTCATGAAGGTGCTCTTGCCAGAACTTTGGCGACCTATGATGAGCATGACCTCTGTCAGTTGTATAAGTCCGGTGTCTTTGATTGGACCAAAATTTTGTATTCTTATAGTTGCCATATTTTTCGGATTGTATGTTTATTGGTTATTGCTTGTAGAACGCAGTGCCTCAATGAGCATATCCTTTGTCTTCAGACTCTCATCTTTTGCTTTGAGCGTTTCTTTCAATGCTGCAAGCTCATTTTTGAGTGATTGGTTCTCTATGAGAAGATTTGTACTGATAGATACGTTTCCCACATAGTTGTTATTGCCACTAACATTGTTGGCTTTAAATGAACTGTTCTTTCTAAAGTAGTCCAGGGGCATATGGAAATAATCGGCAATAATTTCCAGCTTGGACAAGGACACATCTTTGGTGCGTCGGAAGTATGCGAATGTCTGCCGACTTTTTTTGAAAACCAAGCCTATCAGCTCTTGTTTCTTCTCATTGTCCAATCCAGCGTAGAGATTTTCCAGTAAATCAATGTCCAACATATCAATATTTATTTATTACGTTATAAGTTAAAATGTGCTAATAATATCAATATATTGAGATAAAAATTTTGCACATCCATTATTTTGTTCTATTTTTGCATGCAAATTTAATCAAATATTGAGATAAAAACGAAAAATATTGATTATTTAACATTAAAATATTGAGGAAATGACACTAAAAGAAATTGCAAACTATTACAAGATGCTGACGAACGGAGAAAAAGGTCGTTTTACAGCATTCGTTAGTTGCCACGTTGGAGGTTCGCCTCATACTTGGCAGCAGAAGTTCCTCGGATGGGGGCAAGACCATTTTGGCAGACCTTTGTCGCCTGTGGTGGAAAAGGAATTGGTTTCCATCATCGAGAAGGAAAGGTGGAAGATTAAGTAGAAAGAAATTCAATTTAAGCGTATATAATGATTAAGGAAAAGTATATAGACCTTGTCAAGTCACGTGTTGACATTTGTCAGCTTGTGGTTGACGTATGCCCAGGCACAGTCTTGAAGAAGGCAGGTCGTTATCGCAAGAAATGCAAGTGTGTGTTCCATAAGGAAAACACGCCTTCCATGCTGTTGGATTCCACGACCAACCTGTATTATTGCTTTGGTTGCGAGAAGGGCGGCGATGTCATCACGTTCGTCGAGGAAAGCCAAGGACTTGAGTTTGATGGTGCGGTGCGCTATCTCTTGGATATGTATTGCCCAGACGTAGATACAAGTGACCTGTATGAAAAGCGGACTCCAGAGGAGGATGAGTTATATAGGAAAAAGGAAACTATGTACATTTATAATAAGTACGCTTATGATTTCTTTCGCTCTCAATATCTTGCCGATACCCCAGAGGCGGCTGCTTGTCGTAGCTATGCTGAGATAGATGTGGAAAATCCTACCCACGGTCGTTGGGACTCGGACTTTTGCCGTACCTATGGCTTGGGCTACAGTCCTTTGAGTGGCAACCAATTCCTTGCGTACGCCAAGGCGAAAGGCTTGAAGATGGACGTGTTGCTTCAGTTGGGCTTGATTGGAGAGGACGAGACACGCCCTGGCAATTACTATGACTTCTATCGTGGTCGCCTGATGATACCGCAGAGAGACCGTTATGGTAGAATCGTCACGTTTACAGCGAGAACACTCAATCCTCAGGCGACAGTGAAATACCTTAATGGCAAGGACTGTGCCATCTACAAAAAAAGTACGTCTATCTTTGGTATAGACATTGCGTTGAAGGCTGCTCGCCAAACAGGAAAGGTCTATTTGGTAGAGGGTGCGCCTGATGTGATGCGCCTGCAAAGTCTTGGCATTGCTAATGTCGTGGCTTCATTGGGAGGTTGCTGGTCTGAGGAACAGTTGAATTGTTTCAGCAAGTTCGGATGCACCCTGTGTTTTATCCCAGACCATGATGTTCCAAAGGATGGAGAAAAGTTTGGTGCAGGTGAGAAGTTCGTGTTTCGCAATGGTCGCCTTGCCACGGAAATGGGCTTTCAAGTGTCCGTGCGTGAGATTCCTTCAAGTGGAGGGCAAAAACAAGATGCGGATTCGTATATCGTCAATCATGAAAGGTGGGAATCTCTTTCGGAGAAAGATTTTATCCTTTGGTACGCAGCCAAGCATTATGATGCTGGTGCCACGAACGATGAACAGTTGAAGGTAATCGCCGATGTCTGTGACTTGCTAGTCAATGTGCAGTCCGAGGTGTTGCGAGCCTCGTTGCTTGCTGACCTGAAGGATAAGTACAAAAAAGCGACCGTGTGGAAAGGTGCGCTTGCCGATGCCTCACGCAGGAGAAAGGAACAGAAGAAACGCCAAGCCATCAAGAAGTCGGACGAGTTGGAGGGGTTCCGTTTCTATCGCAAGCACAATCATTACTATGACTTGGATCCACAGGGAAAAGAAAGGGATTGGAGCAATTTCATAGTCCATCCTTTGTTCCTCATTGCCGACGAGAAGAATCCTACCCGTATCTTTGAGTTGGAGAATGAGAATGGTGTGAAGCGAACGGTCGAGCTGCAACAGGCTGATGTTACCAGACTGGAGCGGTTCAAGGAAAAGATAGAGGGAAAGGGAGATTTCCGATTTTTCGAGAAGCCAGAGAAGTATGAGCTTTTGAAGGCGTATATGTATGGCAAGACAGAGGAAGCGGTCAGAGTTACCAAGATGGGCTGGAACAATCTCGGCAAAAAGGGTTTTTATGCCTTTTGCAATGGTGTGGTCTATGAGGGCAAATGGAAACCTATAGATGAGTACGGCATCATACGGCTTGAAGACGAGAACATTTATCTTCCTGCCATGTCCAAGTTCCACATCAGGGACAAGGTGGGCTATGCGAATGAGCGTCGTTTCCTGCACGACCCCAAGAGAATCGTATCGCCAAGGGAATATTTCACCCTGCTCAGTGAGTTGTATGGTGACAATGGCATCGTAGCCATTTGCTTTTACCTCGCCACATTATTTAAGGACATCATCACCGATAGCACACGTTCCTTCCCGATTCTCAATATATACGGAAAAAAGGGAACGGGAAAGACTGAGTTCGCCATATCGCTTGTAAGTCTTTTCCAACGTAACCCAGAGGTCAGCAACCTCGATAGCACTTCCTACTTTGCCATGGGTGATAAGTGTGCGGAGGTCTGCAACATGATTGTGCATTTCGATGAATACAAGAATATGCTGAGCCGAAAGCATGTCGATTTCTTGAAAGGAATCTACGACCACGCAGGACGCATCAAGCGGTCTGCCGATGGTGAGCGAAGAGAGGCTACCGACGTGGATTGTGGCGTGTTGCTCACTGGTCAGGAAATGCCCACCGTCGATGTCGCCTTGATGTCGAGGGTGGTGTTCTTGGAGTCCCAGAAGTGCGCCCATACCAAGGCTGAAACGGACAGGTACCAGGAGTTCATCAAGCTCAGAAACATGTGTCCTACTAACATCACAGTGGAGATGGTGAAGTACCGTGAGAATTTCAACGCAGGATGGTACGACGCATGGAAACGATCCTTGCATGAGATAAAGGACGAGGTGGACTACAATGTCATAGGAGACCGATTCATCAACAACTGGGCGATGATGCTGGCTACCTACTATTGTTTGAAGCCTGTAGTGGAAGACTTGCCATTTTCGGAGCAGAAAGTCCACGACATTTGTATCAGTGGCTTGAAATATCAGCACTCCTTGTGCAGCAGTACCGACGAGATAGCTGTGTTCTGGTCGATGTTCGCCAAGTCAAGGCAGCTGGGTGACATCAAGGAAGGGCAGGATTACAAGATTACCAGCATGAAGAACTTGAAGGTGAGCATCAAGTCAGAGCCTCGTAAGGAGATAGAGTTTGACGAGCCTACCGACGTGCTGCTTGTGAGGGAGAAGATTTGCATAGCTAAGGCAAACATACAGGCGAAGAGAGAGGGAAAGACTATGATTCCTGACGATTCCCTGCTTTCGTACCTTGTTTCCTCTCCAGACTATTACGGCAAGACACGCTCTCCGTTGAAGTTCTATGTGTTGGACGAGCAAGGCAACCCTACCAAGAGAACCAAGGCGAATGGCGACAGCGAATTGCTGTATGACCAAGAGCGAGTTCTTGCCTTCTACTATGAGGGAATTTGCGCTAATTACGATATAAACTTGCATACCATGAAGGAGCGTATAAGTACGCACAATCCTGATGGTCTGCCAATTATAAACAAGAATAAGGATGGCGATACAGAATAAGATTTTTCCACTGTTCTTCACTTTGGAGAGAGTGGACAATGGCTATATATTGACAGCCAAGGAAGAAAGTGGCGGATTGTCGGAAGGAGGTTACAGGAAAGAAGTTGTCACAGATGACAAGATCAACTCTCGCATTGGGCAGTTACTTCATCTTGACACGATGGTCAAGGAGCACCCTGTAGTGTTTCATGTGGAGGCTGTTGGCGAGGGAACTTATAAGAGAGAGAGCGACATGCCTTTAGATGATATGATGGAGGCGAAGCTTGCCTTTGTCCATTTCCATAGCAAGGGATTGGAGAACAATAGTGTCCTAAGCCTCTTGCTGGAAGATACCCAGACAATAGAGATTTATGGTGCCGATGCCGAGAGAATAGCCAAGGGCAATGACCTTGCTGTAACGAAGGTTGGCGGCATCCCCATCTTGCGATTCTCCAACAACAAGGAGGGAAAGAAAACGCTTGCATCCTATGCGCCTCGCACGACTTTGATGAAGGTCAGCCAAAAAGAAGTCGAAAATTGGTATGAAAATCATAAAATTCAAGGGAATAAGATGCAATAAATAGATAAATCCAGCGTTATATATTAAGTAGTGAAATATTAAGATATTGATACGATGGTGTCAATGCTTGGAAAATTTTCTTTACTTAAACTATTGATACGACATAATATAAAATATTGAGAAATGAACACAAAAATCATCGCAGTTGCCAACCATAAAGGTGGAGTTGGCAAGACAACTACAGTAGCCAGCTTGGGCAGCATTCTGTCCAAGAAAGGCTATCGAGTTTTGCTTGTTGACCTTGACGCACAAGCAAACCTCACAACGTCATTGACTAATTTTTCGGAAGGAGAAACCATTTACGAGGCAATGACTGGTAAGACGGCAGAGTTACCTGTGATAGAGGTCGCAGATAATCTACGACTGGTACCAGCATCGTTGACCCTTGCCATGGTGGACGTGGAATTGTCCACGGCTATGGCAAGGGAGAGCATCTTGAAGGAAGTATTGGAACGAGCCAATGTTTCTGAGAACTATGACTTTGTCCTATTGGATTGCCCACCTTCCTTGGGCTTGATGACCTTGAATGCCTTCACTGCATCCACGGACATCATTATCCCTCTTGTTTCCGAGGTGTTGCCATTCAAGGGATTGACCATGATTAACGACTTTATCAACATGGTACACAACAAGCTCAATCCTAACGCCCACATTTCTGGAGTGCTTATAACCAGATGGGAAGGTAGCAAGTTGTCCAAGGGCATTGAGTTGAAACTTCGTGAGGCACTTGGTGACACCGTTTTCAAGGTCAAGATTCGCAAGAACATCCGTCTTGCCGAAGCACCTTTGGAGAACAAGAACATCGTTGACTACGACAAGAGCAGCAATGGCGCACATGATTATCAGGCGTTCACGGATGAGTTCTTGGTAAGATTTCAGTAACACTTAAAAAGAGATTATTATGGACAATAACAAGTTGGACGCTCTCTTCAGTGGACTGACGGGAGCACATGAGAATCAAGAGAAACCTGTAGAGCACACTAAAAAGCAGGAGAAAGGTCAGCAGATAAATGCAAGAGCCAAGCAGAAGGAGCATGAGATGAAGAATCATGAGGAGCGTTTCTGTACCATCGTCAACTCCGAAACCTTGAAGAAAATCAGAATCATAGCCAATCGTGAGGGATTGGCTATCAAGGATGTTGTCGATGCGGCGTTTGACAAAGCCATCAGCAGCTATGAGCGCAAGCATGGCAAGATTGAGGAAATCAAGAAGAGTGCCAAAGACCTTTTCTGATAGGACGAGAAATTATAGAATCATTATATACGGAATTTCATAATTAATTGTGTTTAAAGACTCAATTATTATGTCGTGGCGGCAGGCTGTTGTGAAACACCCTGCCGTTTACGGTTTTATGGAACAAAATGCTCCAATGTGGACTTGGGGAGTTTGCTCTTGACCAAATCGTATGATTCCTTTATCCAACCTTGAATCATTTCTGTTGGGAACGTGTCTTCTATAAAAATGTCGTTCCAGTGTTTCTTGTTCAAGTGATAGGCTGGAGAAAATGCGTTGTATTCTTCCCTTAGTTCCTCCCCACGCTCAGGCAGTAGTTTTACGGCTATGGTAGGGATGGGTGCTTCCAACCATATATGCAGGTAAATCTTACCGCCGATTCGGAATACCACCCAGTCGTTTCCGTAAGGCATGGCTTCCTCAGTGCCTGGCAATGACAGGCAATAATCTCTTACTTCTTCTATGTTTATAGCTCTTGATAGACCTTGCGTAAAGTATCGTTTATTGTTTCAGTTTGCGAAAATACAAAATATAGGTCAGATAGCCAATTATTTTAATGAATTTTGCATTATTCTCATGGTCGTCAATATCCCATTTAATTTAAGATTGTTGGTTCTATAAGTTTGTTTTGATAGAACCAATTAGGAAAGTTCTGCCCTGTATGAAGGGTATTTGTGCCTATAATATATGAGTAATGGCAAGGTGTCTGTAATTTTGTGCCGACAAAAAATCAATCATCAATTTAAATCAATCGGTAAAGAAATGAGTCCATTCTTGATTTTTGCCATTGTGTTGACCATTGGCTATGTCTTGTATTATGCCGCAATCATCACGATGGATTTGAATGCCAAGCCCAAGTCCGGGGTAAGTGCAGAGGAAAATATTGTCGTTGGTGACAGCACCGATGACCAAGACGAGTATAAGCCCAAGGCTGTCGTGGAAAATCCTGAGACAGGTGGCTTCAATTTCTTGGAGGAAGGTCATTCCTTGGAGCCAGAAACCCCTGAGGAAACCGCTGATGAGCAACCTTCTCCCAACGAGGAAGATGCCGACTTGCTTTCACAACAGGATGAGATAAAATCCGAAGATAGCGAAACGTCTGCAAGTGAGCATGAGGAATCCCCTGAGCATGAAGATGAGGATTTACCTGTCTTGAAATACTCAGAGCAGCAAGGTGAGAATACGGAAAAGGAACAAGAGCCCTTTGACGAAAGCAAAGCTTTCGATCCAGAGCTGATGCAGCCCAAGTTTGGTGTCAGTGCCATAGTCGAGCCAGAGGTGTCCGCTAAGGTGGCGCAGCATATCGACAAGGTTAACAGCTCCAATGGAAGCATCGAGACCAAGGGCAACCTCGTGCCTTCTTTTGACTTGGCTGAGGTCATTCGCAAGAAAAAGGAAAACTGTAACATAGACTTCAAGGATGAAATTTCAAAATATTAAGTTCTCTTTATCTCGGCTTCTATTGTCGTTTGTGTTTGCCATGAGTTCGATGTCGGCGGCTCTTGCCAAGTGCGGAGCCGTCGATTACTCCTGGGGTGCGGACGGACTGGAGGAAGCGACAAGTTTTGTAGGAACGATGATGATATATACGGTTGAGATACTGTATGCCGTGGCAGCAGTCATGGCAATCATTTCATCCTTGCAGATAGGAATCAAGATGAACTATCATGAGGGAGACATCACCAAGAGTATGATGATGCTCTTTGGTGCAATCCTGTTTATGATAGGAGCTACCATCGTCATGCCAGCCCTTTATGGCTACCAAGACATGAGTTTTGTATTTTAGGCTATTCAAATCGCGATAGATAGTAAATAAGTTCACAAAAAGTTAAACGTAAAAATTAAAGAAACGAATGAGAAAAATTATTTCAAAAGTCAGTAAGACCGTAAGGGGCTTGGCAAAGAAGGCTTCGGAGAAGGTCAATCTCTTTCTCGTTGCGAGCATCATGGCTTTTGGGTCTGTCTTTCCACAGGCTGCCAATGCCCAGGCGTTGGCTGGTACGGGATATGACGCAGGTACAAGTGCCTTGGAGACCGTAGCCACGGAGCTGACCAAATACATTCCGTATGTAGTCAACCTTTGCTATGCCTTGGCAGGTATCGTAGCCATTGTGGGTGCCGTGTCAGTTTACATTGCCATGAACAACGAGGAGCAGGATGTCAAGAAGAAGATCATGCTCACTGTTGGTGCTTGTATCTTCCTGATTGCGGCAGCGAACGCATTGCCATTGTTCTTCGGTATCACTAACTAATAGGTCGCTTTCGTTATGGCACAGAGTAATGAGGCTATGCAGGGATGCCAGATGTTCACAGGTTTGCAGCGACCGTTGGAGTTCATGGGACTTCAGGGGCGTTACATCACATGGGCAGCCATTACGGCAGGAGTTGGCATCCTTGGGTTCATGTTGGTTTATGCTTTGGTGGGGTTCATCATCGCCCTTGTATTCACGGTTGTTTCCCTCAGTATCGGCATTGGGTTGATAATGATAAAGCAAAGGCGAGGACTTTACACGAAGAAGACCGACAAGGGAGTTTTCATCTATGCCTACAGCGAACGTATCTGATAGAAATGAAAATGGAGGTAGGCTTGTCCTGATTTTCAGGAAGGAGCCTACCTTTCAATGTTTAATTTACTAAATATTGATTAGAAATATGAACGGACGAATCTTGATTGTGACGATGCATAATAAGTATGGTGAGAGACAGGTTTATGTCATGCCAGAGTCTTTTGCCGTGGAGGTGGAAACCAATGGAACTGAAATTTATGTCTTTTTTAAGAAATTTGTGGATGATAAGGAAAAAATTGCCTCGATGGTGGTAATGACGGATGACTGCGATACCGATGTGCTCACTCAGGAAGCTTTATGTAAATTCCAGTCGAAGTTGGTTGACGAAGTTTGCCAAGGAATTTGCAAGCATCTTCTTCAGCGAGAGCAAGGTGGTCCTCTCTTTTATGACTTGGCACATTATGGTGAGGCTTGGGTAGAGCCTACGAAATCTATATATAATTCACTTGTCTATGACAAAAGCAACTTAAAGCAATGATAGTATATGCCGCAATAATTTTTATCGCCGTATGTATAGGCATGGCCATCTCGGTCTATGCCTTCGGGACAGGCAGCAAGCGAGCCAAGATTTTCAAGGAAATCTATTTCTCGGTCGAGGACATAGATGGCATTGGGGTTCTCTATACGAAGACTGGTGAGTTCTCTGCCATCCTTTCCATGCAAAATCCTGTGCAGAAATACTGTGCGGACATCAATGAATATGGATCCTTCTCCAACTTGATGACCTCACTCATGGCAACCTTAGGTGAAGGCTATGCCATCCAGAAGCAGGACATCTTGACAAGAAAGAAGTTTCATTCTTGTGACGAGGGAAACAAGGAGTTCCTTTCACGGAGCTATTTCAAGTATTTCGAGGGAAGGGAATATACGGACTGTACGACCTATATAACCATTACCCAAGAAAACAAGAAAAGCAGGTTGTTCAGCTATGACGGCAAGAAGTGGAAGGATTTCCTTGTCAAGGTTGGCAAGGTGAGAGACCAGTTGAGGGACAGGGGCATCAGCTCGAAGTTCTTGACGGCGAGGGAAGCCAAGTTTTTTGTTGACCAGTATCTTGCCCAGGACTACACAAGCGAGCATGTTTCCCTGAACAATTTCAAGGTTGGTGAGGAGCAGATAGGCGTAGGCGAAAGAAAGTTCAAGATATATAGTCTTGTCGATGTCGATAGCATCGTCTTGCCGACGTTGATAAGACCTTATACGAATATCGAGGTCAACAACATCAGTATGCCTGTTGACTTGCTGGCGTTGATAGACAATGTTCCTGAAGCCAAGAGTGTGGTGTTCAACCAAGTGGTCTTTCTGCCGAGTCAGAAGCAGGAGATGAGCAAGCTCGCCAAGAAAAAGAATCGTCATTCCTCATTGCCAAATCCAAGCAACCAAATAGCTGTGGATGACATCACAAGGGTTGAGGAACTTGTCGCAAGGGAGAGCAAGCAGCTCGTCCATTGTCATTTCAACTTGGTCGTGACAGTTGATAAGGATTCAGACATCCAGAAATGCACCAACTATTTGGAGAACACCTTTGGTCGCATAGGCGTTCAGATAAGCCAAAGGGCGTATAATCAGTTGGAGCTCTTCGTTGGTTCTTTTCCTGGTAATTGCTATTCCTTGAACAAGGACTACGATAGATTTCTTACCCTTGGCGATGCGGCAGGATGCTTGATGTACAAGGAGAAACTTCCCAAGAGCGAGGACACGCCGTTGAAAGTCTATTATACAGACCGCCAAGGTGTGCCTGTAGCCATTGACATATCGGGAAAGGAGGGAAAGAAAAAGTTGACTGACAACAGCAACTTCTTCTGTCTCGGTCCTTCTGGCTCAGGAAAGAGTTTCCACATGAACAGCGTCGTTCGCCAGTTGTGGGAGCAGAATACGGATGTTGTCATGGTTGACACTGGTAATTCCTATGAGGGACTATGTGAGTATGTGGGTGGCAAGTACATCAGCTATACGGAAGAACATCCCATCACCATGAATCCTTTCAAGATTCAGCGGCAGGAGTTGAATGTCGAGAAGATGGACTTCTTGAAGAACTTGGTCATGCTCATATGGAAAGGCAATGCCGCTGTCCCAACCAAGATAGAAGAGTTGCTTATCGAGCAGGTCATCAAGGAATACTACGAGGCTTATTTCATGGGTTTCAAGGGATATAGCAAGACCCAGATAGAAGCCTTGCACAAGAAGCTCCTGATAGAGACTGCTACGGAGGGCAAGCCTACGGACACCAACCAAGAAGTCGAGGACAGAATCTGGAGAAAAATCAAGGAAATGGAAGACCGTCGCAAGGCATTGGTCGTTGATGAGCTGTCCTTTAATTCCTTCTTTGAGTATAGTACGGCGAGGCTTCCTTATATCTGTAGTGAGAACAGGATTACAGGCATCAACCTGTCGTCGTATAATTTCTCCATGTCGGAGTTCTATCGAGGAGGAACCTATGAGAGAACCTTGAACGAGAACTTGGATTCATCATTGTTTGATGAGACGTTCATAGTTTTCGAGATAGACACCATCAAGGACAACAAAACCCTCTTCCCACTTGTCACCCTCATCATCATGGACGTATTCATCCAGAAGATGCGCATCAAGAAGAACCGCAAGGTGCTTGTCATCGAGGAGGCATGGAAGGCGGTGGCTTCGCCGATGATGGCTGAGTATATCAAGTATCTGTACAAGACCGCCCGAAAGTTCTGGGCGATGGTCGGCGTGGTGACGCAGGAGTTGCAGGATATTATCGGAAGTCCTATTGTCAAGGAAGCCATCATCAACAACTCGGACATCACGATATTGCTTGACCAGGGAAAGTTCAAGGAGCGATTCGATGACATCAAGGCTGTCCTTGGCTTGACGGATGTCGAGTGCAGCAAGATATTCACCATCAACCGCTTGGAGAACAAGGACGGACGAAGTTTCTTCAGGGAAGTGTTCATACGCCGTGGCTTGGTCAGCGATGTCTATGGTGTCGAGGAGCCAAGAGAGTGTTATATGACCTATACGACGGAACGAGCGGAGAAGGAGGCTTTGAAACTATACAAGGAAGAGCTGCGTTGCACTCACCAGAAAGCCATCGAAGCCTATTGTCGTGACTGGCATCTCTCTGGCATCGACAAATCCCTCGCCTTCGCCCAGAAAGTCAACTCCGTAGGTCATGTGCTGAATTTAAAACAACAAAAGATTTAAGAATAATCATGAGAAAGATTGTAGCCATACTATTTACCCTCGCTCTGACAGCCCTCACTGTCAGGGCGCAGTATGCGAGTGTCAATGTTGACTACAAGACGATGGCAGCCATGTCCGAGGCTTTCATGACGGAAGCCTCCATGGAAGCCTTGCACAACGAGAACCTACAGAAAATATACGACAGCTATACTGCTGCCGAGGTGGCGAGTGCAGGAATATTCTCCTCGAAGTATCTTGACAGGAAGGCACTCACGAACCTGAACCTTTGGAACAGTGCTGACGAGAACTATTATTATAAGCGAATCTATAATATAGTCTCTAAGCGAATCATCCCCAAGACGCTCACCTGTGCGAGGTTGATGATGGAAGACCCTGCCACGGCAATCTATTGGGGAAGTTACTTGTTGAAGACCACGGAGGACGTGAAGTCCCTTTGCCAGCAATTCGAGAGTGTTGTGACAAACTCTTCCCTCAGTTTCAAGGATTTGCCTTTTTTGGAGATTTCTGAGCAGTTGAAACCTATCTTTGACTTGGCTAAGTTGGGAGGGATGGACTGGAAGGGTATCTTTGAGAACTTGGGCGATGATATTGCAGGAAGTTTTACCAAGGAGAACTTGGAGAAAGACTTGGACAACCTCATCAGCAAAGGTGTAGGCTTGGCAGGAGCAGGATTCGGCAATGGAATGAATCAACTTTTGCAAGGCACAAGTTTCAATGGCTCGTTTGATGACAAGATGGGAAGCGTACTGACCCTTGTTGATAATGCAAGCGGTATGTTTGCCGATTACAAGAATCTCTCAACCGAGCAAATCTTGGAGAAGTTTGCTGGCAAGGACAATATTGAAGGATTCTTCGCCTTGGGTGACTATAACTTGACGAAGTGGATGGATGACTTCCAAAGTGCCGCCAAAGGTCAGTACTACACTCAAAGAGTTTATATCTACAGGAGGGATTATGGAAATGAGAAACTTTGCGATTATCAGCCTCCTACGGATGACAATAGCATCTTGTATGGTGACCAATGGTATAGAATCAACACAAAGGACGAGAATTTCTATCCTAACTCTTCCCAGACAGAAGCTATTCTGAGTAATTCCGAGAATTTCGCAGGATGGAGCAGAAAGAAAGTCTCTGAGTTGAATGCGCAAGATTCCAAGTATAAGTATAACATATACTATAGTAGGTCGGCGTATATTTTGAGCAAGAAGAAAAGCGGTATGTATGCCAAGGCTTACGCTTATAGCATCAGCGTAACCAAGTCATGGGATGTAAAGGAAGAAGTCTATGAGGCAGTCTTTGACAGTTACAGCATGGATTGGAATACATTCATGGCTCAGATGAATGCTCGCCTTGCCCAGTACAATGCCAATGGAGACCATCAGGAGATAGAAAACTCAGAGCAATTGAACGACTATATCAGTCAGCATCCGCAGGAGTCGAACTATACCTATTATATAGGATTTGACAATCGTCGTTACTATACGGCAACCGATGCGAGGAAGTTGGCTGGCTCGTCATCCGCTACCTTCACCATCACTTGCCATGATGGTGGTCAGTTGGGCAAGGGAAGCACCACTTACAAGTGTGGAAGCTGTGGCAAATATGTGAATGATCATACAAAAAAATGTTCGATGGCAACCACTCTCGGCAGTGACAGCCAGATTGATACAAATGAGTTGCAAGCCAAGCTCAGCGAGTTGCAGAAAGAAGCAGCTCATTTGCAAGCTCAACAGGATGCCTTGAACAAGGAAAACAGTGAACTTTTGCGAAAGATGTCACAAAGTAGCTCGTCGTCGGCAACTGACTCCTATCGTAAGAAATACGAGGAAAACAAGAAGAAAATATCGGAATTGCAATCACAGATTGATGCGACCAATAAACAAATCGCCGATACAAAGCAAGCCATGCAAGAAGCTGAGGAGGGTGAAAGGGCGCAGACTGATGATTACAATCGCATCCCCCAGTTGGAGAAAGCAATGAAGGATGCGTATCATATAACTTGGACAGACGATGGAAATTGGGAAGGTTACACCTTTGTCAGAAACGGAACAGTAGGAAGTGTAAAAGGAACGGTAACATTCAGGGCAACCCTTTCCATAGCACGAAAGCCAAAGTATTTTCTTGGCATCAAGATACATCGTGCCATCGTTCAGATAGATTGGCAGTTGACCAGCTCGTGGAGTGACAGCTCCGTGGCAGAAATCATGGAACTTGACCCATCGAAGAGTGATGAGGAAAACGCAAGGCTTGTCAATGAGAAAATCAGCGAGCTTGCCAAGGAATTTCCAAATTGCGATGTCAGCGTTGAATATTCCAAGTCACCAACTTCGGAAACGGAAGACACGGATGGGGTGAGACATTTGCTTTGGGCAAGTGACCGACTTGAAATAGCCAGAGGCATTGAGGCACGTTTGGCAAAGATATATACAGATCTTGTCAATGTGGAAAAGTTCCTTCATTACAAGCATAGCCTTTTGGATTGGGTTCACGACTTGATTCCGAAATTGAATGCGGACAGTAATAGAAAGATGTCCATAGCTGAAAAATGCCGTAGGCGTTGGTTGCACAATGGAGGCAGTGCCTTCTATGACGAAGAAAAAGAAGATGACCAATATGATTACTAAGGTTATTGCTGTGTAAGATAGAATGAAATAGATAATATAGGTAATAAACGTAATATGAGTAATAATATAATATACGTAAAACGTTGCTTTTTAGACAGTAAGCGTTATCAATATGTAGTATTGGTACTTATGCTCTGCCTGATGAATCTTCTCCCCATAAAGGTGAAGGCTCAGTTGGTTCCCAAGGACATTCCAACCATTGAGGCATACATCAATGACCACAAGAAACAACGTAGCTTGCTCTTGGCGAGGGCTACCTTGGAGGAAAGCAACAAGCTCCTTCACCAGGCAAGCCAAGTTACTCATAGGGATTATCGGGACATCAATATCGAACTTGACAAGTACACCAAGGCTTTCGATGTGATAGACCTTGTGTATAGCACGGTAAGTACAGGATTCAATGTGTATCGAACCTATGACAATGTCAGTGACAAGATAGGCAAGTACAAGACGATGCTATCAGCTTATAATGACAAGATTGTTAGGCGTGGAAAGTTTGAGACTGCCGACACCTTGCTGCTGGCTGTCAACATAAGGGCTGTAAAGAACCTGACAAAGGAATGCCAAAGTTTATATTCTTCTGTCGTGGTCTTGGCTGGTTATGCGAGTGGAAAGGTACATTGCACAACAGCCTCCATGATGCTCATGGTCGAGAAAGTGAACAAGTCCTTGGACAGGATAAAAGCCATTGTGAACAATGCCTATTATCAAACATGGAAGTTCATACAGGCGAGAACGAGTTATTGGAAGTCCGAGCTATATCGTTCCAAGACCATTCGGGAGGTCGCTAATGATGCAATAGGAAGGTGGCTGGAGGCAGGACACCTTGGTTATTAAAATTTAAGAATGCAAGATATGAAGAAGATTAAGATAATGTTCGTTTTGGCGATGTCAATATTCGCCATTCATTCCAATGGACAGAGCATGACCTATAACCATGATGCTTCCAAGCAAGCGCAGATAGAGGTCATGGAATTGGGCTCTGGAACACTAACGCCAGAGATATACTATACAGTCAGCCATAATAGCTATAAAAAAGGAGCCAAGGCGGTAACTTCCGTAAAGAACCAGTTGCGCATAGCCGCCAACACTTCTTCCTTGCCACAGGTTGATTATGCTGATAGTATCAAGTCGGACTTGCAGGGAAGGGCAAAGGTCGAGGTCACCAATGTCGCCGACAGAGAGGTGGATCTCGCTTGGCTGACGGAAGGAAATAAAATTCAGGAGAAGCTGATGGCGATGAAGTCGAATGTCAGTTATCTCACAGGCAAAGCCAAGCAAGACGAGATAGATTCGTGGAATGAGCTTGGCAAGAAGTACGACTTTGCCATCAAGGTGACAAAGAAGGCTTACATGCCGAATAGCGAGAGGCAAAAACAATACCTTGCCATCTTGGACGAGATAACAGCGTCAAACGACTATCTTTTACTGAGGATTCGGTATTTGACCACAAAGAGCAAAGCGGACAAGCTGGTGGCGGCTTTGGCTCGCTTCCAGCATAGGGTCGGAGAAAATGCAACGGCATCCTATAATCGTTGGCGAGACTCAGCCAACGAGGCAGGACATTCAAAGATAGAAAAATAACAAAGCAACAATAAGAATATGAGCAATGATAGTACAGCGGTAGATTTCGGTATCAACCTTCTTGAAGAGGAAATTGACGATGTGATATTCCGAACGAACGAGTTCTTGACTGACGCAACCTTTACTGGTGGACAGGGACCGTTTTGGTGGATTCTCCAAATGTCCATGGCGTTGGCAGGACTCTTTGCCATCATCATGTGCGCAAACATGGCCTACAAGATGATGGTCAAGCGAGAGCCTTTGGACGTGATGAAGTTATTCAAACCTTTGGCGGTAAGTATCATCCTCTGTTGGTGGTACCCACCTGCCGACACAGGCATAGCAGGTGGCAACAGCACATGGTGCGCCTTGGATTTCCTGAGTTATGTTCCCAATGCCATAGGTAGCTATACCCATGACTTGTATGAGAATGAGGCGGCACAGGTCGAGGACAGGATGAAGGATGTCCAGCAGTTGATGTACCAGCTTGGTGAGGAAACCTCAGACCCCATATCCACCATCAAGGCAGCGAGCAATGCCGTGAGCGCACTCTTGACGCAAAGCAGCGTGCAGGATGCGACGGATGCGGATGCGGCGGCACAGGACGAGAAGGACATCATGAAGGCAGACATGACCAGTACCTCGGCAGGACTTGTCATGATGATTGACAAGGTAATCATGCTGATTGCGTTGATAACCTTTAGGATTGGTTGGTGGGGAACCATCTACTGCCAGCAGATTCTATTGGGAATGCTAACGATATTCGGACCGATTCAATGGGCATTCTCCTTGTTGCCGAAATGGGAAGGAGCATGGGCGAAGTGGATTACCAGGTATCTGACGGTGCATTTCTATGGTGCGATGCTGTACTTCGTCGGTTTCTATGTCCTCTTGCTGTTCGATATAGTCATCAACATCCAGTACAATGATTTGGCGGCGGTGACTGCTACGGACGAGAGCGTGGTGAACTATCTGCAAAATTCGTTCTTCTCGGCAGGTTATCTGATGGCAGCCAGCGTTGTGGCTTTGAAATGCCTGAACTTGGTTCCAGACCTTGCGGCTTGGATGATACCAGAGGGAGAGACTGCTTTCTCTACCAGAAGTTTCGGTGAGGGAATAGCAACGTCAATGCGTAATTCCGCAGGAAAAGTAATAGGAGTATAAACATAAAGTAGCACATATTATGGTAATAAAAAACTTAGAAAACAAAATCAAGCTTGTCCTCATACTTTGCAGCCTCTTTCTTGTAGGGTGCGTGGTAATCTCCTTGGGCAGCATCTGGACAGCCAAGGGCATGGTCAATGATGCGCAGCAGAAGATATATGTCCTCGATGGCAATGTCCCAATCTTGGTGAACAGGAGCAACATGGAAGAGACCTTGGACGTGGAGGCGAAGAGCCATGTCGAGATGTTCCATCATTATTTCTTCACCTTGGCACCTGATGACAAGTACATCAAGTACACGATGGAAAAGGCTATGTACCTGATTGACGAGACAGGACTTGCCCAGTACAATGCGCTGAAGGAAAAGGGCTTCTATGGCAATATCATGGGAACCAGTGCCGTGTTCAGCATATTCTGTGACAGCATCAAGTTTGACAGGGAAAAGATGTCGTTCACCTATTATGGAAGACAGCGCATAGAGAGAAGGACATCCGTTCTCATGCGAGAGTTGGTTACGGAAGGTTCTTTGAAGCGAGTCCCAAGGACGGAGAACAATCCCCATGGCTTGCTTATCGTGAACTGGAGAACTCTCCTGAACAAGGATATGGAGCAACATACGAAGTCTAACTATTAAACGTTCTGCTATGGAAGTAAAGAAAATGATATTTGGCGAGAAAGTCCCAGATAAGGACGATCCTGGTTATAAGGAAAAACATGAAAAGACCGTAGAGGCAGGTAAAAGTTTTGCCAAGGCTGTAAAACTTGACAAGTTGGCAATGAAGGTGCAGGGCTTCGCCTCAGGACATCCCAAATTGTTCCTTGCCATTATATTTGGATTCGTGCTGTTCAGTATCGGTTTGAACCTATACAGAATGTCCACGGCTGTTAGTTATAAGCAGCACCCTTCCAGTGCGGTTGAGCGTCAAGAGAAAGTCTTGCGTTTCAATAGACATCATAAGATGAATGATGGCAAGACGAAACCAACTGAGGAGCAAGAACAGACAAAAGATAATTCACAAAAGATAGAGCAATATGAAAGTTACAGACAAAATTAATTTCAGGCAGCCGAAATACATGCTGCCAGCCATACTGTATCTGCCGATACTCTTCTTTGGTTATTTCTTTTTTCGTTTTTTTGATACTAAGACAGCGGAAGCACCCTCCAAGTTAGAGACAACGGAATACTACAACGACAAGTTGCCTGATGCCAATCTCAAAGGTGATGGCATTGGTGACAAATACAGTAACATGGTCAATAACTTTGGAAAGATCAAGGACGAGTCCGCTGTGGAGAATATCGAGAGAGGAGGTGAAGACCAGAAGGAGGAGTATGAGTCCCAGTATTCCGATGCGGAGGTTGCCGCAATGGATCAGAGCAGCAATGAGGCTCAGAAATCCATGGAGAAACTTCGCAAGTTGCAAGCCCAGATTCGTGAGCAACAAGCAAAGGACAATGCTTTGACAAATGACCGTTCCAGTGGAAATACTCCAGAGGAAGAAGAAACTTTGGAAAGCCTGAGAAAGGCACTTGCCGATGCTCGCAATGAAGGCAGAGGACTGGTTGATGGTGGTCAAGCTGATTCGTCCAATAAGGATGTCGCATCAAGCAATGTCATGCAAGGTAAGGAACAAACCAAGGGTGAGGTGAAAGGCAAGGCTACAGTCAATGAGCATTCGGTCAATGCTATTTCTGAGGATGCAGAAGCGGAGGAAGCTGTCAAGAAGCATAAGGAACCATCGGAGTATTTCAACACGATTGCCGTCAATGAGCCAGAGCATAAGCTGATTAGGGCTATCGTTGACGAAGACATAAAGGCAGTGGATGGAAGCCGTGTCAGGTTGCGTTTGTTGGATGACATAGATGTTGGTGAAAGAACGATTCCAAGCGGTAGTTATCTATATTGCCTGATGAGTGGTTTCGGACAGCAGCGTGTCAAGGGAAATGTGAAAAGCGTCCTCGTGAATGATGAGCTGGTGAAGGTTAATCTCAGCATCTATGATACGGATGGCATGGAAGGATTGTATGTTCCAAAGAGTAGTTTCTCTGAGACTACCAAGGACATAGCCAGTGGTGCATTCAACCAAAGCATGAATCTCAACGATGGTTCTTCCAATGGTAATAAGTTCGGAAACTGGGGAATGCAAGCCTTGCAGAATGCATATCAAAAGGCATCCAATGCTCTCTCAAAGAACATCAAAAAGAATCGGGTTAAAATCAAGTATGGAACCCAGGTGTATTTAATCAATAGCAAAGAAAAGAAAAAGTAACAAATTAAAAATAGAAATTATGAACTTGTTGAAATACTTTTGTGTAGTCGCCCTTAGTGTGGCTTCGGTTACCGTATCTTGGGGACAGAAAACCTACAATGACATGCAGATGCTTACTGTCAATGAGAATGTTACCACGGTGATTACAGCCAGTGAGCCTGTGCGATTTGTTGACATAAGCACAGACAAAGTGGTTGGTGACCAACCTATCAAAAATACAATACGCTTGAAACCCAAGGAAGGTGTGGACGTGAATCGTGATGGTGACGTACTCGCTGTTGTTACGTTGGTAACTGAAAGATACCGCACGCAGTATGCCCTTATTTACACATCAAGAATGGATGAAGCAGTGACGGACAAGACCATAGAGCTGGATGAGAGAACTCCTTACAAGAATCCTGCTGTGAGTATGTCAACCGAGGACATGGTTCGGTATGCTCGACAGATATGGTCATCACCAGCAAATTTCAGAAATGTTTCCTCGAAAAAACATAGGATGACGATGCGATTGAACAATATCTATAGTGTAGGTGGTTATTTCTTCTTGGATTTCTCTGTGGAAAACAGGACAAACATTCGTTTTGACATAGACCAGTTGAGATTGAAACTCAATGATAAGAAAACAGCGAAGTCCACTACCGTCCAGACCATAGAGCTTACTCCTGAGCTTGTTCTTGATGACAGTCCTTCTTTTCAGTATGGATATAGAAATGTCCTTGCTGTTAAGAAATTAACTTTCCCTAATGATAAGATTCTGACCATCGAGTTGAGCGAGAAACAAATTAGTGGAAGGACAATCTGCCTAAGCATTGAGTATGAGGATGTCTTGAATGCAGATTCGTTCAATAAGTCATTGCTCTATGAGAATTGAAAAAAATAAGTAATAAAGGTAATATTTGCAATATGAATAACATGAGAAATATGCTATTGTTGTTTTGTATGCTTCTATCATCCATGATGATGCAAGCTCAGAGCAATGGCAATCGCCTGTCAGTTGGTGTAGGTGCCTTGTATGAAAAGGGCTTTGATGCCACTCTTGCAGTGGAGCATGAAACCCAGAACCACAATTCATGGGAATATTTTGCCAACGGCTATGTGAAATACTCGATAGACGAGCGGGTTGGGCATATCACCAAGGATTCCTTTTGGAAAAATTATCGGACATGGGGATTGGGAGTAGCTTACAAGCCTTGCGTATATAGGGCGAAAAATGCTTATGGTAGTTTGCGTATCGGAGCAAGTGGTGGAAGTGACACACATGATTTTGTCGGTTGGGCAAATGTTGGCTACGAGCAGAATTATGTTCTTCGGCATGGTTGGCATTTGTTTTGGCAGGTAAAGACTGACCTATGTGTCAATGGGAAGGATTTGTTCCGTACTGGTGTCGTATTAGGATTCAAGATTCCAACAGGTTCACGCTAAATAGAAACGATATGAAAAATAATAAAATATTAGCAGGATTGGTGGCTATGCTTCCTTTCGTCACATCTTGCGACAATCATACATTTGAGGACTATAGTTGGCACTCGTGGGCTCCGGGTATGGTGTACTGTACCAATGGTGATGTTGTCACATACGAGAAGTGCATGGTGGATGGCAATGTTCCAGAGGCAGTATTGTTTTATGTCGATAAGAATAATGAGACATCAGGCGTAGCTTATGCTGTGTCTTTGAAGGAGTATGAAGGAAAGGCTTTCAGTGACCCAGACACAACCTATTTTGTACAGGGGACATCAGCCAACATCGTCCAGTATGATGGTGAGACAAATACGACCTCTTTACGTTACAATCAGATAGCTTCTCCATTGGCAAAGAGCGTCAATCCCAAGTATTATGTCCCTTCGGTAGCTGAAATGTATAGGTTGTATGTTGCAAGGGATGTCGTGAACACGACTATAAGCAAATGCAACGGCGATGTTTTGCCAATAAGCAATGAGAGTTGTTGGTATTGGACGAGCACGGAATGTGAGGATGCGCAAACTGACAGAGCTTGGCGATATAGCCTATATTCAGGACGCTTCGAGAGTGCGGACAAACATTCAGAGTACCCTTTCAGACCGATAATGTCGATAAGATTGAATAATGCAGAGAAATAAGCATGGAAGAAAGCAAGGACTTACAGACAACGTACAAGATATTTCGTACATTCATTTATGTTTCCCTCGTCTTGGAGTTTTTCGAGTATGCCATAGACCCTAATGTCATTGACCATTGGGGTGGCATTCTCGTGGATATTCATGATAGAATCAAGTTGATGGATGTTTATCAGGATGGTCATCTCCTTCACAGCAAGGTGATGACCTTGTTGATTATTTGTGTTACTTGCATAGGAACACGAAACAAAAAACATCTGGAGTTTAATGCAAAGAAAATGGTTATCTATCCTATCTCCTTTGGAATCATCTTGATTTTTCTATCAGTATGGGTGTTCTACCAGAACTGGAGACCGAGTTTCTTTAGCTTGTATAGCAGTACATGGCTATATTTCTTGATGTCCGTGTTGGGAACAGTCCTTTGTCATGTGGCATTGGATAATATCTCAAAATACTTGAAGGACGGATTGCTGAAGGATCGCTTCAATTTTGAGAATGAGAGTTTCGAACAGATGGAGAAGAAAATAGAGAACGACTATAGCGTAAATATTCCCATGCGCTATTACCATAAGGGAAAGTTTAGAAAAGGTTGGGTGAATGTCATCAATCCGTTCCGTGGAACATGGGTTGTAGGTACGCCTGGCTCAGGAAAGACATTCTCCATAATTGAGCCTTTCATTAGACAACATAGTGCGAAGGGATTTGCCTTGGTTGTGTATGATTACAAGTTCCCGACTCTTGCGCAAAAGCTCTACTATCACTATAGAAAGAATAAGAAGAAAGGTAATACTCCCGATGGGTGCCAGTTCAATATCATCAATTTCGTCAATGTAGAGTATAGCCGTCGAGTCAATCCAATCCAACTGAAGTATATCGGAAACCTTGCTGCTGCCAGTGAGACGGCAGAGACGCTTCTTGAATCCTTACAAAAGGGAAAAAAGGAAGGTGGCGGTGGTAGTGACCAGTTCTTCCAGACCTCTGCGGTGAACTTCTTGGCAGCTTGCATCTATTTCTTCTGCAACTATGAGAAGCGACCTTATGATGAGAATGGCAATGAAATGAACTATGACAAAACCATAGACCCAGAGACAGGAATGATAAAACCGACAGGCATAGTGCGTGATGCCATGGGAAATATAACGGAACCAGCTTATTGGCTTGGCAAGTATAGCGACATGCCTCATATCTTGTCATTCCTGAATGAGAGCTATGAAACCATCTTTGAAGTCTTGATGACCGATACGGAGGTGGCACCATTGCTTGGTCCTTTCAGAACTGCGTTTGAGAACAAGGCTATGGAGCAATTGGAAGGTATGATTGGAACCCTTCGAGTGTTCACATCTCGCTTGGCGACCAAGGAATCATACTGGATATTCAGCAAGGATGGCGATGACTTTGACTTGAAGGTGTCCGACCCTAAGCATCCAAGCTATTTGCTTATTGCTAATGACCCTGAGATGGAAAGCATTATTGGTGCATTGAATGCCCTTATTTTGAATCGCCTCGTTACACGAGTGAATACTGGCCAAGGAAAGAATATTCCTGTCAGTATCATCGTCGATGAGTTGCCAACGTTGTATTTCCACAAGATAGACCGATTGATTGGTACTGCTCGAAGTAACAAGGTAAGTGTAGCCTTAGGCTTTCAGGAATTGCCACAGTTGGAAGCAGACTATGGAAAAACTGGTATGCAGAAGATAATCACGACTGTTGGTAATGTTGTTAGCGGTTCTGCCAGAGCAAAGGAAACCCTCGAATGGTTGTCCAATGATATATTTGGCAAGGTGGTACAGTTGAAGAAAGGAGTTACCATCGACAGGGATAGAACATCCATCAATCTGAATGAGAACATGGATTCACTTGTTCCTGGTTCCAAGATAGCAGACATGCCAACAGGTTGGATTTGTGGTCAGACGGCAAGAGACTTTGTTAAGACTAAGACTGGACGTAATGACAGCATGGATATACAAGAGTCGGAAGAATTCCAGACAAGCAAGTTCTATTGTAAGACTGACTTCGACATGAACGAGATTAAGCAAGAAGAAAAGGACTATGCAAATTATCCTCTTCCCAAGTTTTATCATTTTGATTCGGCGGAAGCACGAGAAAGAATCTTGTATGCTAACTTCTTGAAAGTGAATAAAGAAGTTAAGGATATGATTAAAGAAATACAGGAGTTTAATAAGAAATGAGTTAATTATGTATAAATATACAGGTATGAGAGTATAAATATGCAATAATTTTGTTATTTTTGCCGTGCATTATTCAGGTTGCATGCCTGATTATCTGTAAACACCGCAGATTATTAATAGTGTATGATGCAAAAGGAGCGGTATTCCGTCAGTATTACACATAAAAGTTTAAATTATGGTTAAAGACAAAGAAGAAGCTGTTAGACAGCTACAGCATGTCAAAGTGTTCTTGCAAAACACAGCTTGTGATACAAATGTGCCACCAACTGTTATTGCAGCTAATTTAAGTCTTATTGATAGTGTTCAATTATTTCTTTGTCCACAGGCAAACTTGAATGCTTTGTAAAAGTGATGAAGGGGAGTGCTTAGGAGCTTCCCTTCATTGTTTTGTTGTGATAAGCGTTTGACAGTTGTTTTCCGTAAGTAGGTATTGAGCGGCGTTTTTTTGTTAAATATACACAAATGTTGGCTCCGCTTTGCAAAAAAGTATTATCTTTGAAAAATAATTCTAATTATAAATGTAGATTATAACTTAAAATATCATAGAATGGATAATGTTAAAGATAATATAAAGTCAAATCATGGATATGTTTATGTACTTAGCAATCCAAGTATGCCTGGTCTTCTAAAAATAGGAATGACCAGATTCGATCCAAGCAGAAGAGTGCAAGAGCTTTCTTCTGCAACTGGTGTGCCAACGCCTTTTCAGTTAGTTTATTATAGAGAATTTCATAATTGTGTGGCAGCCGAAATTGAAATTCATTCTATATTAGCTTCCAAAGGTATGAGATATAATGACCAACGTGAGTTTTTCACGATAGATACTGTAGAAGCAATAAATACCCTACTATCTTTGGAAGATAATGAGGATGACTTTCAAGAAGTAGTAGAAAAAGTTGAAGGTTGCAATTACAATGAAGATATTGATTGGGATAAATTTATTTTAGACAGACGTAACGAAATAGACAAATTTTGTGAGACGGATAAATATAAAAGATGTAGGGATTTTTTCTATTCTATATCTTGGGTGCATCCTGAGATTAAAGATACGGAAAAATTAAAGTCTTACGTTGATGATGGAATCTATAGCTATGTACCAATCTTGGCAACTCGTTTTTGCTTAGAGGATATAGAGAAGGAAATAGCTTTCATCTTGGATTATGCAGATAAGGGTTATGTATCTGGGTATGTTGATGTTATAACAACATATTTGGATTCAATAGATGGTGTTGAAAATCTAAATTCTGGGAAGAAAGCCTGGATAGCTAGCTTGTTGGATAAGTTTGCGCAGAATTTTCGATATGCTGCTATTGGCGATATTTATATTGACCAAACTGTTGAGTTGTATTGTGGAATAAGTTCAGTTTTGGGTCTTCAATATGATAAGAGTTTTCTGAATATTTTGGACTTTGAGAATTGTGATAAATTTAATGAAACTTGGCTTTGGGGAACAATGGACGCTTTAACAGATGGTGAAACAAAAAATAAGCAAGTTTATAAGCAACTTCGCATAGATAAAGATGCTTATTGTGGAACCTCAACTCAAACGCTTTATGATATTCAAGATAATGAAATCTACCAAAAGTTTCATACAACCGAAGGAGTTCAGCTCTGGCGTCAGGCATTTAATTATAATTATGGGATAGGTGTAATGAAAGATGCTGTTAAAGCAGAGGAATTATATTATTGTGCTATAAGAGAGAATTATAAAAAGGCATATTTTCCTTTATCTACTTTATATTATTCTGATAAAGAACGATATTATCAGATCTTGAAGGAAGGTGCCTTGGATTCTTGTCCTCAATGTCTGATGATGGCTATAAAGAGAAATGTAACAGATATTGGTTGGGAAGGCGATATAACAAAATCAATAAGAAAAAGGGTAAATAGATATTTAGACCTTTTCTATTCTCAAATAGATTTGGCTTTTTGTGTTGATGCCGAGAAATGTATGGAAGCGATAATCATCTACGTTGAATTATGTGTAGCTTTTGACAGAAAGATCGGAAAAAGAAAATTACAGGAAGTCATTGGTAAAATTAAAGTCATACCAGAAATAGACATGGACATGCTTCTTTTAGACATAGGAGAAATAGCAGCTATCTTTGATGACTATGAGTTGATAAAACAAAAAACAGAAATAGTGCTGAATGAACTTTTGAATATGTAATTGGAATACAGTGAAAATATTAAATCTTTGGGTGGTTAGAAATAAAACTTACCACCCGAAGAACTTTCCACCATCATCACATGTCTTTTCCCAGTCAGACTTCCCGAAGTATGACCGATGGCGGCGTTTTGCCTTATTGTCATTTTTTGAGCATAGAATAATGATGCCAAGTATAATCAGTATAGTTCCCATATTATTGTCGTTTTGTATTGTTGTTTAATAATTGCTCACTCACGAATCCGAGGATAAGCAGAGGATTGAAGAACTTTCCCCTCTCACCACCCCATCGACAGGCTATGTGCAAATGTGGTCCTGTAGTCCGCTTCCCGGAGTTTCCACTGATGGCGATAATATCACCTGCCTTGACATGCTGCCCAACCTTGACCTTTATCTTTGAAAGATGAAGATATGAGCATACGCATACGCCATGGTTAACAGTTACGTAATGACCACCATTGGTAGAGGACGTTGTCCTTGTAACGATACCAGGCAGCATGGAATATACTTCCTCAAACCTCGCCTTTAAGTCAAGTCCGTTGTGCATCCTTCTGCTTCTTCTGTTCATTGGGTCTCTTCTTGAACCGAAAGGAGATGAAATCAGAATCTTCTTCAGAGGCAAGGCAACCGATGGCATATAGTCCTTTAAGCTGTCTTTAGGTAGATTGACAAGACTACTCTCATCAACCTCTTCGTCCATTCCCTCGCATTCTGGAACGTGCTTGTAAGGTGGTACTTTCTTTCTGTGATAATCACCGATCGTGTTAAAGGGAGAGGATGCCTTATGTTGCGCATGACTACTTGCGTAGCCAAGGCAAACAAACACTGCAAGCGCAAGGCAACACTTTCCCATATGCAAAGATAATAATTTTATTTGAAATATCATAATATTGAGGGTGAATATTTCTTAAATTAAAAACCAAGTTTGTTACACTTTTATTTTGGTTTGCATAAAATATTGATATGTGCACTATTGGGTAAATAGTCTTTCGTATATACTTTTTGCCATCTTTGCAATCTTTTGTATATACATTGGGTCTTCGGCGTAACCAATCCTTTTAAGGAAACTTAGATAGTTTCCTCCTTTGTACTTGTACTGTATCATCTTTTTGTAACCAACTACGCTGTCCTCCCATCTTGCAAAGCGGAAGTAATCACGGCTTTTGCTGTCATAGAGACCGAACAGGTTGTTATACTCCTTGCAAACCCTGCTGGAAAAATGTCCTGTTTCCAACAAGGCTTGTGCTAAGACAAATAACTGGTTGGACAAACCCACTTCGTCTGACACCGCCATCAAGTTGGTAAGGCTTAACTCACGTGGATTTCCCTCGTAGTAGCTAATTACCTTGTTACCAAAATGATTGCAAGAATATTTTCTGTTCTTTTGCTTCAAGTATCTTTCATACTTATCAATTAGAAACGACAGCTTTTCCAGTGAAATTTTTCTATCGTCGTTGTTGTTTGACTTGGTAATGGAATCCAATGACAAACTTTGGTCTGTAGAGACTAAGATTGTCGAATTATTCTTCTTGTTTGGGCTCCCAGAGCCGATGCTTCCAATGGAGTTGAATGGTGATGCCTGTGTTTGTGCGAAACAAAAATTGGTATAGGCAATAATTATGATTATGATGCTTATGACTTTTTTCATGGTGCGAAAATACATACTTTTTCTTATAAATATGTAATGAGGATTGTGTAGTATTAATAGATTGAGGATTATTTGAAAATTGGTTCTATCACCTTTGTCAAATAGTACCAATGAAACAAATATCGGTAAAATATCAATATTTTGAGTGTGGAATTACTGAAACATACGAGAGGTGTTATAATTTTGCGCAAGAAACTTCAATAAAAATATGTATATGTCAGAAAAGAAATTTCACAGGGACGAATATCCATTGGACATACTCGCCGAGTTCGGACTTAGCGAGCAGATGGTTTATGACCTTCCTGATTTTGTCCATGAGACAATAGAGCTTGGTGGAAAGTCTCCATTGCTTCCACTTACCATAGAGCAGCCATTTGGATGCACTCATCTTTATGCAAAATTCTGCCTAGTAGAGACGGAAGATGGAATAGATGTACTTTTCTCCCCAAAGTTGAAGGAGATGAACCTTGAAGAATTTTCTGAACGAGAGAAGAAACTCTTGTTGGAGGGTAAGGTCATCGTGTCCGAAGTCGAGGAAAACTTTGTGACGGAAGAGGGTGTTGAAGATGTGCAGCGCATCAAGGCTTTTGTCCAGATAGACAAGGACACGAATAGTGTTGTCTATACCCCTACGCAGGTGATTGGTCGCAATCTCAAAAATGTGAGTGAGGAGTTTGACATCAGTGACGATGACCTAAAGAAACTGTCAGAGGGTAGTCTTGTCACAATTTCAGAGGAAAATGAAGAAGGTGTTCCAGAGTATATAACCATCGGTGTCGATTTGTTCTCGGACAAAGGTATCGTATTGGTGCCTGGTCAGGTTGAGCAATGGGAGCGGACTGTACGTAAGTCCATGCCAGAATATAGCTTTGGCAATGATGGCTGTTGGATAAACAAGCACGGAGTTCTTTCGTATATCCCCGAGAATGAATTTACCAAGGACATCCTTGATGTGATGGAACGTCAAGCCAAACAAGCTGGAATGGCTATGGAAACTCATTTTGAACAAGAGGGATATGGCAATGGACATTCTACCTCCGACTCGGAAGACTTGTCCCATCAGATTACAAGATAGGCATAAACAACAAAAAATAGAAAATATGGCAAAGAATTATCCAGATTATGACACGCTCCGTGAGCAATATGAGGCAGGGAATATCTCTGCTGTTGATTTCGTGACCCAGCAGTCCGATGAAGTCTCTGAGGATTACAATCGTTTTTGCAAAGACGAGGGCATATCCCCCGACAAGGATTCCTCAGCCCTTGCCTTCATGGATTTCCGTGAGGAGCTGTTTGAGGAGAGTGTGAGCAACTAAGTTCAATCAAATTCGATAGATTATGAGTATTCGATCAGAAGCTATGCCGTATCGAGGCGACTTGTCCTATTATCTACAGGAGGTGCTTCGTAAGAATGGCATGAGGGCGCAGCTTGCCGTGGAGAATGACAAATACCATTTGTTTGTCCAAGGGCACGATTCTCCTATGCTTGACTATCCTGTCAGCGAGAAGCAGTTCCGGGCTCTTGCCGACGGTGGAACCAACTACTCCAACAAGAAGGCGTATGCTATGTTCAACAGCATCGTTGGCAAGGACTTTGACGTGCCTTCTTCCTTCGTGGCTGCAAGAAATGTCAATGGTCGTGTTGTCATGGGACTTCATGGTTATCGTGAGGGTTTCGAGGACAGACATCCCCATGCCTTCGGAAGGGGCTTCTTGGGGTGGACACCACGCCAACAACCAGGCTTACATCTACGCAGAATAGCAGGTGTAGCCATGAGCCCCATGGTTGCGGAGCATGCTGACGGTAGGTTACGACCAGGCGAATTGAAAAGTGGCAGTTATGGCTACTATTACAAAGGACGTTCTGAACAAGTTAGTGACCCTTTGAAAGATATGCAGTCGTATTTTCCACCTGTTCAGGTACGTGCAAGACCGCAGGAGCCTGCCAAGCCATACAAGGAATTGATAACCTCCCCTGTGTATTTCACCAACGAGAAATGGCAGGAAGTTCTCTCATCCCATGGCATCGTCCTTGATGAAGGCAAGAAAACGTTGACCATTCAGTCAACAGGAACCCAGCAAGATTTCATCTATGACTTGGAAGATGATGAAGTCAAGAAACTCACTGCCAATTCCTTGAAAGCCTCTTCGTTGAAGGAACGACTTAGTATATTGAACAATGTCATCAGTGGTGATTTTAAGGATAAGATAACGATGGACATGCTCAACAGCAAGGAACGTATATCCATAGGTTTGAAACCTGAAGTCGAATCCTCGCTAAGCCAACAGAGAAATGATGACACAGTGCAAGTCGTGCAAGACCCCTTGGCGAATGTCCAGCATGTAGCTCCGACCCTTGACCCTGATAAAGGATATGTCAATGGCGCAGACCTTGAAAAAATGAATGAAAGGAAGGCGTGGTATCGTGAAGGCAAACATGGCAGGGAGGTTGAAGTGGGTGACATCTGGGTAGAGAAGAATCCGATTCCTGAGGCGCAATCGAAGGAAGGGAATAAAAAAGAATCCAAGGAAGATAAATTCACTTACAAGATGTGTGCCGTCATCAATGGCGAGGTTGTCACTCATGCGATAGATAAGAAACAGTATGACAAGTTCATGGCGGTCGATGACTATCAGCGTCAGCGGATGATGTCGAAAATCTTCCATGAGGTCGATATGAAAAACCGCCCAGAGATGAGACAAGGTTTCAATCTTGGTGCTTTCTTGGGCGCAGGATTGACCGCATTGAGCGAGGCAACCTATTTGGGTGCGGACATAGCCCATAACGTAGAGCATATCAAGCATCCCCATCCCTCACCTGAAATTCATTCAGAAGTTCACGGTACAGGACGGATATATGTCAAGCCGGGCGTGGATTCTCCACAGGCTATTGCTGAGAGAGCCTTTGACGCAGGTCTGAATGCAGGACTTCACCATAGTGGAGGAATGGGACGATAAGACAACCAAAATAAGAAATATGGCAAAGAAGAAAATACAAAAGCCTACCCCAGAGCAAGTGAAGCTCTTTGAGGAGAAAACAGGCTTGAAGGTGATGGACGTAGAGAAAAACATCTTGCAAACGGATGATGGTGTCATGTGGAGACCCTTGAAGAATCAACTGGAACTCCTTTGTGCCAGTTGGGATGGTGTCGAAATTCTCAATGTAGGGGAAAGTCCATTTGTGCCGATCTCTTGGAAACCATAGGAATGTGATGTTATAAAAGCATATTTTTTTGTTTGAATGAAGTACGAAGGTGAATTGTCTTTTGATGATTTCAGGGAACGCCTTGACATCCAAGATGTTCTCATAGACGCAGGCTATCAGTTCTATCGACCTGATGGCTTGCGCTATCCTGCGTACATTCGTTTGGACAGTTTGGGAAAGAAAGTCTCAGGCGACAAGTTTGTTGTCATGCCTAATGGCAAGAGTTGTTTCAAACCTCCAGAAAAAAAGGTTTATGGTATCACTTCTTTCATTGCGGAACATCCCCATCTATTCAAGGAATACAAAGTAGGGATGGATCCCATTCGTCTTGTCAACTTAGTTTGTAACCGTCTTTTGAATCATCCAATAGAAAATCGTATGCAGCGTATCGTCAATCCGAGTCGTAACGTAAAGCCGTTCGACATTAACAGTTATCATATACTGTCGTTCCAGAAATACAATTTTGACAACATCAAGAAGTTCTATCCTTTCTTTGCAAGCAGAAAGATAGACTTGGCGACCCAGAGAGCCTTCTCCTCGCATTTCATGCTTGCGGATGTAAAGCTGGCAAAGACTCCCAACCAATATTTGAGGAATCTCGCCTTTCCTATGCGTGTTCCTGGTCATGAAAACATCGTAGGGCTGGAAGAGCGAGGCAGACCACGATTGGATGGGAAGAGCGGTTATAAGGGAAAAGCCCTCGGAAGCAATTCTTCCGAAGGCTTGTGGATAGCCAGTCCTTCAGGTACAAAGCTAAAGGATGCGAAGAATGTCCTATGGTTTGAAAGTGCTTATGATGCGATGGCATATTATCAGCTTGCGACCAAGCAAGGAAAGAACATGGACAATGCCGTTTTCTTGTCAACAGGAGGCAATCCTACGGTGATGCAATATCGTGGGGTCATCAAGGAAGCAAGGAATGCCTGTCATCATCTTTGCTTCGACAACGACCTTGCAGGAAAGCAATTTGCCCAGAACTTCGAGTTGGAATTGAAAAATGTCAAGAAGGAACTGCCAAAGGTTGGCGAGGACATGAAACCCTATATGGACACGCTGACGGATGCAAACGACTATCATTCTGGTGACCATGATTGTTTGCCTAAGAACATTCGGGAAGTCTATGACAGGTATTGGGATGCCTGTGACGAACTCTATTCCATGACCCACTCAGGACTTTGTTTTGAGGGTGACATCAAGGAGCAGGAAAATTTGACGAACGGCTTATTCAAGGAGTACAATGCCATGATGCGAGAGAAGCTTTGCTTCGGCAGTGAGCAGGGACAACTCAAAGAGATTGGAACCTATGACATCCCCGAATGGGCGTTGTGTGCCATCGAGAACGGTGACATGGATGGGCTTACCGAAGAAGAGGAGCGACTGGTAAGGGATTTCATGGATAAGAAGTTCCCTGAAGGTTATGTGTCAAGCATAGACTGGGACAACTACGACGAGTTGAATGTACTTCCAGCCTTCGGTGAAAGAAACAAGGATGCGTTGGTTTCCCATGGTGAATCGCCTTACCTTGCCGTCAAAACCTATTCCGTCAAGTTCCTTCATCCTACCTTGCGTGATGGCGAGGCTTTGCCAAACCTTACTGTCAAGCGTGAGGTGCCTGAGAGTGGCTTCAAGGATTGGAATGAGCAGCTCATTGAAACGGAAAAGTCAAGGGAGAGCCAAGAACAGGAAAAGGAAGGGAAAGAGATTACCACCTCGGCAGGAATGGACATGGATGGCAATGGAGAGATAGATGTCAACGAGAGCGAGGAAAGAAAGCAACACCGTAGCTTGGGAAGATAATATGGGACTGATATATAAAACCATTCGCATTCATCCTTCGGGTTTGCAGTTCCTTGTCTCGGACGGAGTGACCATCATGCTCACTCTTTTGTTTCTTGCCCTTGCAGGATATGATGGTCTCATGCCAAGAAGTCTGTCTGACTATACCATAGGAATAGGCATAGCCCTCATCTTGTATCTGTTCTATCGGTATGTCTATGTCACAAGGATGGTCTTCGTGATAACCGAGGAACAGCTCAAATATGAGTATGGCGTGTTTACCACACAGCGAGGCTTTATAGAGTTATACAGGATTGTTGACTATAGCGAACATCGTTCGTTTTTTCAGATGCTGCTGGGCTTGAAAACCATCACGTTGTATAGTGGTGACAGGACAACTCCAAGTATAGACTTGATAGGAATAGAGAATGATAAAGACCTGGTCACCTGTATCAGGGAGCGAGTAGAATATAATAAACAAAGGAGGAACATTCATGAATTTACGAATACGAAATAAGAAACACCATAAATCATCCGTGGGGAACCATTTCCCTATAGTTTCAGACGAAGTCTTAGACCAATGGCTTGCAGTCTCTTTGCTGGCACTCATACTTCTGTTCGTCACTTGCATGCGTGCCTATTCACAGGTAGCTTCCACCAATCCCGGTGAATATACCATCTTGGCTGCTGGCAACACTTTGATAAACAAGACAGTGAAGTCCGAGACAAAGGCAGAACGAGAGACCGCCTTGATGCAAAATGCAATGGCTGGTGAGTTTACCAAGATGAAGAAATGGGAAAGGGAGTACAATAGTTACCTGAAGACAGCAACAGGCTATGCGTCTGCCCTGAAAGCAGCCACTCACATTTACAGTGACGGCATGAGAATCCTTCTTACCTTGGACAAGATGAAGAAGGCAGTACATAATAATCCGCAGGGTATTGCTGCAACGGTGAGCATGAACAACCTCTATATGGAAACAACGACGGAAATGCTCAGTGTGTTCACCTTGTTGAAGAATGCTGTGGCTAAGGGAGGAAGCGAGAACATGCTGACAGGTTCGGACCGTTCCAAGACCCTTTGGGAGTTGGAGGACAGGTTATCCGCTTTTTCCCATAAGTTGCAGTTGCTGTACTACAGCATACGCCATTACAGGATGAGCGATGTGTGGAACAGGGCTACGGCAGGAATGATAGAACGTGACCGCCGTGATATAGCCTTGCAATCCTTGTCGCACTGGAAGCGCAGGGCAAGGGAAGTCAGTTTATATTGATTTGTAAGATGAGAAACATTGTATATACTATATTATCCGTATTACTCAGTTTCGGCTTTTCCTCTTCATTGGAGGCACAAGTCGATCCTGGGTTGACGGCAATGATTATCGAGTACACCAACAAGGCGAAGTCACAGTACAATAGCCAGTTGGAAGCGATGGCGTTGGAAACGGAGGGGCACGTCTGGCTCAATGGAGAAGTTAAGTCCATCAATAATTTTCAAAGGGAATTTGACAACTATCTCAGTACCTTCCGAACCATCATTTCCTATGCGGCGCAAACCTATGGCTTCTATTATGAAGTCAACCACCTCTGTCAGAACATGGGAAAGCTGACAGCCCAGATTGGGGACACGCCAGTCAATGCCATAGCCTTGGGACTTCATAACAAGAGAAACGACATCTATGTGAGCATCATCAACAAGAGTCTTGGCATCGTGAACACCATTCGGCAAGTTTGCATAGACAAGAAAATGACGGAGAGGCAGCGAGTCGAGTTGGTCTTTTCAATCCGTCCCCAGTTGCAGCAGATGAACAGGGAACTTGCCATGTTGACAAAACTTGTGAAGTGTACCAACATGGGACAGGTATGGTATGGAATAGAACATAAGTCTTTGCCGCATCGTGACGGCAAGGCAGGAATCATCGAGGAATGTCTCGGTGCATGGAAAGTAAATGCAAAAAGTGTAAAACCAAGAAAATAAAGCTATGGGTTGGTTAACATCATTAGTAACAAAGGTAGTTCCAAAGGTTTGGAAGGCAGGAGTGCAGGCTACCTCGTCTCTTTGGCGAGCTGGTTCTGCTGTTACAGGTGCAGGAAGCAAGGTCGTTTCTGCCGTGTCGCATAATCCCAAGACAGCCGCTGTTGTCGGCGTGACCACCTATGCAGGATGGAAAAAACTCGGAACCAATGACTCCATGGGAACGGCTGTGGGAAAGACCCTTCGTGAAGGTGTCAATGGTTCTGGCGATTTCACGCATGACGTGGTTAATGGGTTCACAGGCAAGAACACGGTCGAAGAAGTCAAAGACACGACGAAGTCCGTTCTTGACGGATTGAAGGACACAGCCAGTGAGACCAAGGGCATCCTTGGTACATTGGGCGATACGCTTCAAGGAATCAGTAAGTTCCTTGGCAATATCTTCGGAGGTGAGGGAATGGGAATGTTCTCCAACTTTTTCAGCAATCTTGGAAGCGGAAAGGTCTCTGGTCTTGGCATCGGAGCCTTGATAGCGTCGGCATACATGATATTTGGTCGGACAGGACTTCTTGGGAAAATAGGAGGTGCCTTGATGGCAATGATGATGATAGGAAACAATTCCTCTCGTCAAGCGCAAGTCAAGGAAAAAGCCGTAAAAGAACAAGAGACACAAGAGAAGCAAAATGGTATTCATTGGTAATGTAGGTAATATCGAAAATATAAATAATATTTGAAATTCAGAAAGATATGAGTTTTACAAGTGACATGAATCTTCATTCCCCAAGTGGTTATGCCATGCCCTTCGAGTTGCCAGAAAGCAGCCCCCTTAGTATCACTTTAGGGTATGGGAAGCAAGTGCATCCAAAAACAAAGGAGGAGTTCTTTCACCATGGCGTTGACTTTATGGTTGGCAAGGACACATGGCTGAAAGCCCTTGCGACAGGAGTGGTCTCTGGCATCGGTAGCGATGTGAAGAGAGGTTTCAACATCACAGTCAATTACAAGAATTACATGCAAGGGGCGAACGGCACATTCGATGTCATCTATTCCCACATCCACCATTCTCTTTGTAATTTTGGAAAGAGCGTGAAGGCTGGTGACAATATCGCCGTGTGTGACGGACTTCTTCATGTGGAGGTTCATTACAATGGAAAAGAGGTCAATCCGTTGGAGTTCCTGACGATGATTCGTGACAACCTGTTGGTCATGGAGCAAAGGCAGATGGAAGGCGGTAATCCAGAGATTGCCACGATGGACTTTGATGTCAAGACACCATATGATGACCATCAGCAAGAGATAGACCAGATGTATCAGCGTTTCTTTGGCAACTACATGACAGACCTGTTTATGAATCGTTACAGGGTACCAGAGAATACAGAGGGGGCGTTGCGAGATGTATTGAAGGAAGGTGCTGAGAGTGGTGCTTATTATGAGCACGCTCCCAGTATGTTGAATCCTTTGGGGCTTGGAGCCAGAAGCTATGGAATCATTGGCAGAATTCAAACACTCCTTACCCATGATTTCCTCAATTATCTCGCCTTGATGCATGGAGTGTTCCTTTCCTCCATGTCTGAACTTGAAAAAAAAAAGCTGTTGACAGGGCTGTAGAAAGCCAAGGTATCATCGACCCATTCGAGAACTTTGACATTGATGTCCAAAGTTTCGACATCCAACGAACAGTCAGCGTATATCCCGACAAGGACGGCATCGTCTGGTGGACAAAGGCATGGTTCAATGGAAAAAGCAAGGGTGAGAGAGCCATAGAGATAACGAGGGAGCTTGCCATCAAGTTCATTCGTAACAACATCAAGAAGGACGAATGGTTGGAGGAATATTATCCCAAGCAGATGGAAGTTCTTCATGCAGCACTCGCCCAGACAAGAGAACAAGTAATCAATCAATTAAGACAGACATTTGTATAAAATGGCAAAGGCTTATAACAAAACGCAAGACCAGTTTCAAACACGTATCGTGCCTATCATGGACAAGGTGCGTGATGAGTTGTGCCGACTTCGTGCCGATGAGCAGGGTCAGCACAACTCATCCCTGTCCGTGTTGTTTGCAGGTGCGGCAGGTCCTGACGGAGGCATGGCTTCAATGGATGCAGCCAAGGAAAAGGTCAGGCAGTTGGGCAAGTGGAACAGAAAGACTGTCGATGACTATATAAACATGGTCAAGGCAGAGCTTGCCAAGCAGCATATAAAGGTCGATGCTGTTACGGAGAGAAAGATGATCGACTATCTTGTTCATCAGCAGATGCCTAAGTCAACTCTTGACTATGTGATAAGAAGAGCAGCCAAGGAAAGCGTGTTCTATCTTCCCGAAAGGGCAAGAAACACAGCATTGCAAGAGCATATTGACAAAGAGGGTGAAAAGAAACATGATCCTTCTTTCTTGGAAGATGCGGCAGGAAGCATTCTTTCTTGGCTTGCCAACGCCACTACAACGATGGGTGCAGGTGGCTTTTGGGGACAGACAACCTTCGATGGTGCAACGGCAGCGACCTCGCATTATGCCAGAGGGCAACAGGATAAATATTTGGAAGAGCAAAAGAAAAAAGGTAAGCAGGAGGTCGCCGCTGCGAGTAAGAAAGCAGTCACAATTCCCAAGTGGATGCTCACACAGATGGGCTTTGATAGAATTTCCGATGCTACGGACAGGCAGCTTGCCATTGCCCAAAAGTGGGCAAATGAAAATGCAAGAAGCTACAGGAAAAAGGTCAGCCAAGCCATCGAGTCTGGTCAAAGGACTGTCAAGGCGAGTGGTAAGACTGATATGATGTCTGTTGCGGATGCCACCAGTCGTGCCATGCAATACGAGGCGTTTTCCAAGGCTATAGCCAAGGAATTGTCTTCAAGGAAACTTGCAGGAAAAGATGCCGTCCATTATTCCAACATTGAGGAAGCCAATGAGTCCGAGACTTCTTCTGAGCAATCCAATGTTGCAAATACCACAGATGGGGCGCAAGGTGAAAATCCATTGGCATCTCTTTTCCAAACAGGAGATTACAGTGGTTGGAATGGCATATTGGATGCATTAGGAATGGATGGTATGGGCGACACCATGCAGCACTTAGGACTGACCCTTGCCATGCTACCAGACATGCTGCTTGGAGTGTTCACAGGCAAGACCAAATCCATAGGCTTGAACCAAAGCACACTGATGCCACTGGCGGCGCTCATTTCCGGGACATTCATCAAGAATCCATTTCTGAAAATCCCTTTGATGCTGTTCGGTGGAGCGAATCTTGTCAACAAGATGGGACCGGAAGCATTGTCAGAGTACCGTGGTCAAGGTGAGCAGGCAGCAAATGTCACCAAATACAAACGATATGACGACGAGGTCTTGAACGCTCGTATAAAGAATCCTCAGATAGAGGGCAACGTGCTGTTGGTTGACATCGACAATGTGCCAAGGCTTGTGACGCTGCCGCAAGCGGTAGTGGAGGCATACAAGGAAGGTGCTTTGCCCATCAATGTCGTAGCCAACCGCATCCTTGCCAAGACCGAACAGGTTACGGAAAGCAACCAGATGGAAGTAAAGACCGTTTCCGATCAGTACGAGCAGAACAAGGAACGTGAGCAGGTTCGTGGAATACGTTAAGAGTTCAACAATATATTTTTCACCATTAACTGATATGATATTATGGCAGAAAAAGTAATTCCAAAGAAAACTGGGGTTGAGAGACAGGCGGAGATTCTTGTCGCAGCCCTGGAGAGAGCAAGCCAAAACGGAGGCGTATTGCTCAATGAGAAAGAGAAGCTGGCACCTCACTTCTACAACAAGAAGCTGACCATTTCACCAGTCAATGCCTTGGTGATGGCAATGCACAGTGACCAAGGAGAGTTTCAAACCAATGCCTACACCCTGTACAACGAAACCCAGAGTCGCAACGAGGCTGTGAAGAAAGGACAAAAGGGAATGCCTTTCGTATGGGTCAACATGAACCAGTATGTGAATAAGGAAAATCCAGAAGACAAACTGAGTCGTTCCGAGTACAAAAAGCTGTCGGAGGAAGCCAAGGGGAAATACAAGCTCAATCCACGTCAGGACACTTATACGGTATTCAACATAGACCAGACCACGATGTCCCATGTCCACAAGGAGGACTATGGGAAGCATGTATGTGAAACTGGATTCTATGAGAACCGAATATCTCCTGACGATATTGAGAAGGACGAGAAGCAAGTTCGCATTGACGTGAACAAGTTTCTGAAGAACATAAAGGAAAACCTGTTGCCCATCCGCAAGGATGCCACAGGAATTGCCCACTATGATGTAGGCAAGGACACCTTGTATATACCAGCTCAAAAGGAATTTCCTTCCTATGCGGATTACGTTCAGGAAGTATCACGACAGATAGCCCATGCCACAGGCATACCACAACGCTTGCATCGTGACGGCATGAACTTGGGAGAAACACAAACTGAGGCAAGTCAACGAGAGATGCTTGTCGAGGAACTTGCCTCCGCACATAAAATGTTGGAGATGGGCATGGTGGCAAAGCTGCGTCCTGAGACCCAAAGGGAACTTCCTGCCATCATCGCACAACTGAAGGATAATCCAAAGATGGCAGAGAAAATCTTTCATGATGTCAACAGAACTGTTGGGATGATAAAGAAAGCCGAGGCTGGTGAGAAAATCACGCTCATAGAGAAGCCATCGACCGAGGAACTGCAGCAACAATGGAAATCACAGTTCCCTATAGATAAGGTGCCACAAACTTTTGAGCAGATTACCATGCTAAAGGATGATGATGGTAAATGGACTTTGGCGGCAAAGCCAGAGAACGAGCGAACCTTTGCTGTCCATCCTATAAAGGAAGATGTGGGCATGTATTTCGATGTCATCAAGAATGACCATGATGAAAGCCATGTTGCGGAGTTCCGTACCCAGTTTGCGCAGAAATATTATTCCGAGGTAGCCAAACATCCAGAGAAAGAGGTGCAGTTGTTCAGAAGTGGAGCAAGCCAAGAGACGCTTGACTTGATCAATAAGGTCAATGCCTTCAAGACGAAGGAATCCAAGATGTTGCTTGTCGCAACCATTGGAGGAGAGAAACAGAAACCTGTTGAGATAACACAGTCGCAATGGCAAAGAATGTGGCTTGCTGATGACAAGCAAGATTACAAGACCCATCTGGCTGCTATCCTGTATTCGGGTGTCCTGTCAGGCAAGTTGGAGCAGATGAAACGTTCTGTCTCACCTGATGTGGAAGGAACCCAGCTCCATGAGGAGCAGGAACACCGTGAGTATCATGAGAAAATTGACAAACAGCAACAGTCTCCTGATCAAAAGGAAAAGGACAAAAGGGGTGAAAAAGCGAAGGAAGAGGCAACGAAACAGGAAACTAAAGTTGTGGCGACGATGGTTGTGCCTCCAATTCTCACCCAATACAGGGAACTGAAGGAGAAGCATCCTGATGCCATGTTGCTGTTTAGGGCTGGTGATTTCTACGAAGCCTACATGGACGATGCCAAAAAGGCTTCCAAGATACTTTCTTTGCCATTGGAGAAAAGCAAGAATAAGCAAGGACTTGACGGCAAGCCGTTGGAATCCGTCGCTTTCCCACATTTTGCCCTTGACACATACTTGCCAAAGCTCATAAGGGCGAAGGAGCGAGTTGCCATCTGTGACATATTGCCAGACCCCAAACAGAAGGCTCAAGACGTTCCGAAGGAGGCAAGTCAGGAAAGCAAGCAGGAGGTCAAGGAGGTCGTGGAGAAAGAAACACGTCATGGAATGCATAGATAAAACAAGATAAAATGACACAATCAAGACAACAATACATAGACAATTACGCAGAGTATGCCATGGAGCAGATGCGCCGCTATGGCATACCTGCTTCCATAACGCTCGCACAGGGTATCATCGAGTCGGCGGATGGCAAGAGCACATTGGCTAACACCGCCAACAATCATTTCGGTGTAAAAGGCAGTTTCAATGGAAACTATGTCCTTGCCGATGATGACAAGCCCAATGAGAAGTTCAAGAAATACGACAATGTGGGGCAAAGCTACGAGGATCATTCCAAGGTATTGACCAACCAAAGATACCAACGCTATGTCAAGAACTTGTCACCTGACGATTACAAGGGATGGGCAAGTGGAATCAAAAAGGGAGGTTATGCCTCGTCCAAGGCTTATGTCTCGACTATTGTCAATGTCATCGAGGGCTGTGGGTTGCAGAAATATGACCAGATGGTCATGAAACAGATGAAAAGCGAGGGAAAGCAGTTCGGTGTTGCCTCCAATCCCTTGACCTCTCCTGATTCGGAGAAAAAGGTTGAGACGAAGGACACTGGCATGAGCTTGCCACAAGGACAATACAGTATGCCAGTCAAGCGTGAGGAGTTCCTTCTTGTCACCTCGCCATATGGAAAACGTGAGGATCCCATCCAGAAAGGCAAGACTCAGATCCATCATGGCATAGACATCAAGACGCATAAAGAGAGCGTTCTTGCCACAGAGAACGGTGGAAAGGTCATTGGCGTTGATAACCGAACCAATACAGGAGGCGGAAAAACGCTGACCATTGAGTATGAGCGAGCCGATGGTAGCAAGACGCAAGTCCAGTATATGCATCTGTCAAGGATAGATGTCAAGAAGGGTGATACGGTTCATGTTGGTCAAGAGTTGGGGCTGTCTGGAAATACTGGCACAAGAACGACAGGCGAGCATCTTCACCTTGGAGTTATCAATGTCACGGCGGACAAAAGGCTTCAATGGGTCAATCCTGCGGCATATCTTGCCGAGTTGAACCAGAAGGGAAACCTGAAAATGGAAGCCCAATACAATGGTAAGGATTTGTTGGCACAGTATCAGCCCAAGAATAACGGAAAGGAAGAGCAAGAGCTTACTCCTGAAAGCTGGATGACCAAGCTACTTGGATCTTCCGACTCTGCCTTGGATGGATTTGGAAATGCAAAGGGGCAAGGCTTGTTGGAATCTTTGATGCACATGCTTGTCACGATGCTCATGCTGACGATGCAGATGGAAGGCAAAAGCAAGAACGAGAAGATGCAAGCGGTCAGCGATGCGCTTGTTGACAGAAAGATAGACATAGGTAGTCTTGTGCCTAACTTCAAGTCTGCCTCTCTGTCTATCGGAAACAATGGTAGCACGATGCTCACCGTAAACGATGGAAAGCAGGAATACAAGCATGAGCTATCCAATGCGGAGCAATCAAGACTTTCGCAAATTCTCAACGGACAGGATTCCGATGAAGTTAAGCGGCAAAAAATAGGAAGTATGGTCAATGCCATCACCTTCTCACAGCAAGCGTCGAGAAACTATGAGCAGATTGAGAGTCAGCAACAGTCTCAGCAACAGACAATTCAACGAAAATAACATTAAAACTAATTGAATATATGATTAGAGCAGAAGTTAAAATCATTGGCACCATCAAGCGAGGTGCAAGCGTTCGTACAGATAAGAATAATCAGCCTTATCTGTCCTTTATCGTGACCATAGCCTTGCCAGACGCTAAGGTCAATACCAATACAGTTGACGCATTGGTTTCATATCCAAAGGGGCAACAAAGTGATGTCTCTCTGTTTACGGAAGGTGTCCGTGTCGTCATCCAAGGCGTATTGGACATTCGTAACAAGGAAAACAAACTCCTCTTTTATTTGGCGGCTGAATCCGTGACAACTGAAGATGTGCCAGATTTGGATGCCATTACAGGAACATTGTCCTTCCGTGGTCATTTGAAGAAGGAAAAAGTATATGAGGAAAAGAAAGACAAGAACGGAAACCCTTATCTTGTTTTCTCCGCATATTCGGCTGAAAAAGTTGGCGAGAATTTTGTCAGCACATGGGTAAATTTCATGCGTTTCCCGAAGAAAGGGGCTGCCTTAGAAACCATCAAGCCAGACTGGATGCGTCGTTCCAAGGCACATGTCTGCATAAGTGGAGAACTTCAAATATCCTCGTACAACAGCAAGGTGCAACTGTCCTGTAAGGTGGCAAGCATGAGTGAGTTCATTAAAGAAAAATCCCAAACCTAAAATGCAAGAGATATGTCAAAGAAAAACTATGCATCAAATGCCGATGGCTTGTCCGCTGAGGACAGAGCCTTGAATACCTTTGCTGACTTGATGATTGACAAAATCACCAATATGCAACAGGATTGGAAGAAACCTTGGTTCTCTCCTCAATCTGTACAGTTGCCAAGAAATCTCAATGGACGTTTCTACAACGGAATGAACAGTATCGTCTTGATGCTCATGCAAGAGAAAAAAGGATGGCAGACTTCCCGATATGCTACCTTTGACAGAATAGCAGGACTTAACTTCACCAAAAATAAGGATGGGAAAACCGCAGCTGTCGATAAGGATGGAAACAAACTGCCTCATGTCTCTATTTTAAAGGGTGAGAAAAGCACGCCTGTGATGTTGACCACATTCAGTTGTGTGAATGCAGAGACCAAGGAGCGTATCAAGTACGATGACTACAAACTGTTGAGTGAAGCAGAGAGGGCTAAGTATCATGTCTATCCAAAACTTCAGGTATATAACGTGTTCAATCTCGACCAAACAAACCTGAGAGAGTCACGTCCTGAGATGTACCAGTCATACCTTGATGAAGCTGAGGGTAGAAAGTTCGAGTCTGCCGAGGGTATGAAAGATTTTCCAGCTTTGGATGCCATGATAGAAAAGGACTTGTATGTATGTCCCATCAAACCGACACGTGGCGATGATGCTTACTATAGTGTCTCCAAGGATGTCATTGTGGTTCCAGAGAAAGCGCAGTTCATAGATGGAGAGTCTTTTTATAGCAATCTCCTGCATGAGATGGGGCATGCCTCTGGTGCTCCAAGTCGATTGGACAGGTTGAAGCCTGGTCAATCCTTTGGAAGTGCAGCCTATGCAAGGGAAGAACTCGTTGCGGAGTTGACAGCCGCTTTGGTTTCTTCGCAGTATGGAATGGAAAAACATGTGAAAAGCGATAGTGCCGCTTATCTGAAGTCATGGCTCGATAGTCTTCACGAAGATCCGACTTTCATCAAGTCCACCTTGTTGGATGTCAAGCGAGCATCTTCATTTATCAGTCAGAGATTGGATGCGGTCAATGTGCGTCTGGAACGTTACGGATGGGATGCGGATTTCTCGGATATACGAAAACAGAACAAAACGTTTACTCCATCTTTTTCCTCAAAGCCCAGTCAGCAGAGTACCACAGTGGCAAGTGACCAAACCGTGAAGGAAGATAATGTGAAAAATGAGCAGACGGAGCAAGTCGCTGCCAAAAACATAAATCAGCCTCGATTTCACCGTTAGAGTTATAGAGCCAGCCAATGAAGCTGATGTTCTTTTCACCTTTGCTTCGGAGGATGAAGCAGAAATGTATTTAGGTAATTCTTCCGTAAAGGTTGATATAGACACGGTGAAATACATCCTTAAGCAAAAGGATTCCATGCCAGAAGGAACGTCTTGGAGCGGTCAGTTCCCTCCAGTCGTAAATCATACAAGCTCGGCTGTAGCTCGGCATCATCCCGATTTCAAAGCGGCAAAACATGGCGATTTTCAAGCAGCCTTGCGTCTTGTTGACGATTTGGTGAAAGACGAGAAGATAGCTATGATAGCAAGGCAATTTCCTCATGCCCATGTTGTCTATAACCATAAGCTCCAAGGAGGTGGTATCAATATGATTCCTGCTGCTTATGCTGCAAGGTTCTCTGCGGTTGGAATGATGGTCGAGCATGATATAATTGCTGTTACCAATGTCTCGCATACTAATGCCTCGGACATTTCACGCATCAGTAAGAGAATGCGATTTGAGGGTCATGTGAACAGAGGTGTCGATTATATTCTGTTAGATGACTTCATTACATCTGGTGCCGAACTGAGGGATTTGCGTGATTACGTGAACAGTCAAGGTGGAAATGTCGTTGCGATGACAACCTTTGGACATGGCAGTTTCGGGAAGTTGAGGGATATACGAATAGACGAGGCATATAAGCAAAAACTGGGTGATGCAGGTGTCACGGATTATGATTTGAGAAAATATGGAATCGCATCAGAAATCGGTTGCCTTACTCTCGGTGAGGCAGCAAAGCTCACAAGAATGGTTAACTCCAGAGCAAAAGCAAAGACTACGCAGGTCTTTGGAAGATTGCAAAGAATCTCAGATTCCTGTGGAAATGCGCAAGCGGTGGATGGAGAACTTTCGGGCGATAAGGCAAAAGAATTAATAAATAATAATAAAGACAATAACAGTGCGGTCCAGAAAAGGCTGCATAGATAACAATTATGAAAAAGTATTTTATCTTGTCTGTGTTGATGTCCTTAGGACTTAGCATGGATGCTTCTGTAAACCAAAATAGTAATACAAGTAAGATTGGTAATGATGAAAATATACAAAAATATGCAGAGTCGCAATCTCTTCAACCAACATATCTTACCAATATTACTGAGAACTCAAATTTTGGTAGCAATTGGTTCTTGGAGTTGAAGGGAGGTATGTCTGCTTTCATTGGCTCTCCAATAGGTTGTGGAGATATGTTTGACAGAATGAAGCCTGCGGTACAGGTGGGGCTGGGCAAATGGTTTACTCCATCAGTAGGTGGAAGAATCGGCTTTCAAGGCTTGCAGTTCAAAAACGCAAATTTGGTAACAATGAATTACCAATATTACCATGCAGATTTCATGTATAATCTTACGCACAATTTGCAACAGGATGAATTTGGCATCTCAAAACTTGATGTTATCCCTTTTGTCGGATTGGGCATAGTAAGAAACGGCTCTACTATTCCTGGTAGTTTGACCAGTGAAGGAAAGAACATAGGTAATCATTCTTTCGCTTTGGGGTATGGTGTTGAAGTTCGTTATCATTTGCAGGACAGGTTGCATATAATCGGTGAAATCAGTGGCATGACAACCCCAAAAAACTTTGATTGCGTAGGCAACTCTTGTAAGTTAGGTGACAATATGTTGACCCTGTCTGTTGGTTTGTCCTACACTATAGGAAAAAAGGGATGGAAAAAGGTAATAGATGCTCTTCCTTATATTCGACAGAATGATATGTTAATGAGTCGCTGTAAGATGAAACGTGAAGTGGAACAAAATGGCGGCTCGGGTAAAAACAAGAATGACTATGATGGTCTTAATTCCCTCCGTTATAGATTGTCGTTGGATGAAAACAAGTCATTGGATGGTTCCGATACAGCTCGAACAGTTGGCATAGGCGTGCCTGTCTATTTTTATTTCAAGTTGAACTCTGCAAAATTGGTGGACAAATCTCAACTGGCCAACCTTGACGAGATTGTCAAGATAGCCAAAGAGAAAGACTTGACAATTCATATTTCTGGTGCAGCAGACAGTGCCACAGGAACAAGTGGTATCAATAGACATTTGAGTAAGGAAAGAGCAAAGTATATCGGAAAGCTGCTTATCAAAAAGGGAATCAGCAAGGAACGGCTGAAAGCAGTCAACCTTGGTGGAATTAGTCAGTTTTCTCCAAAGGAAGCCAATCGCTTTTGTGTGATATTGCTTATGCGATGATTTAGAATTTTGTGTGTCTTTTTGAAAGTATCTTAGGATTGAAGCCAAATTGTTTTTGGTGGTATATCTTAGGATGCTTTTTTTGTGAGGAAATCTTAGTAAAAAGTTATTTTTGTTTGATTTCAAAGTTATCGTAAAGTTCTTTTTTTCTGATATAGAAAAAGTGTTGTATAGCAGAATTTGATTATATTTTGATTTTTAAGTGTTAATTTTAGAGAATAATCGAACGCAAATGTTCGAATACCAAGAAATTTCATTATCTTTGCGTTGAACATCATAAAAAATAGAATAAGATGAAAGATATTAATCGCATCAAAGTAGTACTTGTTGAAAAGAAGAGAACGAGTAAATGGCTTGCAGGAGAATTAGGAAAAGACCCTGCTACCATCTCTAAATGGTGTACTAATTCTTCCCAACCTGATTTGCAAACGCTAACGAAGGTTGCGCAGCTACTTGACGTAGATATAAGTGAACTTCTTAATAAAACAGAAAGACTACAATGATAGAAAAGAATAAGAGTCCATATACTTCCATCACGGGATGCACGTTCCTCTATTATGAGTTCGGACGTATACTTCCTTTGTTGATGGATGCCAATTCTGAAGTGCTACTGAAGGATGAGGTTGAGAACAATCGAGTTCTTCAAGTCAATTCTATCGCATCACGAAAACGTTTTGTGGTAGAGTTTAAGCGTCGATACGATGCTGTGCCATTTCTTTTTTGGCAATCTTGGCAGAATATGAGTGAAGCAGGACAGCGTGCTGGCTTGCTTTATGCCATATTGAAAACCTACAAGCTCGTGTTTGATTTTCACTTCAATGTAACATTGAAAAAGTGGAACTCAATCGACCATGTACTGTCGAAGGATGATCTCTTGATGGAATTTAATGAACTTTCTGCCCATGATGGTTTCGTGGATAGCTGGTCTGATGGTACAAAGAAAAAATGTTGCAGCAGCTATCTTACGATTCTGCGGCAGTCCGGGCTTCTCGATGGAAAAAACAATGAGTTGACTCCCATCAAGCTTGATGCAGACGAGTTTGCGTATTATATCCATAGTGGAGAGGAGTGGTTTCTCGAAGCCTGTCTTCTTTATCCTTACGAAATTAATGACATTAAAAGCCAGTTGTAATATATGAAGAGTATGACCATACCTGAGTTATATGAATATCTATGCTCTCCTCAGTTTCAGGATGAGCATAGTGGCAATGTGTTCTATAACTACTATATATATCAATACCCTGCGAGCAAGGAGTATGAGATGCGTCGCCAAATACAGGAGTTCAAGGAAAAACTTGAACGACCAACGAATTTCGTGGATGCACTTGAGCTTGACTTGTTCAAGGTCTTTTGTGAGTATCTTAGAAACGAAAAGTTTGGTGACAACTCTCTCTTGGATGATACATTCGAAGAAGATAAGGTGCATCCTGATATGGTGACCAAGGAACTTACGACGGAAGCCAACTCAGATAGTTTCATTAGCTTTGTAAGCCAAAAAATTGATGAATA